>Ga0206677_10002236_pt1 | contig 17289 bp, 3 predicted proteins | sample M130m12015metaG_FD_155475 | JGI IMG/M metagenome (GOLD analysis project Ga0206677, IMG submission 155475) | Ammonia-oxidizing marine archaeal communities from Monterey Bay, California, United States - M1 30m 12015 | ecosystem: Environmental > Aquatic > Marine > Intertidal zone | place: USA...
AGAGTCGTTACCGACAACAGAGTGTCATTCTTATTCAAGCCCGGAGAGTTCGCCATGCTGTGCAGGAAGTTCACCACCGCGTGGTGTTCTATTTGCACGCCTTTGGGCATTCCGGTCGAGCCGGAAGTATAGATTTGATAAGCGAGGTCATCGCTTTTAACCGTGTCCGGCAGTTTTATGTCACTTAGCGGGGTGCTTTGATCGGCACAGATGATGGTAATGCTGTCAGTCGGCAATCGTGTGCTAAGCCCTGTTTCGGAAACCAAAATCTTCGCACCGCAATCTTCCAGCATATAACTGATACGGTCTGCCGGATAATTCGGGTCCAGAGGAACGTAGTTGCTGCCGGCTCGGAGTACAGCAAGTAAACTGATTATCATGTCGGCAGAGCGTTCCAGACATACCGCTACAGGAACTCCGGGGCCTGCACCGGCTGACAGCAGTTCCGTTGCCAGTCCGGCTGTTGCAGCGTCAAGCTCACTGTATGTGAGAATCGTGTCATTGTGAACCAGCGCAATCCTGTCTGGGTTGCGCGTCATTTGAGTTTCGATTAAGCCGTGCAGAGTGCCCGCACCGTCAAATTTAACGGCGGTCGCATTCCAGTTGTGCAAAACCAATTGCTGCTCATCACCGCTAAGCATGGGCACACGATGTATCGCTACTTCGGGCTGTTCGCTGAGCGCATCGAGCAATATTTCATAGTGCCCCAGCATGCGTTCGACAGTACTGCGGTCAAAGAGGTCTGTGGCGTACTCGCAGGTAATGCCGATTGCACCATCGCTGCTATCGGTAACCGAAATATTTAAATCAAATTTGGCGCTGTTGTACTCGTAAGCAATATTATGATCATTGTCAGCATCACCCATTTCCACATTCTGCAGCGTGAACATCACCTGAAAAATGGGTGCGACGCTCATGTCACGCACGGGTTGAAGTTCTTCAACCAGTCGTTCAAATGGAAGGTCCTGATGAGCAAAGGCATCAAGAACGGTTTGTTTGAGTTGGGAAAGCAGTGCGCAGAAAGAAGGTGAGCCGGATAGCTTGCAGCGTATTGCCAGAGTGTTTAAAAATAGACCGATAATATCTTCGAGCGCAGGCTGTGAACGACCTGAAACTGGTGTGCCGACAACAATATCTTCTTGCCCTGAATAACGTGCCAGAAGAACGTTTAGAGCAGCCAGCATCGTCATGTAAAGCGTTACGCCTTGCCGATTGGATAAGTTTCGTAGTTTGGCGGTAAGTTCTGGTCGCAAAACACGGCCAGTAAGGCTGCCTGCGTAACTTTGGGCGGTTGGTCGGGGCCGGTCAGTCGGTAATTCCAATACCGCAGGAGCACCCTCTAAGCTGCTGAGCCAATAGCTCATTTGTTGCTCGACTGCGTCGGCCTTTAAATGCCGCTGTTGCCACGCTGCATAGTCAACATACTGAATGCTCAGTGCTGTCTCACTTTTGGTGTTGCCTGCTTGTGGATTTCTTTCTAGCTCAACACCAGATTGTTTGATGGCAGCACCATTAATCACATGGCGAACCATTAAGCTCCGGTAGTTGTCTAGCAGTTGTCGGGTTAACAACTCGAGTGACCAGGCATCAGAGATGATGTGATGCATGACCAGCATTAATGCGCAGTCACGACCTTCGCTACCAATATCAACTACCGTGAGGCTTAGCAGTGGCCCTTGATCAAGATCAAATAGTTGGCGAGAAAGTCGTGTGAGGGCTGCCTGTAGCTCTGCCTCATCAGCTACGCTGAAGTGGTCTACCGGTATCTGCTGTCCGTCATTAATTTTTAGTACAGGTTTCCCAGCGTCGCTAATAAAGTTGCTTCGCAGAGTTTCGTGCTGTGTGACAAGTTGGTCTAAGACCTGTTGCAGTAACGCAATATCGAATTCGGTAGCGAAACGCTGCACCCATGGCACGTTATACATGGGGTTGTCGGGCATGAGTTGATGCAGAAACCACAGGCGTTGCTGAGCAAACGATAATGGCAGGTGGCCATCACGGGGTATAATGGCAATTTCTGGGAGGGGCTTGTCAGCGCTACTGTCAATGGCCGTAGCGAGCGCAGCAATTGTAGGGTTTTCAAATAAAAGACGCAGTGTGAGATTGCTGCTGACGTACTGGCGAATTCTTGCGATCACCTGAATGGCTAAAAGCGAGTGCCCGCCAAGCTCAAAGAAGTCATCGTGAACACCCACCGCATCAATGCCCAGTATGTCGGCCCAGATATCGGCCAGCTGTTGTTCAAGCTCATTGCGCGGTGCTGTGTATTCATTCTCCGAACCCCATTCCGGTGCCGGCAAGGCTTTGCGATCGATTTTGCCATTGGGTGTTAGCGGCAGAGCCGTCATAAACACAAATGCTGCAGGCACCATATAAGCGGGCAGGCTGGTTTGCAGATGCGCTTTTAATTCGCTGCTTTCAGGCGGCTTGTCGGTGACAATATAGGCTACCAGACGTTTGTCACCGGGTTGGTCTTCGCGAATGATGACGACAGCCTTATCCACTGCTTCGTGATCAATGAGTTTGGACTCAATTTCACCGAGTTCAATTCTGAAGCCACGCAACTTAATTTGATGATCGATACGACCGATGTATTCAAGATTGCCATCCGGTTGGTAGCGAACCAGATCACCCGTGCCGTACATGCGCGCATCCGCAGAGTCGCTAAAGGGGTTGTGGATGTATTTTTCGGCGGTGAGTTCAGGCTGGTTGCGGTAACCACGGGTGACGCCCGCACCACTAAGAAACAGTTCTCCTGGCACGCCGACCGGAACCGGTTGTTGATGCTTGTCGAGCACATAGGCCTGGGTGTTATAAATCGGCCGACCAATTGTTGCCCGGACATTGGCCAACCTTCGGGTCCAGGTGGAGTAGGTTGTGTCTTCGGAGGGTCCGTAAAGGTCATTAACTCTTTCAACAGTGCCGGTTGCATAGATGTCGTTTACCAGCGAGGTGCTGAGGGGTTCGCCGGCAAGGTTGACGGTTTTTACGCTCGCAGGAACGGCCTGCAGGCTAACCAGCTCTGCAATTGCAGAGGGCACAGTATTGATGAGCGTGACTGCTGCATCTTCAGCTAAATCGGCCAAGGCCAGTGCGTCAGCAACCAGCACGATGCGTCCGCCAAGCCCTAGAGTGCCAAAAATCTCGTACACCGATAAATCGAAGCAAACAGATGTCGATGCGGCCACACCTGAAAACTCCTCAGCCGTGAATGTCTCTCGCATCCACTCAATTAAAGCAACGGCGTTGCGGTGTTCAATCTCAACACCTTTCGGCAGACCGGTGGAGCCAGAGGTGTAGATGGTATAGCCCAGTTGTGCCGCCGCAACAGGCAGATCCGGATTCGCATCACTTAGGCTGCTGTCAGAAAAATCAAAATCATCCAAGCAGATAGCTTGCGCATTACCTGCTATCAGACTGCTGAGGGTTTTCTTGTTGGCTAAAACCACGGGTGCTTCAGAGTCTGACAGCATATAGCTGACACGATCCGGAGGATAATCCGGATCAATAGGCACGTAGGCACCACCGGCTTTTAGGATGGCCATCATTCCGGTTAGCATTTCAATCGAACGGTCGGTGTAAACGGCAACCAGTGTTTCATTGGTGATGCCAAGTTCGATAAGTTTGTGCGCCAACCTGTTGGCCCGCTCGTTTAGTTCGGCGTAGCTGAGGGTATTGCTGTTGTGGTAGACCGCAATGGCATTGGGTTGCAGGGCGACCTGCTGTTCAAACAGTCCGTGGATGGTGCCATCAGCAGGGTAGTCGAAACTGGTGTTGTTCCATTCGACGAGCAGTTGATGCCTTTCAGCATCACTGAGCATGTCGTAGCTGCCAATAGACTGATCGGGATTAGCTGCAATGCCTTCAAGTAAGCGCTCAAAATGATCCATCATGCGTTCGATGGTTGTGTGCTCAAATAGATCTAAGTTGTACTCAAACTCGGCCGCAATGCCTTCGCCGGTCTCAATTGTGGCAATCGTTAAATCAAACTTTGCGGTGCCATAATCAAAATCGAGATACTCTGTTTTTAAATCGGCAAATCCGCCACCTTCATTAGGCGCATTTTGCAGCATGAACAACACCTGGTAGATCGGTGTGTGACTCATGTTGCGTTCGGGTTGAATCTCCTCGACGAGCTTATCGAATGGCAGTGCCTGATGTGAATAAGCATCCAGAGCCGTATTCTTTGCCCGGTTGACGAGTTCACGGAAGTCCGGGTTACCGGATAGGTCGGTACGCATAACCAGATTATTAATAAAGAAGCCGATCAGGCCTTCAAGCTCGGTTCTGTCCCGTCCGGCAATTGGGGTGCCAACCACGATGTCCTCTTGGCCGGTATAACGTGACAGCAGCAGGTCGGCTGCGGCCAACAGCACCATGAATAATGTGCCGCCTTCCGCTTTGGCGAGTTCGTTGAGTTTTTTGCTAATCTCAGCTGAGAAATGGCGCTGTACGCGTCCGCCACGGTTGGCGGGTATCGCCGGTCGCGTTTTGTCGGTGGGCAGTTCCAATACTTCCGGAGCACCGGCCAGATTGTTGCACCAAAAATCGAGCTGGCGCTGCAGTTCATCGTCCTTCAGCCAATTTTGCTCCCACCACGCATAGTCGGAAAATTGCAGTGGCAGTCCCGGGAGCTCCGTTGTTTGATTCTTGCAGCGTGCGCTGTAGAAGGTGACCAGTTCGCGACCTATGACATCGAGTGACCATGCATCAGAGATGATGTGATGCATCAGTATGAACAAGACTTGATCCGTCGGGCTTACCTGAAGCAGATGCATTCGTATTAACGGACCGTCTGCTAGGTCAAAAGCATTGCGGTTGAGTTCTTCGAGTTTGTCACGAAGCGAAGCATCATCAGCAGCACTCATGTCGATAGCGTTAACAGCTAGTGTTAGCTTCGGCTCGATAACGATTATCGGCGCATCGTTGCTGTCGATAGAAAAGCGGGTACGCAGGGCTTCGTGCCTGGCAATCAGGTCATTGAATGCTGCTTCGAGAGCCTGAACGTTCAGTTCGCCACGCAAGCGCACTACAAAAGGAATGTTGTAGACGTTATTCCCTGGCTCTAATTGATCCAAAAACCATAAACGCTGTTGTGCAAATGATGGCGTGAGCTCAGCGCCATAAGGGGCTTTGGTTAGCGCGGGTGCCGGCTGATGCTGTGCGCTGCCTGCAGTGCTCAGAAACTCTATAAGGTCTTTCTTGCTGGCTTTGATCTCAAGCTGTAGTTCTTTAGTGAGAGCGCCCTTGGGTGCCTTTATCTTAAGATCACCATCGACAAGACGGACACGGACACCCAGATCATGGAGTTTGTTGATTAGAGCGGCAGCACTCATATTTCAAACTCCTCAAGATCATCGTCATTATCCATGTCGTCAGTATCAAGCTGATTCGCCATAAGTTTTAGCGCTGAAATTTGTTCGCCTAATCCTGCAATCGTTGGGCTGCGGAATATGTATTTTAGAGGCAGTTCGAGTTCGAATATATCCCGTATTCTCGATACTAGCTGTGTCGCGAGCAGTGAATGTCCACCCAGCTCAAAGAAATCATCATGAATGCCAACACGGTCGATATTCAGCACATCTCCCCATAGTCTGGCAAGTGATGTTTCAACCTCATTGCGCGGTGCTTCGTAGCTGTCGACATCACGACTGATATCGGGCACAGGGAGGGTACGCCGGCTGATTTTACCGCTGGGGGTGGTTGGCATGCTTTCCAGCACCACAATGGGGGAGGGCACCATGTATTCGGGTAATCGGGTTTGCAGTTCTATTTTCAACAAAGCAAGGTCGAGCGTTGTTCCCGGCTCGGCAGTTACATAGCCAACAAGTCGCTTGTCACCCGGTGTGTCTTCGCGAAGTAAGACGGCGGCGAGCTTAACTTTATCTGAGTTAACCAGAGCCGCTTCAATTTCGCCGGGCTCAATGCGGAAGCCTCGGAACTTTACCTGTTCATCGACACGACCCAGATAGCTGATGTTGCCGTCAGGCAGGAAGCGAGCAAGGTCACCGGTTCGGTACATGTGACCGGCGTTATCAGAGTAGGCGGCGGTCACAAATTTTGCTGCGGTTTCTTTAGGCTGATTCAGGTAGCTCAAGGCCACTTGTTCGCCAGAAATATAGAGTTCACCGGGCACGCCGACCGGGCATGGCTGCAAATGGGCGTCGAGAATATAGAGGCGGGTGTTCGGGACAGGTTTGCCGATAGGGGGCAATGCTGCCCAGCGTTCTGCTCCGGGAGAAAAGCTGTAGATGCTTACAACGTGGGCCTCCGAGGGGCCGTATTCATTGTGGAAACCCACCTCGGGATGCTTGCTGAAGAATTTGCGGATGAGCGGCGTAACCTGCAACTGTTCGCCCGACGTACAGACTTGTTCGAGCGCAAAAGAAAGGTCATCGCGTTCTGCCATCATTTCGGCAGTTGGCTGCAGCGCTGCAAACGGCATCCACAGACGTTGGATGCGTGCTTCGCTAATAAATCGCACGAGTGCCGGAAGGTCCTGGCGCAGTTCCTGGTCAATCAGTACTACAGTGCCACCACTTGCCCATGTGGGAAAAATTTCTTGATGGTGCACATCGAAACTTAATGACGCGTATTGCAGCGTGCGTGCGGGGTGTTCGAATCCGGGGCGATGGGTTTGCCAGGCAAGTAGGTTGGCCAGTGCCCGTTGTGGCAGTACCACCCCTTTGGGTTTGCCGGTCGAGCCAGACGTGTAGATTGTATAGAGCGGATCTTCCGGATTAACCGCAATGTTCGGGTTGACGGCGGCATCATTCCAGTCGATCTGGTCGAGCAGTATTGTGCGTGCGTTGTGTTCGGGTAATCGTTCTGCGCTGCCGGTGTCAGTCAGTAACACAGGAATATTGCTGTCGCTGATCATGTAAGCAATGCGTTCGGCGGGATAGTCGGAGTCGATTGGCACATAGGCAGCACCGGTCTTTAATACCGCTAACAGGCTAACTACGGCCGCCGCCGAGCGTTCGGCACACACACCAATAAATACACCCGGTTTCGCACCGGCAGCTATCAGTTGTTGCGCCAGAATGTTCGCTTGAGAATTTAAGCGGGCATAGCTCAGTTTCTGATGATTAAACTCAAGTGCGCAAGCATCCGGTGTTTGCAGAGCCTGTTGTTCAACAGCTTGTTGCGGCGTCAGGAATGCGCCGTAATCAACAGCGGTGTTATTGAAGCGCTGCAATACAGTTTGTGTTTCGCTGCGATCAATAATTTGCAGTTGCGACAGGCGTGCCGCAGGTTGTGCAGCTATCGAATTGAGTAAGGTTTCAAAGTGTTCCAGCATGCGTTCGATGGTGTGCGGTAGGAACAGGTCTTCATTGTATTGCAGGCCTGCCCGTAGACCGTTACCGGTATCGCTAACCTCAAGCAACAGGTCAAACTTGGCTATACCCATTTCAAAATTCACCGACTCAGCGGCGATATTGTCGAACGTGCTGCTGCCCGCCGGAGTGTTCTGCAATACAAACATGGTTTGGAAAATCGGTGTATGACTCATGTCTCTTTCAGGGCGGAGTTCCTCAACCAGTTTTTCAAACGGTAAGTCCTGATGATCGTATGCCTGAAGAGTTACTGATTTAACCTGTTCCAGCAGTTCGATGAAGCTCGGGTCACCCGATAAATCCGAATGTATGGCCAGCGTGTTGCTGAAAAAACCAATCAGAGGTTCGAGCTCAGGGTACTTGCGACCTGCAATAGGTGTGCCTACAACAACGTGGTCCTGGCGCGCATAACGAGCTAGCAGCGTATTAAATGCAGCCAGTAAGGTCATGAATAGTGTGGCCCGATGTTCCTGAGCCAGAGCTTTTATTGCCGCACTTACATCGTTGCCGAACAGTTTCGCAGTGCTGGAACCACGGTATCTGAGTTCTGCCGGGCGAGGTCTGTCGGTAGGTAATTCCAATACCGGGTCGGCACCTTTAAGTTGCGAGCGCCAAAAATCAAGTTGACGTTTGAGCTCAGCATCATCAAACCATTCACGTTGCCAGTTTGCAAAATCGGCGTACTGCACAGGCAGAGCGCTTAAGTTGTTCTCTGTGTTCGCAGAAATGCTGTTGTAGAACTCCGTGAGATCACTAAACAGAACCGATAGTGACCAACCGTCCGAAACAATATGGTGCGTTGCCAGAAGCAGAATATTTTCTTCCGAATTAAGCTCCAGAAGATGCGCCCGCAATAGTGGCGCCTGTGTAAGATCAAAAGGTTGTTGCGATAGCGCCGTCAGCTTATCCTGCACCTCGATGGCCGTTGCCGCAGTCATGTCCAAAACTTCGATATCAATTGAAGCAGACTCAAGGATTTCTTGCCGCGGTGTTTGGCCATCGGCAACAAAGCGGGTACGCAGGCTTTCATGGCGGACAATGAGTGCATTGATTGCACTGCTTAGAGCTGTGCGCTTAAGTTCGCCGCTGAACCTTGTCGCGATTGGGAAGTTGTACGCGGGATTGCCCGGATCCAGTTGTTCAAGAAACCACAGGCGCTGTTGTGCGAATGAAAGTGGTGTATCCGCACTGGATTTGCGCTGCGGTATTGTTTGTTCGCTGTTGTTTGTTGTGCCAGCGTTCTCGGAGGAGCTGACAAACTGTACAAAGCCAGCGATAGTCGGTTCTTCAAACAGCCGCATCAGCGGTACGTCTATGCCCAGCTTTGAGCGGATGCGTGAGATCACCTGAGTTGCCAGTAGCGAGTGACCACCAAGATCAAAAAAGTCGTCATCGATACCCAGTTGTTCTGCGTCTAAGACCTCGGACCAAATATTCACTAAGGCTTCTTCGGTTAGTGTGCGCGGCGCGACATAACGACTTTCGGCATCGCGTTCCCAGCTAGGTTCCGGCAATAAGCGCCGCGCAATTTTACCACTCGGTGTTAATGGCATGGCTTCGAGAACGACATAGTGGGTAGGATTCATGTAATCAGGCAGCTGAGCCTTTGCGAAGTCGCGAAGTACAGTACCGCTAATTTCATGCTCTGGCTCAGGACAGACATAAGCCACCAGTTTTTTCTCAGCGTCGGTTTTGAGGACGACAGCAGTGAGTTGTACGCCGGGATGATTGCTGATGACAGCTTCAATTTCACCCGGTTCAATTCGGAAGCCGCGAAATTTGACCTGCTCATCGACGCGACCGAGGTATTCGATCTCGCCATTTGCCTTGTATCTTGCGCGGTCGCCACTGCGATACATGCGTTCACCCTGTACATAGGGATCATCTCTGAATTGTTCGGTGCTGAGTTTCGGGCGTCCGAGATACTTTAGTGCCACTTGAATCCCCGCGAGATATAGCTCGCCGGGTAGACCAACCGCAACGGGTTGTTGGTTGGCATCCAGAATATAGCAACGGGTGTTGGCAACGGGGCGGCCAATGGAAGGCAGCAGTGGCCAGCTATCAGGCGCAGTGTCTGTTGCATCCAGCGATAGCGAGGTCACTACATGTGTCTCTGACGGGCCGTATTGATTGTGCAGGCGTCCCTTGCAGCGCTTATACAAATTGCGCACAGCAGGAGTGATTTGCAGCTGTTCGCCAGCGGAAACGATATCCTTAATGCTTAGCGGTAGATCGCTGCGCTCAGCGAGAACATCTGCCAACGGCTGTAACGCAGCGTAGGGCATGTACAAGCGTTCGATATTTTTATCGCTGACGAATACGGCCAATGCGGGCAGATCTTTGCGCAACTCTTCTGAGATCATGACCAGAGTGCCGCCTTGAGCCCAAGTACTGAACAACTCCTGAAAGCTGACATCAAAACTTAGCGATGCAAATTGCAATGTTCGAGCAGGGTCTTTTAGGCCAGCTTGTGTCTGTTGCCAATGAATCAGATTGCTCAGTCCAGCATGGGCGAGCATCACCCCTTTGGGTAGGCCGGTAGAGCCGGATGTATAGATTGTGTAAAGCGGTGCATCGGCTGTTATTGCTATATCGGGGTTGCTGTTATTCCCGGTGGTGAAATCGAATTTATCCAGAAACAGCGTTTGCGTTCCAGTGACGTTCGTAGAAGAGATCGTTAGCAGCAGAGTTGCTGCTGAATCCTCGAGCATATAAGCAATTCGATCACTCGGGTAATTCGGGTCTATAGGCACATAAGCCGCTCCGGTTTTCAGAACAGCAAGTGTGGCTATGGCCATCTCCACAGATCGCCCGTAGCTTATGCCGATGAGCTTTCCTGGCGCAGCACCCAGAGTTATCAATTCGTGGGCTAGCCGATTGGCGCGGTGGTTGAGTTCCTGATAGCTCAGTGTTTCGTAGTTGTTGGCCGCATGACCCTCGATAGCGATTGATTCCGGGGTAGCTGCAGCCTGTTTCTCGACCAAATGATGAACGGCATGCGGTGCTCCGAAATCACAAGCGGTGTTGTTAAAACCGCGAGTAACTGTGTTTAGTTCTGTGGTATTTAGCAGTTGTATGTTGCCAATATGCACAGCAAATGATTCAACATGCGGTCTATCGTTGCCATGTCGAATAGATCTGTGTTGTATTCGAACGTACAGCTAAGCGCATCAGAACTTTCACTAACAAATAGGCTGAGATCGAATTTTGCGGTATCTGATTTTACATTCAGAGATTCCGCAGTTAGGGTGCTAAAACTACTTGATCCGGTAACGCTATGCTCAAGTACAAACAGCGTCTGAAAAACCGGCGAATAACTCATAACTCTGTCGGGCTGGAGTTCTTCTACAAGTTTTTCAAAGGGTACGCTCTGATTGCGATAGGCATTTAGAGAGTCTTGTTTAGTTTGTTGCAGTAGCTCTGCAAACACCGGGTTGCCTGAAAGATCGGCCCGCATGGCAAGGGTGTTCACAAAGAAGCCGATTAATGGCTCTAATTCGCGTTTGCCACGCCCGGCAATAGGCGTACCGACTACGATGTCTTCACTGCCGGAGTAGCGCATTAGCAGTACGTTGTAGGCCGCCAGTAGCAGAATGAACAATGTGCATTGCTCGCTTTGTGCCAGGAGTCTGAGGCTGGAGGCTAAGGCCGGTGATAGTTCACGTGACAACGTTGCGCCGTTGTGGGTTTGCAATCGCGGGCGAGGGCGGTCAATAGGGAGTTCCAATACCGGAGGCGCGTCACTCAGACGTTCTTTCCAGTAGCTGAGTTGTTTCTGGAGATCTTCGCCTTGCATCCATTCTTGTTGCCATTCCGCAAAGTCGCCATATTGGATGTCCAGTTCAGCTAATGACTCGTTGCTGTTGCCGGTATGCTGTTCGTAGAGGCTAACTAAATCACGATACAAAATGCCCAATGACCAGGCATCGGAAATGATGTGATGAATATTGAGAAACAGAATGGATTCATTGTTGCTCATCTGAATCAGATGGACATTTAACAATGGCCCGTGTAGCAAGTCGAAACTCTGATTTGAAAGTTGCGTCAGCAGGTGTGCGATAGCACCTTCTGGCGGATTTTCGCTATTGACGACCTGTAGTTTTATGTGGCCACGTTCGTCAACGATCTGCACTGGCTCATCATCTTCCACATCGAAAGTTGTACGAAGTGTTTCGTGTCGTGTAACAAGATCATTGAGTGCTAGTTGCAATGCGGCTGCATTCACGTTGCCGATAAGGCGTATTGCAGAAGATATGTTGTAGGCTGAACTATCGGGTTCGAGTTGATCCAAGAACCAGAGACGGCGCTGGCCAAAAGATGCTGGCAACACAAACGCATCGCCTTTAGGTGCGTTTTCGTCTGCGGATAGTCCGCTGCTCATTGTGGCTTCGGTATCGTTCATTCGCAAAAAATCAGACGGAGTACATCAGGCAATTTGTCGCCTCCTATACCCATTCTGTGAGCCCGGATTCCTGTCTTAAAAAAGTGGATAAAGCTTTAATGGTAACGCTCTGATCATAAGCGCCAATTGTGGTGCGAATCAGTCCGTGTGTCACGGATATTGTTAACACTTTTCGGAAATTTGTTGGGACTAAAGCCTATTGTTAATAGGCTATTGTGGCAGGATGCCAACAGCACGTGACATAGGCGGATAATTCTACCCGAGGATGCGGGTCGGCTTGGGGCCTTATTCCGTAAATTACCCCCGTACGCAGGATAGAGCGCAAAAACGGGGCCGGTGGCTTTCAGCTAGAGATTAGGCAGTTCTGCTGGTGCTTTGCATAATAGTCTGTAGTTCTGGGGCTTCTTTGTAGAGATTGATCAGTCGGTTTTCATTATCCGTGTAGTCCATATCCGGTTCACGAATGCCCGCAATAGTGATCTTCGCGAGAATCTCAAGCGTGCTGGTAATGGTTTCTTTGGAGAAGCCTTCTCCGAGTAAGTAGCCGACTGACCATAAATCGAAGTTGTTTAATGGAAGAACCGTCGATTCGGTGATGGTTTCGTAGGCATGCAGAGACCATTTGGTTGCATCCTTCCAGTCCATTGTATTGTGCTTCCAGGAGTAACCTGAGCCTTTCAGGCCAAATTCTTCACTGCGCTCGGCAATAGGGACCTTAGGGTCATGATAATAAGGCTCCATACTGTAATAGGTTGGTTTGGTTTCACGAATAAAGTTGATGGTGTTCTGAATGGTCTCATCTGTCTCGCCGGGAAAACCACAAATAAAGGTTGAGTAACTAATAATTCCACGTTCATTGAGCTTGCGAATGCCATCCCGATAACGATCAATACGCGCACCTTTGTTCATGTTTTTGAGTATTGTTGCATCACCGGATTCAATACCTAGAAATACTCCGATGCAGCCAGCTTCAGCCGCCAGGTCAAACGCCTCATCATCAGCATTGGCACAACGGAAGTATGACAACCATTTGAAGTCGAATTTGTTGCGAATGATCATCCGGCAGAGCTCTTTAAAGCGTGGCTGCGGAATATTGAAGGTGTCATCAATGAACAGCACATACTTGATGCCTCGGTCATGCAAGTCTCTTAAGTCTTGCTCAACAACATCTGTATCGGTCAGGTCCAAAGAGCCCGCGATTAGGGGGTAGCGACAGAAAGAACACTTAAAAGCACAGCTACGAGCGGTTCGCATTGATACGACGTTGGCATCTGAATGCTCTAGTGCGCCGGACCAGTTCACACTAGTGCCATTCATATCGTTAGCTTCAGGCAAGCGTGAAGTTAATGCCAATGGATTGCCGGTAACAATATTTGGTATCTTTTTGAGGTCGGGTTCAGAGTTTTTGAGCTCTTTAACAGTTCTGGCGAGAGTTAATTCGCCCTGTGAATCATACACATAGATATCTGCGCCAATGCCTTTGAGCAGGAAAGGCCAGCGTTTTTCCGGATAATCGGAAAACATATGGTACATGCGTGGCCCACCAACAATAATTTTCGTCGAAGGGCTATGTTTCTTAACAAATTCAGCAATCTCTTTGATCGGTGCATTATCAATGTAGAAAGTAGTAGTAATGGCTACTGTCAATGGCTCGTCTTTGAGCAACTCAAGAAGCTTATCCTGTTCGCCATTAAAATAGTTAATCACGCCTGCGGTAAGGTCATGACGTTCGAGAAAACTTGCCAGAATATTTACGGCAAGATTGGGCATTTTGCCAAAATGCAGTTCGCTGGGGTCGCCTGAGGCAGCTGTTAGTGCAGCATTGATCGCATCGAAATAGTCACCCCGTTTACCTAAGAAGCGTGCAGAATTTGCAAGGACATGTTGGTAGCCAGCTGAAACCTCTTTGCCGGCTCTGGCAAGTTCCAAATGGCCTTCAATAGAGCCTCTGTTGTAACCAATTACTAGGCAATCTAGTTTCTCAGTCATCTCTTTTTATCCTTTCACTAATAACCGTTCCCATCAATCCAACAACTAAATGTTAAGACCGTCTGAGAGCATCAATCGTTCCAAGCCATTATCTATTGAAATATAGGTGGTTACACTAGCCACATAATTCAGTCCGATAGGTGGTTATGTACCTTCTCACAGGCTCAATGATTCCGCAATTCCCCTAGTTCACACTTTGTAATGCCCAAGATGCCTTATGGTAATGGGGTTGTCCAATGCCTTTTGATAGGCAGCTTTTTAGGCTGCCCCGCAGCGTTGAGTTATCGACGTTTACGACGTGAGCCTCTATCTATTCTTATGATCTTGTCATCGCCGTCTCCAGCCGCACCTTGAGTATTCAGTAACTTCGCCAGTTCTGCTAGCGTTGGAGAATTAAATACGCTATCCAACCGTAACTGGATACCGGTGAGATCCATGATGCGTGAGACCAGCTGCATCGCAATCAATGAGTGCCCGCCGAGTGCAAAGAAATCATCTTTTGTACCGACTTTTTCTGCGCCGAGTAGCTCACTCCATAGCCCTGCCAGTTGCTGTTCTGCTTCGGTTTCCGGAGCAACGTACTCTTCTTTGGATTGTCCCAACTCTGGTGCAGACAATGCGCGGCGGTCGATCTTGCCGTTTGCGGTGACTGGAATCGCGCTGAGCACAACATAGGCTGCCGGCAACATGTAGTCGGGAAGAGCTAAGCTTAGCTTGGCTTTAGCCGCACCTTCATTAAAGTTTCCACTGCTTGCGACATAGGCAACCAGTTGTGGCAGCCCGGGAACATCCTCACGCAGCAAGACAACGGCTTGATGAACGTCATCGATCTGATCGAGTTGAGTTTCAATTTCGCCTAATTCAATACGGAAGCCGCGCAGCTTAACCTGATGATCAAGGCGACCGATGTATTCTAGATTTCCGTCTGGGCGGTAGCGAACTAAATCGCCGGTACCATACATTCGTGCATTGGACTGATCGGAAAATGGGTTGGCAATGTATTTTTCTGCGGTGAGTTCCTCCTGATTGCGATAACCACGAGTAACACCCGCACCTGCCAGATAAAGTTCCCCAGCGCTCCCAATGGGTACCGGACGTTTATGTTGGTCGAGAACGTAGGCCTGAGTGTTGTGCAGTGGTCGGCCAATGGTCGCAGGTTCATGCGCTACACGTCGTGTCCAGGTTGAGTAAGTCGTGTCTTCGGAAGGTCCATAAAGATCGTTAACATCGACCACATTGCCGGTGGCGTATATGTCATTAACCAGCAAGGTGCTTAATGGCTCGCCTGCCAGGTTGACCGTTTTAAGCGTCGGCGGCAGTCCATTGGAGCGCACGAGCTCAGCAATCGCAGAAGGTACCGTGTTGATGAGTGTGACGTTAGCATCCGCAGGCAGGCCTGGCAGAGCCAATGCATTGGGCACCAGAACGATACGGCCTCCCAATCCCAGCGTGCCAAAGATTTCGTATATCGACAGGTCAAAACAAACGGATGTCGAGGCGAGTACGCCGCGCATTTGATCTGGTTTAAAGGTGTCGCGCATCCATTCAATCAGAGCTACCGCATTGCGGTGTTCAATCTCAACGCCTTTTGGTAAGCCGGTAGAGCCTGATGTATAGATGGTGTAGCCCAGACGTTCGGGTGCGATTACTAAACCGGGGTTTTCTGTAGAGAGCCCGGAATTCTCGAAATCAAATTCATCGAGACAGATTATCTGTGCATCGGTTGCGGGCAGTCTGGGGCGCACTGTGCTATTGGTTAGAACTAACGGCGCTTGCGAATCTTCCAACATATGGCTGACCCGGTCGACCGGGTAGTCCGGATCTGCAGGAACATAGGCGCCACCCGCTTTAAGAATGGCGAGCATGCCCGTGATCATTTCGATTGTGCGTTCGGTGCATACAGCAACGAGGCTTTCGTTACCTATTCCTAGCTCGATGAGTCTATGAGCCAGCTGGTTGGCTCTGGCATTCAGGTCGCCATAACTGATCTCACGACCGTCATGGTATATTGCGACGGAGTCGGGTTGTATTTTTACCTGCTGCTCAAACAGACCATGCATTGTTTCATCGGCTGGATAGTCAAAGCGGGTGTCATTCCATTCAACAAGGACCTGTTGCAGTTCTTCCGCGCCAAGCATGGTCACTTCGGCAATGGTTTTGTTTGCTGCTTCAGGAATATTTTTGAGTAGGGTCAGGAGGTGCTCGCCCAGTCTTTCCAGCGTTTCTTTGCTGAACAGATTGCGGTCATAGACGAACCTCAGGTATAGCGTATCCATCATTGCAACATTCAGTGTTAACGGGAAGTTTGTCCGGTCAAATCCGCTGCTCTCTTTAATTTCAATGCTGCCAGAAGTCCGTCCCATTGTTTCGATATCGGGATAATTCTCAAAGGCCAGCAGGGTTTCAAATAAAGCTTTGCCGCGAGGCACATCGCTCCATCCTTGAATGTCGACGAGGGACGCGTATTCATATTGCTGAATGTTGAGTTGTTGATCCTGAACCTGCTGCAGCCATGCCAACAGATTCAGGTTTTCATCAATGCCAATACGCACAGGCAGCGTGTTCAGAAACAGACCGATCATCGACTCGATACCCTCGAGTTGAGCGGGGCGACCGGCCGTGGTCGCACCAAACACGACATCGTCTTCACCACTGTAGCGAGACAGCAATAATGCCCAGGCGCCTTGCATGATGGTGTTGACGGTAAGACGGTTTTGTTGCGCAAAGGTCTTCAATGCATGGCCCGCCGAATCGGGCAAACCAAAATGAATCTCATCGTAATTGGGCGTTACATTTTGTGCCACATCAATGATATTTGCACTCGGTAGCGGAGTCGGCGCAGTGAAGCCCTGCATCGTTTCACGCCAGTAGCTTTGAGCTGCAGATTGATCCTGTGCCAACAGCCAGGCAATGTAATCGCTGAAAGGTCTTGTTGTGGTTACCTTGGGTGTTTCACCTTGCGCAAGTGCTTCATACGCAGTGAATACTTCACGAATAACGAGTGGTATCGACCAGCCATCCATAATCATATGATGGAAGCTCCAGACCATGCGATAGCTAGTGTCACTCAGTTGCAGCAGTGAAACCCTGGTAAGTGGTGCATTAGCAAGATCAAATCGTTTGGCGCGATCCGCAGTAAACCATTTGGCTAAGCGCGCTTCTTGTTCCAGTGGTTCGTAGTTAGTCCAATCTTCTGTCTCAAATGGAACCTCAACATTACCGTAAACAACTTGAACCGGTGTCTTAATACCTTGCCACTGAGTGGCACTGCGCAGACTGCTGTGCTGATTGATAATCAAATTCCATGCTTTTTCAAACAAGGGGATATCAAGTTTTCCTTCAAGCAGCCAGTTAAAGCTGGCTAAGTAAACATCGCTGGTGTTATCAAGCAGGCTGTGGAATAACATGCCTTGTTGTAACGGGGTGAGTGGATAGATTTCATCTACCGGCTTGTCATCAGGCAGCAGGATATCGAGTTCAGTTTGGTTGAGCTGCGCCAACGGGAATGATGCCGGGGTGATGCGTAGACCGCTACCACTATCACCGATAGCAATAAGTTGC
>Ga0206677_10002242_pt1 | contig 17256 bp, 17 predicted proteins | sample M130m12015metaG_FD_155475 | JGI IMG/M metagenome (GOLD analysis project Ga0206677, IMG submission 155475) | Ammonia-oxidizing marine archaeal communities from Monterey Bay, California, United States - M1 30m 12015 | ecosystem: Environmental > Aquatic > Marine > Intertidal zone | place: USA...
GTTTTCGCTGGTCAAGTTCAGCGCCTCCGCTGCCTCCATCTTATGCTCCCAATTTCTCCACAAAATGGAAGAGCACGATTCTGGACTGATGACACTGTACCAAGTGTTTTCGAGCATGAGAACTCGATCTCCAATGCCAATGCCTAACGCTCCTCCCGAAGCACCCTCACCAATGACAATGCAAATCACAGGGACCTTGAGTTGACACATCTCGATGAGATTGCGAGCAATCGCTTCTCCCTGACCACGCTCTTCAGCCTCCAACCCAGGGTAAGCCCCTGGCGTATCAATGAGCGTTACGATGGGACGGTTGAACTTCTCAGCCAGTTTCATCAGACGCAAAGCCTTGCGGTAGCCTTCAGGATTTGCCATTCCAAAATTGCGGTATTGGCGCATCTTGGTGTTCATTCCTTTTTGCTGACCAATGAACATGACGCTTTGATCATCAATGAAACCAAATCCCCCCACCATGGCCTTGTCGTCCTTGACTGTGCGATCTCCATGCAACTCCATGAACTGACCATCAGTGATGGCTTCGATGTAATTCAGCGTGTACGGCCGATCCGGGTGGCGGCTTACCTGAACGCGCTGCCAAGGGGTTAAGTCAGAATAGATATTGGCAGTAACCTCCCTTATTTTCGACTCTAGATCTTCGACCAGGTTGGCCATATCGACGTCACTCGTTTGCTGAAGCTCTTGAGCTTGGGTGAGTTGCTCGCGCAACTGAAGAATCGGTTCTTCGAAATCGAGGTAATTCATGAGTTATCCCTTTTCAGTGGCAAATATGCAACAACTTTTCACGGCAAAAGCCCATCCCTTAGGACTTTGCCAACAATTCACTAACCATAGATCGTATTGCCTTTCCACGGTGGCTGATCTCATTTTTGGTCACTGCTGACATTTCAGCAAATGTGACCCTTTCCCCTTCTGGACAAAACACCGGATCATATCCAAATCCTTTGGCACCACTTTGTTCCAAAGCTATGCGTCCTTCGCAGGTACCATCGACGTATTCAACGTCTCCACCGCGCACCATGCAAATCACTGTTCTAAACCGTGCTGAACGATTCTCGACGCTCACTCCGGAAAGAGCCGCAAGCAACTTATCCATGTTTGCCTGAGCATCTGCCTTTTCGCCTGCATATCGCGCTGTACGGACACCGGGAGCTCCATCCAAGGCATCGACTTCGAGTCCAGTATCATCGGCGAAACAATCCAACCCGTAAGCATCGTACACGTGTTGTGCTTTGATCAAGGCATTCCCTTTCAAGTCGAGAGCTGTCTCTTCAATCTCCTCATGACAGCCGATTTCTGTGAGCGTCTTGATCTGGTAGACGCCCCCCAGCATATTTTGAACCTCAAGGGCTTTGTTGGCATTGTGTGTAGCGAAAACCAAGATTGGCAATTCCGTTCCTGCAGCATCCTTCATGGGCATAAAATTACGGCGATTCAGGGCCGAAGCCACTTTCCAGAGTCGGTTTGACGCAATGCTTTCCACTCAATTCTTTTTGGCGCATGATTTGGAGGCAAGTGTTGTTTTGCCCACGCAATCCATTGTTCTTCCAGTTGCTGCGCATTGCGCGGTGGCTGTGCTGCGTGAATGCGTATAACGAGTTGCGAACCCCATGTGACATGAGGCTCACCATAAGCCTTGAATGGCGCATGAATCAGATGCGCCATCTCCCTCTCTACTTGTTCAGGGTGGATTTTAATGCCTCCAGAATTGACCACCGCATCCAAACGCCCCAACCATTGAAACGATGTTTGGCTCTGCAGCTTCACCACGTCCGTGGTTTTCAGGCTCTTTCCATCCGGAAAAACCACTTCCAACGCACCCTCATCAACCGAACGAACCTTGAACCCTCTCAAGCATTGGAAGAATTCTTCCCGATGCGGTTTCAACTGTCGAATGGCAAAATGACTGATGGTTTCTGTCATTCCAAAGGATTCGTACACCGCCGGACCAGATGGCATTTCTTGAATCCAACGAGGTTCTGCCATGCTTCCGCCCAAAAGCACCGTGCTCAGCTGACTCCAGGAAGCCGAATTCTCCTGAATCAGTTCAGCCGCCTGCGCGACCGTCATTGCGACAAAATCACAGGGGATTTGCACCAAAGGCAGGCGCGATGGACGCTCAATACGCAGATCCCATCCGCCCACAATCGCTCGAATTAACATCATCTTTCCACCTATGAATCGAACCGGCATCACCAAGCTTGCAGCGGTCTTTTCCGTTAGATTGAACCAACGAATCGTGCGCTCCGCGCTCTCCACCATCGCTTTCTTGTGATGCATAATTTCTTTTGGAGCCCCTGTCGACCCCGAAGTTTTGGAGGAAACCATGCTGCGATCAGACCACCAATCCGATAAAACTTCGACGACTTCGAGTTCCCACTCCTCCTGACAAGAAGCCTCCATCTGATCAAGCTGATCCTTTCGAAGCGACCACCACCTGCCCGCCAAATGTATGCGCCCATTCATCATTCCATCGAGGAATTACGATCAAAATCTTTCGAATTCAACTCTGGTTCTTGCCATGGGGAGGGACCATTCGCAGATAGATAACCATCGTTCACCTGCAAGGGGCTGGATATATTGTTCACAAACAATCCGCCCGTTCCCAATCCTTGCGGCAACAGATCCGCATCCGACTGAACACCATTGGCTGTCCATTGTGCAATCGCATTCAAGCCCAAGTTCGTCTCCAGGGCTGAAGTGACCCACCATCGCATGCCCCGTCTCTCAGCTTGCAAAATCCAATCCTGAGAGGCGGCAAGTCCTCCCAACAGACTCGGCTTTAGCACTAAAAAAGCCGGCCCAACGGTGTCAAGAAGCGCGCCGCGCTCAGTGCTAGAAACCCCTATCAATGACTCATCGAGTGCAATCGGAAGGGGACTGGAAGCGCAAAGCTGCGCCAATCCAATGCGGTCATCTGGCCTCAAGGGTTGCTCTATGCTGTGCAATCCAAGCTTTGCCAGCGCCTCTAATTTTCGTTGTGGTGTCCAACCCGTCTCAGGTGTTGAAAAGGCACCATTGGCATCCACCCTGAAAACTACCTCTGGAGCAAGATTACGAATTGCTCCAATCCACTCCAGCTCTTGATCAAATGGCAAGTGTCCAACCTTTGCCTTGAGGGTATTAAACCCCGCTTTCAGCAATGATTCTGCCTGGGCGATCAAACCTTCTGGGCCATCCATCCAAATCAATCCGTTGATCTCGATGCGAGATGAACCGTTCGCAAAGCTGCCCGGAAACGGGGTGAAATCATGTTTCGAATGTAAATCGGCCAATGCTGTTTCCAGCGCAAAATGGAGCGCCGGCAGCGCACTGGGAATGAGATCCAATGCTATTTCTCCAGAGTGCCGAAGCCTTTGCAATTGGGACTCGATCGCTAGGGCGTCATCCAAACTCAACCCGGGAATCACACTGCACTCTCCCCACCCCGTGCGGCCGTCATTGTCGCGCAAGCGAATCAACCATGACGGCTTGCTCAGCAAAGCACCGCGCGAGGTCCTTGCGGGCTTTTTGAATTTCATTTCGAAACGAATCCACTGTACATCTAAACCCGCGTTGTTCATGATGCAACCAATCCCGTTTGAGCAAGTAGAAAGAACAATGCCGCGACAGCTGATGACAATGCCACGCGCTTCAATTCTGGATCGAGTTCAGCGGGATTTTGGACCTTAAAGACTCTAAACGCATGCATGAGATGCACGGCATTCAACACACCAATCCAGCCCATTCCCCGCCACTCTCCCGCATGCAGGATCAAAGCGTAAACCCACCACGAGATCCAACCAAGAAGGAACAAAGACAAATGATAGCGTTTCGACCGATCAAAGCCCATGCGCACAACCAGCGTTTGCTTTCCGGCTTTTGCATCGGAAACATGATCTCTCATGTTGTTCAAATTCAACACAGCTACGCACATCGCACCGGACCATGTGGCAGGTAATAGCCACTGAAAATCCCACGAATGTGCGAGCAACACAGCCGTTCCTCCAACACCGATCCAACCGAAGAATAAAAACACCATGACATCACCGAAGCCTTTGTAGCCATAGGGACTGCTGCCTGCTGTGTACTTGAAGGCCGCTGCAATAGAAGCCACTCCAAAGGCTAACAAGAGCAGCGCTGGCCATAAATGACCCACCGCAAAGAAAGAGAGAAAGAGAGCCACAAGCCCGCAAACAAAAGCAACAACGGCCAAGACAATTACAGCACTTTTCATCTTCGAGGGACTGATGCGACCTGAAGCAACGGCTCGGTCTTGTCGGCTCTCATCGTCCGCACCATTCTCAAAATCACCCCAATCATTGGCCCAGTTGGACAAGACTTGCAACAGAATCACCGTCATTAAAATGACCGAAAACACATTCCAAAACTGGCGCACCAGCAATTCTGACCCGCGGGTCTCCGGAAAGCTGATCGCTGCTCCGACCAAGACGCAAGAGGCAGCCAAGGGCAGGGTGCGCAGACGAGATGCCTGTATCCAATCTTTTACGGCCATGGGTTCTATCAGGGGAATTTCGGAAACTTCTGAAAGTCTGGATCCCGCTTCTCAAGGAATGCATTTTTTCCTTCCTGCGCCTCCTCCATCAAGTAGTACATCAGGGTCGCATCCCCAGCAAATTCCATCAAGCCTCGCTGCCCGTCCAACTCAGCGTTCAAGCCTCGCTTGATCATTCGCAACGCCAGCGGCGAGCGCTTCAAGATGGTTTCGCACCACTTCATCGTCGTATTTTCGAGTTCAGAAAGAGGAACAACCGTATTGACCATTCCCATCTCTTCGGCTTCGGCTGCAGAATACTGTTCGCACAAAAACCAAATCTCTCGCGCCTTTTTCTGACCGACGTGGCGAGCGAGATAACTCGAGCCAAACCCAGCGTCAAAACTCCCTACTTTGGGGCCCGTTTGGCCAAAGATTGCATTCTCAGAGGCAATTGTCAAGTCGCAAACAACATGCAATACGTGGCCGCCACCGATGGCATATCCATTGACCATGGCAATCACGGGCTTCGGCAAAGCACGGATTTCTTTATGCAGATCCAAAACATTCAAGCGCGGCACACCGTCTCCACCGATGTATCCACCGACTCCCTTGACATTTTGATCACCTCCACTGCAGAAGGCCTTGTCCCCTTCACCTGTGAACACGACGACCCCGATATCTGGACGTTCGCGGCAAATGTGCATTGCGTCCAACATTTCAATATTGGTCTCAGGTCGAAATGCGTTGTACACTTCCGGTCGGTTGATGGTGATCTTGGCCACCTGATCACACAGCTCAAAACGGATGTCCTCGTACTCTTTGATTGTCTCCCAACTTCTTTGTGACATGTTGCTATAATTCAATTTTCTCCTATCGTGTTCGTTTCGAGCTCAAGCACGTTTTGAGCGCTTCGTAAAAGTGCGCAGCTTCCTCGCCACTCGTTCTAATTTCTAACAAAGATGGTCCGACGTTGTTGTACCAAGAGTCAAATGACACATCAAATTCTTGCCAGTTGTCGGCAACGGCATATTCTACACCCAACTGCATCGCGCTCCCTTTCATAGATTCTGCGAAGGGAGATTCGAAATAGCGTTTGAGCACGATCTCCTCTGCTGGTCCTTCAATCCAGCGAAAAATATTACCTCCGCCATTGTTGATCACGATGATTTTAATGTTGGATGGAATTGGCCTAAGTGCCAAGCCATTGGAGTCATAAAGCCACGCTGTATCGCCCGTCAAGAGAATCACCGGACGATCGGGGTTGGCACACGCATCGCCAACTGCGGTGCTGAGGCAACCATCGATTCCTGCAGCTCCTCGGTTCGCATGCAGCGCTCGCTTTCCCCAATCAAACCATTGGGCGTATCGAGCAGAAGTTGAATTTGCAAAATGAATGGAAGATTCTGCATCCAGTATTTGCGATAAACGCTGGTAAATGTGCCAATCGGTCCATTGATTGGGCCAATCCAACGCAACGTTAGATACTGATGCTGCCACTTGATCGAAGTGAACATTCCACTGCCCAGCGTATGCATTGAATCCAGGCAGAGCATCTCGCAATTGCTGAATCCCTTGTGCCGCGGAAATTTGCCATGAGCCTGCCTTTGAGCCAAACATATCCCAATTGTGACCATCGGCACCCACGTGCCAATGGGGAGCCTCCCAAGTCACCAACTGTTCCCTCCATTTTTTGTCCATTGGAGGAAGACCAAAGGTGATGATGACATCGGGCCTCAATTCCTTCAGTGTCGACTTAGCCAGACCCAGAAGCGCGCTCGTAGCACTCAATGCGGCATTCGCTCCTTGAATCGGACCGAACGCATTGGCAACAACGGCAGCACGTTCGCTCAATTCTTCTAGGGCAGAAGTGCTCCTCAAAAATTCGGGGATGGCGCCGAGAAGAATCAGCACCTTCGGATCGTGACAACTGAGCAGATCAATCAAATCATCTGGCATGATCAGAGCGCTCTCAAAATCAGAAATTTCTTGCTCTCCTGCCATTTGAATGGAACTTGAACTTCGAGCTGCTTCTACCTCGCACAGGCCATAGAGTGGCTCTTCGAAAGGAACATTGATGTGCACAGGTCCTCGCTGCGCCTGAAGCCAAGCTTCTGAAGCCGCGCCTCTAATTTCTGCAGACGACATCGTCAATTCATCCAGCTCCATTGAGCATATGGAGTGATCCGCAAAAACATTCGTTTGCACCACCATCTGTCCGGGGCCCGTATTTCGCTTAGCGGCAGGTCGATCTGCAGTGAGACTGATCAAGGGTACGCCCATGAAAAAGGCCTCAGCCATTGCCGGTCCGTGGTTCAGTGCCGCAGTGCCAGATGTTGTGATCGCGCAACTAGGCACACCCGACTCCAAAGCCATTCCTAGAGCAATGTGCGCTGCGCTTCGTTCATCAAGCGCAACAGTGATTTTGAAGTCCAACGCGTGCGCGGCCAACACAAGCGGTGCACTGCGAGAACCGGGAGAAACGACGACGTGCTTCAATCCCAAAGATTTCCACGTAGCTAGAAGCTCATGTGCGGCGGGGTGGTCTGACGTCCTCATGCGACAAAAATAAGGCCGATTCGAACGGTTAACGATTCAACTTGTTGCGAATCGTTTCAATTTTGACGCGGGTCTCTTCCCATTCCTCGCTCGCATCAGATCCATCCACGATTCCGCCACCCGCAAACAAGCGAAATCCGTCTGAAAAACACTCCATGCATCTCAAGTTGACAAAAAAGTTGGATTCTTCTGTTTCACTCCAGCCCAAAAAACCCGAGTAATAACCGCGCGTTTGTTTTTCGTGTTTTGCGATGAATTTAAGTGCCTCCTCTCTTGGTTCTCCGCCCACAGCGGGCGTCGGGTGCAATTCATTCAACCATTTCATTTCATCTTCATTGGATGAAAATTGAATCTGAGATTCCAAGTGCTTGATGCCACCATAAGCGCGATCCGTTGGGACCTGTTGCAGAACATCTTCAGCACCCGCAGACTTCAATCGCTGGGTGATGAAATCAGTTACCATTTCCTGCTCACGGTATTCCTTTTCTGTCCACGGTGCCGACAAATCTGGTTTTGTTCCTGCGAGCGAGACGGTCTGAAAATGATCCTTTGAGCGTCTCAACAACAATTCAGGTGAAGCGCCCAGCCAAACACCGGACTCACGATGCGCAAAGAGGTAGACCATGGCATCGGGGTACATCTGACATTTTGAGCGAAACAATGTCTCCGGATCCATTGAAGTTGCCCAGAACTCGGAACGACTGAGGACCACTTTGTCCAGGTCTCCTCGCTCAATGGATTCCAATGCCGCATCAACAGCTTGCATGTGTACGTGCTTATTTGCGCCGCTCTTTCCAGGTGAAGATTCCAATCGTACCGTACCACTTTCGGGCATTGTGACCGCTCGTTTAGTTCCTCTCAATTGCAGCGTCGGTGACTGTTCAGATTGGGCAAAAGGTGAAAAATGAAATACCGTCGCACCTCCATCATCCGGATCTAGCGTCCAGACGTCATCCATACCGGCACCCGGCATCTTCCACCAAAGCTGAAACAACGCCGTCTTATCGTGCATGCTGTTCACTCCGCCGCCGCTGAGTCGCGCTTTTGTGGTTGAGCAATGATCATGACCGTAAGCCGACTGGTGCAAACCAGTCGTTCCTGCTCATCCTTGATGTCGATGGACCAAACGTGCATCTTCCCTCCTCGATGCACCAACTTGGCTTCACCATGAACCCAACCCGACCGGACACCTCGAACGTGATTTGCATTGACTTCGACTCCGACAGCAGCCTTGCCCTGATCCTTGACGAGGAAATGCGAACCGACCGAACCCAATGTCTCTGCCAACACCACGCTCGCTCCTCCATGCAGCAAGCCATATGGCTGATGGGTGCGTCCATCGACCGGCATCCTACCTGTCACGCGTTCAGGCTCCACAGTGAGCACTTCTAAACCAATCGCGTTCGCAATTGTTGGTACTTCGTATATTTCTTCCATCTCCTTCAAAACAATTTCGTCCGAAATTTACACCATGCAAGACTCATCTCAACCTCAACCAAGAATCCTTCTGGCTGAAGATGATCTCACCCTAAGGCGCACCGTCAAACTGAACTTCGAACGAGAAGGTTGGTTCGTGATTGAGGCGGAAAATGGTGAAGAAGCGCTTCAAATGGCAAAGGAGCACTACCTCGACGCAGCAGTGCTCGATGTCATGATGCCCAAAATGGACGGTTTGGAAGTTTGTCAAGCTCTTCGAGTCGAGGGATCTGACCTGCCCGTTCTCTTCCTCACTGCCAAAAACGAAGGTGTCGATCGGGTGGAAGGTCTGAAGGCAGGTGGTGACGATTACCTGGGCAAGCCGTTCCATTTGGAAGAACTCCTTCTGCGTGTTAAACGGTTAATCCGCGCAACACCATCTGCTGGAGAAGCCATTGAATCGATCTACACCTTTGGAGATGGTTGTCGCATCGATTTTGACGGCTACGAAATCATCACGCGTGAAGGAGCCGTCGCCAACATTACAAAACGAGAAGCCAGCCTGCTGCGCCTGCTCATCACCCGCACCAATCAAGTGGTGAGCCGGGAAGAAATCTTGAAGATCGTCTGGGGCTATTCAGCCTTTCCCAAAACCCGAACCATTGACAACTTCATTGTTGCATTCCGAAAGTATTTTGAGGTAGACCCTAAGAAGCCCGAACACTTCACATCGGTTCGCGGTGTAGGCTACCGTTTTGTCGCGAGCTAAAAAAAACAGAGACCGCAAGGCAACCCTCGCCAAAAAGCATCGTCTTTGATGCAGACACGGTCTGAGAATACTGTGTTGGTTTCAATTTCTTGCAGGTTATGAAGAGGGGCTCGAAGGAGTTCCTCTTCTTCTTTTAAGGACTTTTTTGTGCTTCTCAGGAAACGAAGCATCCGCTGCAAATCGGCTACTTTAACCTTACGTACACCACGGATTTGGTCTCAAAGAAAGGAGCATCGAACCATTGTGCAATCGGTATGACTTCTGTGGTTTGTTTCACCTCATTCATTTCCTCTTTCAAATCTCCGCCCTTGAGTGCCAGCACTCCATTGGGCCATGGGTTCAAAGACCTCGCTTCCATCTTATTCATCACCCAGGGGAGGAAACGATCCATTCGGGTGACTGCACGACTGACGACAAAGTCAAAGCGACCCGAAATTTCTTCTGCTCTTCCATGATGTACAATGACATTTTTGAGCCCAAGCTCCTTGACAATTGCACGGACCACCTTCATTTTCTTTCCGATGCTATCGCAGAGAACAAAATTGACATCGGGACAGACAATTGCGAGCGGAATTCCCGGAAAGCCTCCCCCCGTCCCAACATCCAATACGCGGCTGCCAGGCGAGAAGCGCATGGCTTTGAAAATGGCTAGGCTGTGCAAAACATGGCGCTCTTCGAAAGCATCCATGTCTTTTCTCGAAATCACGTTGATGGCTGCGTTCCACTCTTCATACAAGGGCCGCAGCTTTCTCAGCTGGTCGGCAGCACCCTCCGGCAAATCCGGCACAAACTGGTTGAAGTCGATCATCAAATGGTCTCTCGAACGCTTCCAAGCACCCGCTCTAACATGTCTCGCGCGCGAAACAGTTGGGCCTTGACCGTACCCAGTGGCAAGCCAAGCTCCTCTGATATTTCATCGTAGCTCTTCTCTTCGAAATAACGCATTTCGACCAATCTTCGGTACTTCGGCTTCAATTCACTAACGACATCGTGCATGCGCTCCTTTCTCTCCTTTTTTTCGAGCGATTCAAAGGGATCTAATCCGTCATCCGCAACGTGAATTTCCATAGAATCGCCATCTTCATTTCGAAATCCCTGATCCAAGGACAAGGCCTTAATTCGCTTTTTTCGAATGAAATCAATCGTGTGGTTCGAACCAATTTTGAACAGCCAAGTCGAAAAAGCGTATGCCGGCGTGTATTGCTCCAATCTTTGAAAGGCCTTGCTGAAGGTCTCCATGGTCAAATCGTCCGCGTCGTCGGAACTGAAAACCATTTTATTGATCAAGTGAAAAATTGAATCGCGGTAGCGTTGCATCAACTCTGCATACGCTTTTTCATCATTTTCCTTGGTAGCTCGTAAAACAAGCGCGTAATCATAGCGCGCTTTGTCGGACAAATTCGGGTTCACATCCATGGGTACGAAATGGGCGGTCAAACGATTGGTGAGTCGCCTCCCGTGCCTACCACTGACGCTTAGAAGGAACAACAGCCATCATGATGGCTATCATCCACATCCAACAAGTTCCAAGCGGTTGCAACCAACCATAATGAAACCAACGATCAGGTGTCTGGCACGCTTTAGCGATTGATCGAAAGGTAAGGCCTGCAACTAGCCAAGCGGACCCCATTCCCACACCTACTATCCATAAGACAATGTGCAAAACCCCGTTATGAAAGCCGCTCACAAGCGCCATGACACCAAACACAAGAGATAACAAGGTCAACACCTGCGGAAAAATGAGTCGCAGTCGGTCGCCTGTGGTGTAGCGCGGTGCAGTCGTCCAATGCCTTTGCTTTTGCCTGAACCAGCTTTTTGCCGTTTTGGGCAACTCTGAATCCACTTGACTCTCGCGATGGATAAGGCTAACCGTTGATACGCCCCCGAACGCGAGCAATTGCTGTATGGTCAAGTCGTCGTCTCCAGATGCCAGGTCAGCGTTGGCTTCAAATCCCGGATGAATCTCCGCGCGCATGGCCATGTTTCTCCCAACTCCCATGTACGGTCTTCCATGCAACGCCCAACCAACGTAACTCCGGACGATTCGCAACGCATCCCAAGCTTGCAAGGCGCCCACTAAACCCTTGGTCCGACCCAACAAAGGCAAACTTACCCCCAGCACCAAATCCTGACCTTGCTCCAACGGTTCTACCATCCGCTGCAACCAAACACTGCTCGCTGGGACGCAATCAACATCTGTAAAAACAAGGGCGCTTCCCGTTGCTTGGTCAATCGCATATTGAAGCGCTTGCTTTTTTCCAGCAGTCGTATTCTTGACTTGAAAGGTTTTGAGTGCAAAGGGCAAACTTGTCTTCCTTTGAAAGTCCGCGAGCAACCTCCAAGTGCTGTCAGAAGAATCATCATCCACCATTATCACTTCCCAATCGCCTTCAAGTTTCTGCTGTTCCAGCGCCTTGAACAAGTCCAGTAGCTGATCCTGTCCGTTGCGAATGCAAACGACTACACTGAGTCGCGGACTTGATGCAGTGAACTCAGCCGATTTCTTTAAGGCCTGTGGGCTTCTGCTCTCACGAGATAATCTTACCACGCACCTCGTGAGGTACACCTCATGACCAACCCACGAGGCTAGAGCAAATAAATAGGCCGCAAGGAGAACGATCAGGGTGAAATGCATACCTGTTCCAATTCAACCTCGACTCAGCGGTATTCGTAGATCAATTCCGTTCCATCCAATACGATGACCGTAATACCACGTGGGCTCCCCCTGTAAGGGGACAAATCAAACCCAATGGTTTTCTGAATCAGGGCACGACAATTGTCTCCGTTGGCATCATGCAAGATGGAAATAAGTTGCTTGGGCGGAAGACTCTTCAGCATCGGTCCGGTCTCTAAAGCAAAAACATGATCACTGCATCCGCCACCATACCTCACAGAAAGCAACAATGAATCGCCACTGATGCTCGCATCAATGAGATCAAAAGGATCATTGGCGACTTTGATTCCATCGGTTTTCAACGCAATGCCTTCGGCCGTCTTGTCCGTCTGTTGCCGTTGACATGACATCACCAAGGTGGTGAGCAAAACGGCGCACAGAGTGGTCAAGAGTCTCCGATTTACATGAAAACCGGACCCCAAAATCATCGAATGTCAATGTAATACGGCATGCGCGCTTGAATCGCATCCTTGGAATCGACCATGCGTTTCACCGAAAGCCATTGTCGCCACTGTTCTGCGGGAATGCCCGCACTGACCAGCGCATCACCCAGCATCTCGGCACCTGCTAAATCTCGAACAAAAGCTTCCAAAGGATCAACAGTTTCAGGCAAAAACACAATGCCAGCCTCATCCAACGAATCCAGCCCAGCAAGTTCCGCTGCGTGAGCGATGGCTGCGTCCAAATCCCCCAACTCATCAACCAACCCTACTTCCAAGGCATCCGATCCTGTCCAAACTCGGCCACGTGCAATCGCATCCACCTCATCGTAGCTCATGCCCCTGCCATCTGCAACGATGCCAACAAAATCCTCATAAACATTGGTGATTGAAGCATTTATAGCCTCGAGTTGAACACGATCCAACGCTGCATCCAATCCAATTCCAGCGTGCGCATGTGTTTTCACATCATCGAAGGCAAGCCCCATTTTGTCTTTGAGCAACTCCTCAGCATAAGGCAACATGCCAAAGACGCCAATTGATCCCGTGATTGTCGTTGGGTTAGCAAAAATTCGATCGGCTCCAGCCGCTATGTAATAGCCACCTGACGCGGCGTAATCTCCCATGCTCACCACCAAGGTTTTCCCAGCCTCTTTCAGAAGTTCTGTTTCACGCCAGATGATGTCACTGGCCAAAGCAGATCCTCCAGGACTGCTAACCCGCAGCACTACAGCCTTCACATCCGGTGCGAGTCGCGCCCTCCGGATTGCTTCTGAGAGCGTTGCAGAGCCAATGCTTTGATCGTCGCCCTCTCCCATGTCAATAGCGCCCACAGCATAGATCACAGCCAGGGACGAACCGAGCTCCTCCACTTCCTCCTTATCACCGTAATCGCTACTGAACAAAGACTCTAGGAAATCACCTTCCAAGGCCATTTCAATCCCTTCCATGCCCGCTGGATTGAGATAATCTGCAAACGAAACGTATGTCGGCTCTTCCCCGTCCAGTCGTTCTTTGATGCGGTCTTTAAATTCGTCTTCGTAGAGCAAGCCATCGAACAACTCCCACTGCACGGCATCCTCTGCTGTGCGCAGTGCGATGTTGTCAGCGATTTCATCAAGCGTTGAGGCATCTATATTTCGGCCTGCCGATATAGCGCCACTGGTTTGGTTCCAAATGTCATCCAACAACGCATTCATTTGCAGGCGATTGGAAGCGCTCATACTCTTTCGCGTAAAAGGTTCCACAGCACTTTTAAATTCATTGTCGGGTCCACGGAGAACGGTCATCCCCACGCCAATCTTGTCCAACATTCCTGTGTAATACGTTGTTTGCAAACGCATGCCTGAAAAATCTGCAAAACCGTTCGGGTGCAGGTACAGTTCATCCGCTGAAGATGTTAAGTAGATCCCACTCGTGGTGGCCATTTCACCCCAGCCAATGACCCACTTACCAGACTCCTGAAATCGGTCAATTGCATTGCGCAGATCAAGCATTGTACTCGGCGCAGCTGCGGCTCCTTCCAAGTTCATGTATATCCCTTCGACATCCTCATCTTCCGCTGCTCGTTCCAGGCCCTTGATGATGTCACGCAATCCCATCGTTGAGCTCGCTTCAAATCCACCAAGAGACAAATTTGCGTCCTGCGTTGAACGTTCGGTGATTGCACCGTCAAATTCCATGCGAATCACCGTATTCGACTTGTCGACGGGCTCCACGTCGTTGTCTTCGATGTCACCCAAGGAGGAAACAATGCCACCAATGAATACCCCAACGAAAACAAAAGAAAGTACCGTACCTGCAATAATAAAAGCAAGAGAGGCCCCCACGAAAGAGGACGCTACGTTTTTGAAAAATGACATGAATAAAGGTAATTAGTTGGGAAAGGTACGATTCGGAGCATATAAACGTGACAGGCCACTGCTTTGTAGCATCTTTGCAACGAAAATTAACACTACGTGATTACCAAAGCAGCCATCGGCATCGGAAGCAATCAAGGCAATCGACATGCTTTATTGTCGCAGGCGAGTGAGATGCTCGAATCCATCTGGTCCCGCCCCATGCGTCGATCGAGCATTTATGAAACCGAAGCATGGGGAATGGCCGAAGGGACCCCCGCTTTTTTGAATCAAGTTCTCCTCTTTGAATGGGAACAAATGCCTGTTGCAGAGCGCTTACTCGATGATTTACTGCACACGGAACGGGAGCTTGGTAGAAGGCGTCGCCCCAGTTCCAATCAGGGTTATCAATCACGGACCATCGATTTGGACCTCTTGTTTCTAGGGGGACACGTGCAATCATCCGATCGCCTCGCATTGCCTCACCCCAGAATGACTTCACGCAAGTTTGTCTTGGAGCCATTGAATGAACTTTGTCCTGATTTCATCCTTCAACCTATGGGTCAGAGCATTGAAGAATTACTGAACGCCTGTTCAGATGAAACGCCCGTTCGCTTGTACCTTTCTGCCTCCGAAGAATGAAATCCCCCTACGCATACATCGCCATCGAAGGCAATATTGGAGCAGGCAAGACCACATTTGCAACCTGGCTCGCTCAACATCTAAAGAGCGATCTCATGCTGGAACAATTTCAAGAAAATCCATTCTTGGAAAAATTTTATGATGATCCTGAACGCTATGCGCTGAGTGTCGAGTTGACCTTTGTGAGCGATCGGTACCGCCAACTGCGCGAGCGACTGGGGGCCCGCAATCTCTTCCGACAAGTGTTGGTTTCGGATTATGCCTTTGTGAAGAGCATGATTTTTGCCAAAGCCAACCTGCCTGCAGAGGAATTCAAATTGTTTCGCACCATGTTCAAACTCATGGACGCCCAAGTAGCGCAGCCAGAAGTGGTCGCAATCTTGGACCCCGAACCTCAAAAAATCAGGAAACAAATTGAAAAAAGAGGGCGTTCCTATGAACAGGATATGCCGCAAGAATACCTCGACAAAATCGGCTACCACTACCAGAAACATTACCGTTACGCGCGTGGTTCACGTATTCTTTGGATTGACACCACCGACTTGGACGTTGTTTCAAAACCCGCCGATGCCGAACGATTGGCCGCGCTGGTCCTTGAACCTCGAAAACCAGGTGTGTATTCGATAAAAGCGTAAAGGCGAATACCTTCCATACCTTGTGCTCATGCGCAGATTGGATTTTCTTCGAATGAGCGGACTACTCGGGATGAGTGGACTGCTATCCTCCTTCACTTCCACCAAAGGCCGTGGCCGACCGGATTCGTTTGATGCAGAAATGCAGCAAAAAATCAAAAGTGCCGGGATCAACGGAAGTGCTTTTCACCTGAAAACGGATGCAATACCCAAAGTCCGAATTGCGCTCTTTGGACTCGGAAATCGCGGTCAAAGCCTCATCGACATGCTCAATTGGCTCGTCCAAGAAGGGCATGCCGAAATCAGTGCAATCAGCGATATCAATCCTTTAAAAGTTCAGAAAGCGAAAGAACAAATCGCGTCATTCCAATCAACCGTTCCAACGGCTTTTACTGGAAATGATGATGCGTGGAAAGAGGCGATGAATGCCAATGTCGCCGATCTTGCCTTGATCTGCACACCTTGGGAATTGCACACCAAAATGGCTTTGAAAGCCATGGAAAATGGGCTGCATGCCGCATCAGAGGTACCCATTGCGTATACGCCTGAAGATTCCATAGCCTTGGTCAAAATGGCGGAGGAGACCCAACGTCATTGCATCATGTTGGAGAACTGCTGTTACAATCGCGAGGAACTTTGGCTCCTCAACATGATCGAAGAAGGCGTTTTCGGAACTGTGACTCACGCGGAGTGCGCATATCTGCATGACCTGCGGCAACTGATGATTGACCCGACTTATTACGAGGATCGCTGGCGACTCAAGCACCACCTTGAACGCAATGGAAACCTGTACACGACGCATGGTCTCGGACCCGTCTGCATGTATTTCGACATCCTGAGGGGCGACACCTTGACGCACCTCACATCCATGAGTTCAAAAGAGGCGGCGCTCTCTGAAGCGTTGGCAGCCACCAACGATCCAGAGCTGCAAGCAATGGCCAAAAATGTCGTTTGTGGCGACGTCAATACAACGCTTATCGGGACAGCTAAAGGCCGCTCCATCATGCTTCAGTTCGATGTCCACAGCGGGCGTCCCTATAACCGCCTCGACAAAGTGGTCGGATCCAAAGCAACTCACTACGGCTACCCGTCACGGCTGTACATCGACAACGGCGCCTCGTGGGATGGCCACCGATGGCTCTCAGACGAAAAGGAAGCAGAGTACCGCGACAAATATGAACATCCGCTCTGGAGCCGACTGCAAAAGTTGGCCGAGGAGCACCCGCAAGGACATGGCGGAATGGACTTCGTCATGATGTATCGCTTGATCCGCTGTTTGAATCAAGGCGAATCCCTGGACATGAATGTGTATGACGGTGCCCTTTGGTCCATGGTGGGAGCCTTGTCTGAGGCTTCAGTGACCGCAGGTTCGCAACGCATGGACATTCCTGACCTCACCGCGGGACTCTGGCAGCAACCGCAGAAACACCCGGTCGGTCGAGACCTGTAAAACGAAACTTTGCTCAGCCTTTGAGCAACTCAGCCATTTTGGACCCAATGTCCGCAGGGCTGTCGACAACGTGGACGCCACATTCGCGCAAAACGCGCTTTTTGGCTTCTGCACTTTCTTCTTCACCACTGACAATTGCACCGGCGTGTCCCATGGTACGGCCAGCAGGCGCTGTAACACCAGCAATGAAGCCAACCACAGGCTTCGTGCCGTGCGCTTCGATCCATCGGGCGGCTTTGATTTCCAAGTCACCTCCAATCTCACCAATCATGATGATGCCATCTGTGTCGTCGTCGGCCATGAGCAACTGCACTGCTTCAAGGGTAGTGGTGCCGATGATTGGATCT
>Ga0206677_10002243_pt1 | contig 17255 bp, 11 predicted proteins | sample M130m12015metaG_FD_155475 | JGI IMG/M metagenome (GOLD analysis project Ga0206677, IMG submission 155475) | Ammonia-oxidizing marine archaeal communities from Monterey Bay, California, United States - M1 30m 12015 | ecosystem: Environmental > Aquatic > Marine > Intertidal zone | place: USA...
AGAAGAACACCCACGTTCTCGCCTGCGCGACCTTCGTCAAGCAGCTTACGGAACATCTCAACACCCGTACAAGTCGTCTTGGCAGTGTCTTTAACGCCCACGATCTCAATCTCGTCGCCAACCTTAACAATACCGCGACCAATTCGACCGGTTACAACCGTGCCTCGACCAGATATTGAGAAAACGTCCTCAATCGGCATCAGGAATGGCTTATCAATCGCTCGCTCGGGCTCTGGAATATAGGAGTCCAGCGTTTCAACCAGCTTCTGTACCGCGGGTACACCAATGTCTGATGTGTCGCCTTCCAGTGCCTTAAGTGCACTACCAACAATAATTGGCGTGTCATCACCCGGAAACTCGTAAGCATCAAGCAATTCACGGATTTCCATGTCGACAAGCTCAAGCAGCTCTTCGTCATCAACCATGTCCGCTTTGTTCATGAATACCACGATGTAAGGAACACCAACCTGCAATGACAGCAGAATGTGCTCTCGTGTCTGTGGCATGGGGCCGTCAGCCGCCGATACAACCAAAATCGCACCGTCCATCTGCGCAGCACCCGTGATCATGTTCTTCACATAGTCAGCGTGTCCAGGACAGTCAACGTGGGCATAGTGACGAATCGGCGAATCGTACTCAACGTGCGATGTCGCAATCGTAATACCGCGCTCTCGCTCTTCAGGCGCATTATCGATTGCATCGAATGCTAGGAATTCTCCACCCCATATTTCCGCGCAAACCTTGGTGATCGCCGCCGTTAGCGTCGTTTTGCCATGGTCTACGTGGCCAATTGTGCCGACATTTAAATGCGGCTTTGTCCGCTCAAACTTCTCTTTGGACATACGTCACCTCGTCTAGTACTCAGTCATTAACAATCATTATTACCGGACCAACGATCCAGCGTTCTAAAATTCTCGAATTTGAGTTGTTCCACTGAATCTGGAATCAATTCTTACCAATAATGGCTTCGGCAACATTTGCCGGTACTTCCTTGTAGCTTTCAAACTCCATGCTGTAAGTTGCCCGACCCTGCGTTGCTGAGCGCATGGCGGTAGCATAGCCAAACATCTCTGAAAGCGGCACTTCAGCGCGAACAGCTTTACCCGCCGGAACATCTTCCATACCTAGCACAATGCCTCTACGCCGATTCAGGTCGCCAATAATATCGCCGTAGTGATCTTCTGGCGTCACAACTTCTACTTTCATCACCGGTTCGAGCAATGCCGGGTTCGCATCAAGCGCGCCCGCTCTTAAAGCCATTGATCCTGCCACCTTGAAGGCAACTTCATTCGAATCCACATCATGATAGGACCCGTCGTAAAGCGTTGCTTTCACACCCTGCAAGGGGAAACCCGCGAGAATGCCATTGGCCATTTGATCTTGAATACCCTTGTTGACAGCACTAATGTACTCCCTAGGTACAACCCCACCGACTATTTCATCCACAAACTCATAACCGCTTTCACCATCAAAAGGCTCGAGTTTAATCCAGACATGACCGTACTGGCCTCGACCACCGGTCTGCCGAACAAATTTGCCTTCGGCCTCAACTGTTTTGCGGATCGTTTCGCGGTAAGAAACTTGCGGCTTACCAATATTTGCCTCGACGCCAAATTCCCGCTTCATCCGATCAACGATAATGTCGAGGTGAAGCTCTCCCATACCGCCAATAATGGTTTGCCCTGTGTCCTCGTCTGTTTTGACGCTAAATGAAGGGTCTTCCGCTGCCAATTTGCCCAGTGCCACGCCCATTTTTTCCTGGTCGGGCTGCGATCTCGGCTCCACAGCAACATGGATAACTGGTTCGGGGAACTCCATTCTTTCTAATGTGATGACATCGTTTCCGTCACAGAGCGTATCGCCGGTTGTCGCCTGCTTCAGCCCAATGGCTGCTGCGATATCACCGGCGCGGACTTCAGATATTTCTTGTCTGTCATTTGAGTGCATTTGCACCATTCGACCGATTCTTTCTTTCTTGCCTTTTACCGGGTTAAAGACTGAATCGCCCGTATTAAGGACACCCGAGTAAACTCTGAAGAACGTCAATGCGCCGACAAACGGATCCGTCGCTATTTTAAAAGCCAACGCGGCAAATGGTGCATCATCTTCGGCCTGGCGAACCTCTTCCTTTTCTCCCGCGTCATCAACGAAACCGCGGATAGCCTTCACCTCATCTGGTGCTGGCAAATATTCAATTACCGCATCGAGCATCGTCTGGACGCCCTTGTTCTTAAACGCCGAGCCGCACAGTGCGGGCACTATTTCATTGGCCAGCGTTCGTGTTCGTATGCCTGACTTGATTTCCTCAACGGACAGCTCATTTCCCTCGAGGTATTTCTCCATCAAGTCGTCGTCAGCCTCAGCTGCGGCTTCAACCAGTTTCTCACGGTATTCGTCAGCTAGATCTTGTAACGTCTCAGGAATAGGCAGTTCTTCGAATGTCAGCCCCTTGTCTTCCTCATTCCAGTAAATCGCCTTCATCTTGATCAGGTCAATTACACCGGCAAAGTCATCCTCAGCGCCAATCGCGAGTTGAACCGGCACCGGCGTTGATCCCAACCGATCTTCAATCTGCGTGACGACGCGCAAAAAATCGGCACCAGCACGATCCATCTTGTTGACGAACACAACTCTGGGCACTTCATACTTGTTGGCTTGGCGCCATACAGTCTCGGACTGAGGTTCTACACCGGAGGTACCACAAAAAACGACAACCGCACCATCCAACACTCTTAAGGATCTCTCGACTTCTATCGTAAAATCGACGTGCCCAGGAGTATCAATGATATTGACGCGGTGTTGTTCAAATTGGGCGCTGGAACCTTGCCAGAACGTCGTGGTTGCCGCCGAGGTAATCGTAATGCCTCGCTCCTGCTCCTGCTCCATCCAATCCATCACAGCAGCGCCATCATGAACCTCACCTATTTTGTGAGAGATCCCTGTGTAAAACAGGACCCGCTCCGTCGTGGTGGTTTTGCCCGCATCAACATGGGCAACAATGCCAATGTTTCGGTATCTTTTGATGGGTGTTGTTCTTGGCACAAGTGTATTCCGTCTGATGGACAACGATACAGCAGAAGTGCAGGCGACCGGGTTCAGGTGGGTATCGCTGAAGTTTTCCTAAATCTTCCGGGCAATCGGAGTAAGTGATTCTACTCCGACTGATGCTGCCCTTCTTCTCGATTCTAGAATCGGTAGTGTGAGAACGCCTGGTTGGCCTGGGCCATTCTGTGGGTGTCTTCTTTCTTACGCGCAGCTGCGCCACGACCCTCGGCCGCATCGAGCAACTCGCCAGCTAATCGCTGAGCCATTGATTTCTCACCGCGCTTTCGCGAAGAATCGACAAGCCATCGCATTGCAAGTGCACCTCTTCTTGAAGGTCGCACTTCAACAGGCACCTGATAAGTAGCACCGCCGACTCGTCGTGACTTAACTTCCACTGAGGGCGCGACTGCTTCAAGCGCTGCTTCGAATGTCTCGAGAGGATCACCGCCAGTTCTTTCCTTGATACGATCTAATGCACCGTATACGATTTTTTCAGCAACTGACTTCTTGCCGCTCACCATGACGTGATTCATAAACTTCGCGAGGGTTTGGTTTGCGTACTTAGGATCGGGAAGAATTTCCCTTTTTTCCGGGACTCTACGTCTTGGCATTCTATTTCTCCTTCAGGTTACTCCGAGATATTGACTCGGCCTTACTGTTTCAAAATTTTTGGTTCCCGGAACAAGTTCCGGAGGTATTTTTAATCGGGTCCGGTTTTGACGGCTTCGATTAAGTCTTTGGTCGCTTGGTACCGTACTTGGATCGACCCTGCATACGACTGGCGACACCAGTTGTATCAAGCGTTCCACGAACAGTATGGTATCGCACACCTGGCAAGTCTTTAACACGACCACCGCGGATAAGCACAACGGAGTGCTCTTGCAGATTATGGCCTTCACCACCGATATATGAAGTCACTTCATAACCGTTGGTCAATCTTACCCGGCAAACCTTACGGAGTGCAGAGTTCGGCTTCTTTGGTGTGGTGGTATAAACACGGGTGCAAACACCACGTCTTTGGGGACATGCCTGCAATGCAGGTACGTCACTTTTTACGACCTTGCGTTTTCTAGGCTTACGAACCAATTGGTTGATTCTTGCCATAACTAATTAACTCCAACTATTTATTACAACTATTAAGTTCAATTATTACTTTAAACAAAGGGTTTGATTGCCCCCCACGATAATCACACGCAAGGACCACCCCACAAAATCGAGGGCGGAATTCTAAAGATCAAGCCCTCGCGAGTCAATACTCCCGGTTCAATTACCGATTTATGGCAATCTCCGGTGGTCACGGGCGGCCTTCTCAGGCCACCCTCTGGACCTTCAGCCTACTATTCAGAAACCGTCTGATTGAGCTCTTCTCTCAGCGCTGCTTCAACTTCCAACGCAGACACTGTGCTTCGCTCTTCATTCGATTCTTTCTTGCGACGTCGGTCTGCGTGGTACTTAAGACCTGTTCCCGCCGGAATCAACCTGCCGACGATCACATTCTCTTTCAGTCCTCGGAGATAATCACGCTTACCTGTGACCGCTGCTTCGGTCAGGACGCGTGTCGTTTCCTGGAATGATGCTGCGGAAACAAACGACTCCGTTGCCAGTGCGGCTTTGGTGATACCAAGTAATACACGCTGGTACTTGACCTGCTGCTTGTCCTCCGCTGCCAGACGATCGTTTTCTTCGAGTACTCGCACGTACTCCATTTGTTCGCCCTTAATCAGGTTGGACTCACCGATATCTAGCACATCAACCTTCCTGAGCATCTGACAAACGATCACTTCAATGTGCTTGTCGTTAATCATTACACCCTGCAGTCGATAAACGTCCTGGATTTCCTTCACGACATAAGACATCAACTCTTCAACACCTTTGAGTCTCAGAATATCATGAGGATTCTCCGGGCCATCGGATACAACTTCACCCTTCTCAACGTTCTCACCCTCAAATACCGTCATGTGACGCCATTTGGGAATCAATACTTCGTAGTGATCAGCACCTTCCGGCAGATCGCTAGTTTCTGTGATCGGCGTGATGACCAAGCGACGCTTACCTTTCGTTTCCTTACCGAAACTCACTGTGCCACTGATTTCAGCCAATACAGCTGAGTCTTTGGGCTTTCTTGCTTCGAATAAATCAGCAACACGGGGCAAACCACCGGTAATGTCACGGGTTTTTGAACCTTCTTGAGGAATCCGTGCTATCACGTCACCGATCGCAATATGATCACCATTCTCAAGACTTAAGATGGCATTTGCTTCAAGGAAATAGTGTGCCGGCATATCAGTTCCAGCCAACAGCAGCGCTTCACCCTCGTCATCGACAAGGCGAACCGCCGGTCTGACATCTTTACCAGCGCTCGGTCGTTCTTTTGGATCAATTACCGAGATGCTGGAAAGACCTGTCAATTCATCGGTTAACCTTCGAATGGTCACACCTTCAACCATATTCTCGAAAACAACCTTACCTTCAACCTCAGTCACAATCGGGTGAGTGTGCGGGTCCCAGTTAGCGACAATTTCACCAGCATCTACAGCTGCTTCATGCCCTTTCTTGAGCACTGCACCATATGGAATCTTGTACCGCTCCCTTTCTCGCCCTGACTCTTCATCTGCCACCGCAACTTCACCGGAACGAGAAACTGCAACAAAGTCGCCGTTTTCTTTCTGGATAGTTTTTAGGTTGTGGAGACGAATATCACCGGCATGCTTAACCTGAATATTATCTATCGCTGTCGCACGTGACGCCGCACCACCAATGTGGAAAGTACGCATGGTGAGCTGAGTACCGGGCTCACCGATTGACTGTGCTGCGATAACTCCGATCGCTTCACCAATGTTAACGAGATGTCCACGACCGAGGTCTCGACCGTAACAATGACCGCAAACACCATAACGCGTGTCACAAGTGATTGCGCTTCGAACTTTAATTTCATCAATGGTCATCGCATCAATCTTTGTGACCCATTGCTCGTCGATCATTGTACCCTTCGGAATCAGGACTTCATCGCCAGCGGCATTGAAAACATCTACCGCGATTACACGGCCAAGCACCCGATTACCCAAACCTTCAACAACGTCACCGCCTTCGATCACAGCCGTCATAGTTAAGCCGTTCTCAGTACCGCAATCGACCTCTGTAACAACCAAATCCTGCGCCACATCAACGAGTCGCCTCGTGAGGTAACCAGAGTTGGCTGTCTTCAACGCTGTATCCGCCAAGCCTTTACGCGCACCGTGAGTCGAAATAAAGTACTGCATTACCGAGAGACCTTCACGAAAATTCGCGGTAATTGGCGTTTCAATAATCGATCCATCCGGCTTAGTCATGAGACCACGCATACCGGATAGCTGACGAATCTGAGCGGGGGAGCCTCGAGCACCGGAGTCAGAATACATCCAGACACTATTGAACGATGTTTGCTCTTCTTCCTCACCTTCACGGTTGATCACAGTTTCTGTGCTCAGTGTATCCATCATCGCAGCACCAACAAGTTCGTTGGCGCGAGTCCAGATATCAATCACCTTGTTATACTTCTCGCCCTGAGTCACCAGACCGGAGGCATATTGAGATTCTATCTCAGTAATTTCGGCTTCCGCCTCACCAATGATCTGTGCTTTCTCTTTTGGAATCACAAAGTCTTCTACACCGATAGATGCTCCCGACCTTGTTGAGTATTCGTAACCCATGTACATCAGTTGGTCAGCAAATATAACCGTTTCTTTTAATCCAACTGTTCGATAACAGACATTAATCAGACCAGACATGTCCTTATTACCGAGCGGGCGGTTGATATGGTCATATGCCAACCCATCAGGCACTATTTCGTACAACAGCGCCCGGCCAATCGTCGTGTCTTTCACTTCTGTCGACGTGACAAATTCGCCATCATGATTTTTGATTGTTTCCTTAACGCGGACTTTGACCTTGGCCTGAAGACCGACCTTTCCAGCCCTGTAGGCACGAAAGACTTCTTCAACATCCGCAAACGCCATGCCTTCTCCGAGATCGTTGATCTTCTCTCGAGTCATGTAATAAACACCAAGCACAACATCCTGCGAAGGCACAATAACAGGCTCGCCCGAGGCGGGGAGCAGCACGTTATTTGTCGACATCATCAGTGCACGCGCTTCAAGTTGTGCTTCGATCGTCAGAGGAACATGGACCGCCATCTGGTCGCCATCAAAGTCAGCGTTGTAGGCAGTACAAACAAGTGGATGGAGCTGAATTGCTTTTCCTTCAATTAGCACTGGCTCGAAAGCCTGAATTCCTAGCCTGTGGAGAGTCGGTGCCCGGTTGAGCAGCACCGGATGTTCCCGAATGACCTCAGCCAGAATATCCCATACTTCCGCTGTCTCGCGCTCAACCATCTTCTTTGCAGCCTTGATGGTTGTCGCCAGACCTCTTGCTTCAAGCTTGCCGAAAATGAATGGTTTGAATAGCTCAAGTGCCATTTTCTTTGGCAGACCGCACTGATGCAGTCGAAGGCTTGGCCCGACCACAATCACGGAACGACCGGAGTAGTCGACCCGCTTACCCAATAGGTTCTGTCTGAATCGGCCTTGCTTGCCTTTAATCATATCCGCAAGAGACTTCAGTGGTCGCTTATTTGTACCGGTAATCGCTCTACCACGTCGACCATTATCCAACAACGCGTCAACTGCTTCCTGCAGCATACGTTTTTCGTTCCGCACGATGATATCCGGTGCAGAAAGATCCAAAAGTCGCTTTAAACGATTGTTTCGGTTAATGACCCGTCGGTACAGATCGTTCAAGTCTGAGGTTGCAAAACGTCCACCTTCCAGCGGCACCAGCGGCCGAAGATCTGGCGGCAGCACTGGCAGCACTGTAAAGATCATCCACTCAGGCTCATTACCAGAGTTATCAAACGCTTCCATCAACTTGAGTCTTTTGGTGAGCTTCTTAATCTTTGTATCTGAGTTTGTCTGAGGCAACTCTTCACGAATATTCGTAATCTCCTCACGAACATCCATATCTTTCATCAGGTCCTGAATCGCTTCGGCACCCATCTTGGCTTCAAACTCATCACCAAATTCTTCCAATGCTTCATAGTACTGTTCATCGGTCAGGAGCTGACGCTTTTCAAGGCTGGTGAGCCCTGGATCAACAACAACAAAAGACTCAAAATAGAGTACCCGTTCGATATCGCGCAGGGTCATGTCCATCAGCAGACCAATTCGGGAAGGCAACGACTTCAAAAACCAGATATGAGCAACCGGGCTGGCGAGCTCGATATGACCCATCCTTTCGCGTCTTACTTTTGCCAACGCGACTTCTACGCCGCACTTTTCACAAATCACGCCGCGATGCTTCAATCGCTTGTACTTACCACAAAGACACTCGTAGTCTTTGGTTGGTCCAAAAATTTTGGCACAAAACAAACCGTCGCGTTCTGGTTTAAATGTTCGGTAATTAATGGTTTCAGGTTTTTTAACTTCGCCGTATGACCAGGACCGAATCATTTCAGGGGACGCTAATCCGATTCTGAGCGAATCGAATTCTTCTGTCTGACCTTGTGCTTTAAGTATGTTAAGAAGATCTTTCAAGACTTTCCTCCACCGGGTGTTTGCCCGACCTTAATTAATTTCTACTTTGTCTAATTCCGGAGAATCACTTTTCATCGATATATTTAACTGAACCAACCGCTCAGTCGTTTTCCAACTCTATATCGATACCCAGTGAACGTATCTCCTTAACCAGCACATTAAAAGACTCCGGCATACCGGGTTCCATACGATGATCACCATCAACAATGTTCTTGTACATCCGGGTTCGTCCGTGGACATCGTCGGACTTAACAGTCAACATTTCCTGCAACGTGTAAGCCGCACCGTATGCTTCCAGCGCCCAAACTTCCATTTCACCGAATCGCTGACCACCGAACTGTGCTTTACCACCGAGTGGCTGCTGTGTAACCAAGCTGTAAGAACCGGTTGAACGTGCGTGCATCTTGTCATCAACCAAGTGGTTCAGCTTCAGCATATACATGAAACCGACTGTCACCGGGCGGTCAAACTGTTCGCCAGTGGTGCCATCAAACAAGTTTGTCTGACCATTAGTAGGCAGATCAGCTAGCTCTAGCATGTGTTTGATTTCTGACTCGGCAGCGCCGTCAAACACACTGGTGGCCATGGGAACACCGCCTCGCAGGTTACCAGCCATTTCAAGAATTTCAGCATCCGTAAAGGAATCCAAGTCTTCTTTTCGACCACTTGTGTTGTAGACCTTACCTAAGAACTCTCGCACCTCTTCGACGGCACGTTGAGCATCTAGCATTTGACCAATCTTTAGGCCAAGCCCGTCCGCAGCCCAACCCAAGTGAGTCTCAAGGATCTGTCCGACATTCATTCGCTTTGGAACACCTAGCGGGTTCAATACGATGTCGATTGGCTCACCGTTTTCGTCAAACGGCATGTCTTCAACGGGTTTAATGACCGAGATCACACCCTTATTACCATGACGACCCGCCATTTTGTCACCGGGCTGAATTCGTCGTTTGATTGCCAGATACACCTTAACAATCTTGAGTACCCCAGGTGCTAGGTCATCACCGCTTTCAAGCTTACGCTTACTCTCAGCGAACCGTTCATCCAGGTCTGCTCGACGTTCTTTCAATCGAAGGTCAGCCTGCTCGATCTGAGCATTGAGGTCGTCACCATCCATGCGGATTTTGAACCAGTCATCAGCCGGCAGGTTCTTTAGGAACTCATCAGTAATCTTGTCACCCTTCTTGAGTTCGGGGCCAGCGATTACAACCTTTCCTGTTATGGAATCGGCAAGACGCTCAAACGTTGCCGTTTGAATAATTCTGTACTCTTCTTCTATATTTCGACGTACGTCTTCCAAAGCGTGACGCTCAATATCCAGCGCTCGATGATCCTTGTCGATACCATCTCGGGTAAAGACCTGAACATCAATCACGGTACCGTTATAACTACTTGGTACTCTAAGGGACGTATCTTTCACGTCTGATGCTTTCTCACCAAAGATCGCTCTTAACAGTTTCTCCTCTGGCGTAAGCTGAGTTTCACCTTTCGGCGTGACCTTACCAACGAGTATGTCACCGGCACCAACTTCTGCACCGATATAAACAATGCCCGATTCATCAAGCTTGGAAAGCGCACCTTCACCCACGTTAGGAATATCGCAGGTAATTTCTTCGGAGCCCAACTTTGTATCACGCGCAACGCAGGTCAATTCCTGTATGTGTATCGTCGTAAAACGATCTTCTTTTACGACCCGCTCGGACACCAAAATGGAGTCCTCAAAGTTGTAACCATTCCAGGTCATAAATGCGATTCGACAGTTCTGACCAAGGGCCAGCTCTCCCATATCGATAGAAGGACCGTCGGCAAGAATGTCATTCGCTGCAATCTTATCGCCTTCACTCACAAGCGGCTTTTGGTTAATACACGTATTCTGATTTGACCGGGTGTACTTGGTCAGATTGTATATGTCCACGCCAGCTTCACCGGAAGCCGTTTCTGCGTCACTCACACGAATAACAATGCGCGCAGCATCAACGGTTTCAACAACCCCGCCGCGTCTTGCAACCACACAGACACCTGAGTCGCGCGCAACAATGCCTTCCATGCCGGTACCCACCAGCGGCTTTTCCGCTCTTAGTGTAGGTACAGCCTGACGCTGCATATTTGAACCCATTAGAGCCCGGTTAGCGTCGTCATGCTCAAGGAAAGGTATCAGTGATGCCGCTACCGATACAACCTGCTGGGGCGACACATCCATAAAGTTAACGCTGGACTTAGGTGATTTCGTGAATTCACCCTGATGCCTTACATCCACTAGGTCATCAATAATGTTGCCATCGTCGTCGAGTGGCACACTGGCCTGGGCGATGATGTAGTCGCTTTCCACAATAGCAGAAAGATATTCAATATCGTCCGTTGCTTTACCGTCTATCACTTTCCGATAAGGACTCTCGAGGAATCCATAAGAATTCGTTCTTGCGTAGGAAGCCAGAGAATTGATCAAACCAATGTTTGGTCCTTCAGGCGTTTCAATTGGACATACCCGACCGTAGTGCGTTGGGTGAACGTCGCGAACTTCGAATCCGGCTCGCTCTCTCGTAAGACCACCTGGCCCTAACGCTGAAACTCTTCGCTTGTGAGTAACTTCTGACAATGGATTGTTTTGGTCCATAAATTGCGAGAGCTGTGCCGAGCCAAAATATTCTTTTACGGCAGCCGCTACGGGCTTCGCATTGATCAGATCCTGAGGCATTAGACCTTCGGATTCTGCCAAGCTCAATCGTTCCTTAACCGCTCGCTCAACTCGGATGAGACCAAGACGGAAAGCGTTCTCGGCCATCTCGCCGACTGAACGTACCCGTCGATTTCCAAGATGGTCTATATCGTCAACGGTGTCTTTACCGTTTCTAATATTAATCAGGCAACGCACAACATCAACGATGTCATCATTGCTTAACGTGCCCTCTCCCACTTCTTCCTCTCGACCCAAACGTCGATTAAACTTCATTCGGCCAACAGCGGTCAGATCGTAACGTTCTGGCGCGAAGAACAAGTTAGTAAACAGATTTTCGGCGGCGTCCTTCGTAGGCGGCTCACCGGGACGCATCATGCGGTAAATTTCAACGAGTGCTTCTAGACGATTCGTGCTTGGATCGACGTTGAGCGTATCGGAAATAAATGGACCGCAATCCAAGTCATTTGTATAGATTGTGTCGAACGATTCAAGGCCAAACTCCCTGATCTTTTCGAGCACTTCTTCGGTGACGAGCGTATTACATGGCAGTAAGATTTCACCGGTCTCGGCGTCGACCACATCTTCCGCGGTGACGTGCCCACAGACATACTCAACAGGCACGTTTAAAGAGGTGAGTCCTGCTTTATCGATCTCACGAATATGACGCGCTGTGATACGCGTGCTTTCTTCGACGATGACGTTGCCCTTACCGTCTTGAATCTCGAATTGAGCCGTTTCGCCACGCAACCTGCTTGGGATGAGTTCTAGACGGAAACCGTCTTCATCGACGTGGAAAGTATCGTTATCGAAGAACAACTCTAGAATTTCCTGAGAACTATAGCCTAGAGCGCGCAGCAATACGGTTGCCGGTAACTTTCGACGTCGGTCAATCCGCACAAACACACAGTCTTTCGGGTCGAATTCGAAGTCCAGCCATGAACCACGCATTGGAATCACTCGTGCGGAATACAGCAACTTACCTGAAGAGTGAGTTTTACCCTTGTCGTGATCAAAGAACACGCCGGGAGATCTATGCAGCTGAGAAACAACAACCCGCTCGATCCCGTTAATCACAAAGGTGCCATTGTCGGTCATGAGCGGAATCTCACCCATGTACACTTCTTGCTCTTTAATATCTTTAATCGCCTTATTAGACGAATCTTTGTCATAAATAATCAGCCGAACTTTTACTCGCAGCGGGACGGAGTAAGTTACGCTACGCAGTTGACACTCTTTAACATTGAATGCCGGCTTACCCAGCCGATAACTGACGTATTCGAGCCCAGCACTACCTGAATAGCTAACGATAGGGAACACCGATTTAAACGCAGCGTGTAAGCCTTTTAATATCTTGTCTTCGACGGGAATTTCTTCCTGCAAAAACTCATTGTAAGACTCGACTTGAATCGCAAGCAGGTATGGTATGTCCATTACCCTTGGTAATTTACCAAAATTCTTGCGAATACGTTTCTTCTCTGTGTATGAATAGGCCATCAATGCCTCCAGGCTAGATCATTTTTTCGCGACGATCGCTAACGGCAAAACCGGTAGCGCAAATAAAATTGTCAAGCACAAAAAGGCCGAGCGATCGTAAAGATCGCCAGCCTTTCCTGCTGACTAATTCCAAGACCGAGGTCCCGGATTACTTCACTTCTACAGAAGCACCTGCTTCTTCAAGCTGCTTTTTGATATCTTCAGCTTCGTCTTTGCTCGCGCCTTCTTTGACAGTAGAAGGAGCGTTGTCGACGAGTTCTTTAGCTTCTTTCAAGCCAAGACCTGTGATTCCACGAACAACTTTAATGGCGTTAACTTTCTTTTCGCCAGCAGAAGTGATTAACACTTCAAATTCCGTCTGCTCTTCAACAGCGGCACCACCAGCGTCGCCGCCAGCGGCAGGTGCAGCAGCTACAGCAGCAGCGGCAGATACACCAAATTTTTCTTCCATAGCTGAGACGAGCTCTACAACGTCCATCACGCTCATTTCAGCAATTGCATTCAAAATATCATCTTTAGACAAAGACATGAGTCCTTTCTCCGTTTAATTTAGTTAAGAAGTTTCTTGTTGCTTTTGGTCCGCGACAGCCGACACGACTCGGGTAATTTGACCCGGGACGTCGTTGAATGTACGTGCCAATTTCGTTACTGGAGCTAGCATCACTGACATCAACATCGACAACGCTTGGTCGCGAGTTGGTAGTGTTGCAAGCGCATCTATCTGCTCGGCTGGTAGAAGTTGACCACCAACACTTAGAGCACGAATCTCAAAAGCGTCATTCTCTTTTGCGAATGCCTTGAATACTCTGGCACCAGCGCCAGGATCTTCAATCGAAAATGCAATGATATTCGGTCCTAACAGAGCATCATTCAGGCACTCAAACTCAGTACCTTCAAACGCGCGTTTTGCCAACGTATTACGAATGACACGAACTTCGACTCCTGCTTCTCTGGCATCTTTTCGCAGAGTTGTCATGTCAGAAACAGACACTCCATGATAATCAGCCATAACAGCAGAGAGTGCACTGCTCGCGGTTTCATTCACTTCCGCAACAATCGCTTGTTTCTCTTTTAGCCCAATAGGCACAGTTACTTACTCCTGTGACTTGTTTAATTGCCCCGCACAAAATTCATGAGGGGTCCAACACGGCGCTAAGATTCAATTTCGAATCGGGTTCACCGTCTGCGTAGGCATTCGTTCGAAGATTAACCAACTATTTTTTTCATTCGTTTTACAAATATCAAAAAACAATCGGACCTACGGTCTTTGACGGGCCAAGTTGCAGTGAGTCAAAACATGTTTGCACTCGTCGCACCTCAGCCCCAAAGTTTCTACAGTTCTCGTTCTAGGCGGTAGTCGCCGAACTAAAACTCAAGGGATGCTTGATCAATAGGAATACCAGCGCCCATTGTGGTCGAAAGCACAACTTTTTTAACGTATGTACCTTTTGCAGAAGCAGGCTTCACTTTTTTCAAATCAATCAGCAATGCTTCAAGGTTTTCTCTAATGGCAGATGGTTCAAAACCGACTCGCCCGATACCGCCATGAATAATGCCGTTCTTGTCCGTTCTGTAACGAACCTGACCTGCTTTCGCATTTTTCACTGCCTCCACCACGTCTGGCGTGACCGTGCCAAGTCTGGGGTTAGGCATCAGACCTCTTGGTCCGAGTATTTGGCCGAGTTGACCCACAACGCGCATAGCATCTGGAGAAGCTATCACCACGTCAAAGTCGAGGTTCCCACCTTTGATGGAATCTGCCAGATCATCCATACCAACGATGTCTGCACCGGCAGCTTTTGCTTCGTCAGCTTTTTCACCTTGGGTAAATACTGCTACTCGCACATCCTTGCCAGTGCCATTAGGCAGCACTGTTGCGCCTCTAACAACCTGATCGGACTTACGAGGATCAACGCCAAGGTTAATGCTGATATCTAGGGATTCTTTAAACTTCACCTTCGACAGCTCAGAAAGGATAGTTACCGCTTCTTCGAGAGGGTAAGCTTTGCCTTCCTCGATTCTTTCCTTGAAAGCTCTAATTCGCTTGCTTAGCTTGGCCATCTTAAACAACTCCCTCTGTTTCAATACCTGCGGCTCTTGCACTACCGGCAATCGTTCTTACCGCGGCATCCATATCATTGGCAGTCAAATCCGGCATCTTCATGGTCGCTATTTCTTCAAGCTGCGCGCGAGTTACCTTACCCACTTTCTCAGTATGCGGCGTTGGGCTGCCCTTTGGGATACCAGCAGCCTTCTTCAGAAGAACAGAAGCAGGCGGTGTTTTCTTGATAAAAGTGAAACTTTTATCACTGTAAACGGTGATGACCACAGGCACGGGCATGCCGGACTCCATACCTTGGGTTTCAGCGTTAAACGCTTTACAAAACTCCATGATATTTACCCCGTGTTGACCCAGTGCAGGACCAACGGGAGGACTTGGATTTGCTTTACCTGCAGGGACCTGCAGTTTTATGTATGCATCTATCTTCTTAGCCATATCAATCTCCTGTGGGTGCTAACCCTGATAGTCGATAGCAATGAAGATATCGCTTCAGGTCCCCTTTTGAGAAAACAACCCGGCTAAAGGTTGCCCTCAGATGAGTCAAATCGTTTCTTTCTAGCCCTTCTCAACTTGACCAAAATCAAGCTCGACGGGGGTTGATCTACCAAAAATTGTTACCGCAACATGCAAACGGTTCTTTTCATAATTAACTTCTTCGACCACACCGTTGAAGTCGTTGAATGGCCCGTCAATAACTCTGACAAGCTCTCCGGGTTCAAATACCGTCTTTGGTGTCGCCTGCTCACTACCTGCTTGGACGCGTTGAAGAATCGTCGCAGCTTCTGCATCGGTGATCGGTGCAGGTTGATCAGCTTTACCACCGATGAACCCCAACACTTTCGGCGTTTCTTTTACCATGTGCCAGCTGACATCGTCGAGATCCATCTCAACCAGCACATAACCAGGAAAGAATTTACGTTCGCTTCGACGTTTTTTGCCAGCGCGCATCTCAACAACTTCTTCAGCGGGAACAAGAATTTCTCCGAACTTGTCCTGCAAGCCATTCAACTCTATGCGCTCGTGCAATGCACGCATGACCTGCTTCTCGAAGCCGGAATAAGCGTGAACAACATACCATCTCATTGACAAAGCGTTCTCCTACTTAACCTATTACCGCTTGAACACCGAAGCTCAGCAGTGAATCCAAACCCCACAACAACAAACCAACAAGAAAAACCGCCACGACAACAATCAGTGTTGTTTGTGTTGTTTCTTGCTGGGTAGGCCATACCACCTTTCGTATCTCTACCCGACCTTCCTTCAGAAGGTTCCAGGCCGACCTGCCAGACGCTGTTTGCATCGCTATCGCAATCGCGACAGCAAAAATACCAACACCAGCCAACGCCCTGATGATCAAGGTCACTGATGCGTAAATTGTATTTGCGTAAACTCCACCCAGCACGATTGCCGCAATGACTACCCAAAGCAAAGGGTCAAGTTTATGGGCTGTCGTTTCTGTCTTTGCATTCATATTTTTACATTCACGCCTTGACGATTACTTGTTGCAGCTATCTTCTTTCACTCGCTTCTTTACAAGCTCGCTAAAACTTTCGACGCCTGCCTTTACTGGCAGGCCAGGAGGGAATCGAACCCCCAACCTGCGGTTTTGGAGACCGCTGCTCTGCCAATTGAGCTACTGGCCTTCAGGCAAACAGTATCAAGAGGCCAAAATAACAAAGTGCCAAGGCAGATACTACCTGGCACTTCACCAACCTCAGATATCAGGTCTTACTCGTGGATCTTAACAACAACCCCAGCGCCCACTGTTCGGCCGCCTTCTCGAATCGCAAATCGCTGACCATCTTCCATCGCAATCGGTGCAATCAGCTCAACGTTCATGTTCACGTTGTCACCAGGCATAACCATCTCAATACCTTCAGGTAACTCACATGAACCCGTCACATCGGTTGTCTCAAAGAAAAACTGAGGCTTGTATCCCTTGAAGAATGGCGTATGTCGTCCACCTTCGTCTTTGCTCAGGACGTAAACTTCACCTTCAAACTTCGTGTGCGGTGTAATTGAACCTGGCTGTGCAAGCACCTGACCACGTTCTACTTCTTCTCGCTTCGTGCCTCGAAGAAGAACACCCACGTTCTCACCTGCGCGACCTTCGTCAAGCAGCTTACGGAACATCTCAACACCCGTACAAGTCGTCTTGGCTGTGTCTTTAACACCCACAATCTCAATCTCGTCACCAACTTTAACGATACCTCGACCAATTCGACCCGTCACAACCGTACCTCGACCAGATATTGAGAAAACGTCCTCAATCGGCATCAGGAATGGCTTGTCAATCGCTCGCTCGGGCTCCGGAATATAGGAGTCCAGCGTTTCAACCAGCTTCTGTACCGCGGGTACACCAATGTCTGATGTGTCGCCTTCCAGTGCCTTAAGTGCACTACCAACAATA
>Ga0206677_10002245_pt1 | contig 17244 bp, 15 predicted proteins | sample M130m12015metaG_FD_155475 | JGI IMG/M metagenome (GOLD analysis project Ga0206677, IMG submission 155475) | Ammonia-oxidizing marine archaeal communities from Monterey Bay, California, United States - M1 30m 12015 | ecosystem: Environmental > Aquatic > Marine > Intertidal zone | place: USA...
TTGAGTCCTTTAATTTTTGCCTTGTCTAAAATCATTTATGCCAATATTTTTATCCATTACGATAAAGAGGCAAATAAGAAGATAGGTGGGGATAATTAAAAGCTCGAGTGCTTTTTGTAATTTCGAGTCAAATCAACGTAAATATGAAAAACAACTACTTTAAATTTTTATTAATTCTATCTTTTTCTCTGTTGATGAAGTTTGCTTCTCAAGCACAAATTATTACCAATGATTTTTCTCCAGTGGTCGTTATCGATGCAGCAGATGATCCTTACGCCTTTGATTTTAACGGTGACGGAGTTATTGAATTTTACTTTTTAGTTCAAGATTTGAGTGGAGATACAACGATTTCAGGTCTTCCTGCGACTTATGACGGATCGGGATCACTTCTTGGTTGCGACAATGGTATGCCAACTGGAGTAACATCTACGGAAACCTCAGCATTTGATGTCTCCCTTTTGAATGCAGGTGATGAATTAACTGTATTCCAAGAGTATGGCTCAGATACAAGCTATGCATTAGGTATAGACCTGACCATTAATACTGCAATTATAGGAAGTCTGCCCTATCAATATGGCGCTTTCTTGGGGGCCCAAGGTTACTTAGGTGCAATGTTTGATATAGCTGGAGGTCTGCATTTAGGTTGGATCGAAGTTTCCGTTTTGTCCGATGGTAGTCAAATTACGTTACATTCTTATGGTTACGACACCTCTCCATCTGGCGAAGCTTTAACAGTTGGTAATCCTAATGCAAACACCTTTGAAATGAGCCAAGATATTTTGGAGATTAGTTACTTTCAAAATATATTAAAGGTTGATTTATCCGCATTTGATGCTCATGCAAAGTTGAACATTGTTGATCCAAGCGGAAAAAATTGCGCTCAATTTGTATTGTCGAATATGCATAATGAGTTTGATTTAAGTGGTTTTAATCCAGGTTTATATATAGTTTCCTGTTTATCTAGAGGGACTGTTATTACAAGGAAAATCATGGTTCCTTAAGTACGCTTTTTAATCCCGTAATTATTCTACTTTGTCAGAAAGTATGACAATTAGACATAATATTTTTTAATGGGTGCCCTTTTTGTCATAATAACCTCCTGTTTTTTGCTGTGGCATATTAATTGACACATGACTGAAAAAAATAATAACATGGGAAAAATTATAGGAATTGACTTAGGAACCACAAATTCGTGTGTTTCGGTCATGGAAGGAAACGAACCAGTGGTTATAGCAAACTCAGAAGGTAAAAGAACAACACCTTCTGTTGTAGCTTTTGTTGAAGGCGGTGAGCGTAAAGTCGGTGACCCAGCCAAAAGACAAGCCATTACAAATCCAACCAAAACAATTTACTCTATAAAGCGATTTATGGGGTCAAGCTTTGACGATTGTAAAAAAGAAGTATCAAGAATGCCTTACAAAGTGGTTAAAGGAGATAACAATACACCACGAGTAGAAATCGATGATCGTAAATATTCACCGCAAGAAATTTCAGCAATGATTCTTCAAAAGATGAAGAAAACGGCGGAAGATTATTTAGGACAAGAGGTTTCAGAGGCAGTAGTTACTGTTCCTGCATACTTTAATGACTCGCAGCGTCAAGCAACGAAAGAAGCAGGTGAAGTTGCAGGCTTAACAATCAAAAGAATCATTAATGAGCCAACTGCAGCAGCGTTGGCATATGGTTTAGATAAAAAAGGTATTGATCAAAAGATTGTTGTATTTGACTTTGGTGGAGGAACGCATGATGTTTCTATCCTTGAGCTAGGAGACGGTGTTTTTGAGGTATTGTCAACTGATGGTGATACACACCTTGGTGGAGACGATGTAGATGAAACAATCATCTCATGGTTAGCTGATGAGTTCAAAAAGGATGAAGGTTTAGATCTTAGAAAAGATCCAATGGCATTACAAAGATTGAAGGAAGCAGCAGAGAAAGCAAAAATTGAGCTTTCGTCTACAACTTCTACTGAAATCAACTTGCCTTATATCATGCCTGTCGACGGTGTTCCAAAACATTTAGTTCGAACACTACAACGTGCAAAATTTGAACAATTGATATCGGAAATCGTTGAAAGAACTATCGCGCCATGTAGATCTGCACTTAAAAATGCTGGTTTATCTGCTGGTGATATTGACGAAGTAATTATCGTTGGAGGTTCAACTAGAATTCCAATCATTCAGGATGCTGTTAAAAACTTCTTTGGAAAAGCACCATCGAAAGGTGTGAATCCTGATGAGGTGGTTGCTATTGGTGCAGCGATTCAAGGTGGTGTTTTAACAGGTGAGGTTAAAGATGTTTTATTGTTAGACGTTACACCATTGTCTTTAGGAATTGAAACAATGGGTGGTGTATTTACTAAGTTAATCGAGTCGAACACAACGATTCCAGCGAAAAAATCAGAGGTATTTTCTACCGCAGCTGACAATCAACCATCTGTAGATATTCATGTGCTTCAAGGAGAACGACCAATGGCAAACGATAATAAATCATTGGGAAGGTTCCAGTTGAGTGATATTCCTGCAGCGCCGCGAGGTGTGCCTCAAATTGAAGTTACATTTGATATTGATGCAAACGGAATCATGAATATTTCTGCAAAAGATAAGGGTACAGGAAAAGAACAATCTATTAAGATTGAAGCTTCCTCAGGTTTGTCTGACGCAGAAATTGAAAAAATGAAGGCGGAGGCAGAAGCAAACGCAGAAGCAGATCAAAAGAAGAAAGAAGAGGTTGAGGTTGTGAATAAAGCAGACTCTACAATCTTCCAAACTGAAAGACAGCTTAAGGAATATGGAGATAAACTTCCAGCAGATAAAAAACAACCAATCGAGGATGCTTTAGCAGAATTGAAAAAGGAGTTTGAAGCGAAGAATATTGAAAATCTTGAACCAGCGATGGAAAAGTTGAACAATGTATTCCAAGCGGCATCTCAAGAGATGTACAATGCAACGAATCAAGAGGGCGGAGATCCTAATGCGGGTCAGCCACAAGGTGAAGGTGCAGAAAATGCTCAAGATGAGGTCACAGATGTTGACTTCGAAGAAGTAAACGAAAAGAAATAGTCTCAGTAGTAAAGGATTATTTGGTTATAAGTTGAAAGGCACCCTCGGGTGCCTTTTTTTATATATTGATGGCTTTTTTCAGGCGAAAGAGGTTGCTCTCCTTAAAAAAATCGTGCCCACATTCGATTTCTATTAAAGCTTCAGGAAAACCTAATTGCTCCAAAAACTGACTGGCTTGTTGTGTCCTAATGACTTGGTCATATTTACCCATAATTACCTTAAAATAGATCTTATTAGAGTTCAGTGACGAAGAGATTGCATTAAAGTCAGGTTTGATGTTTCTGAATCCTCGCCACGTTCTTGACGCCCTTTGAAATTTATCTTTATTACCTGCAAATAATTCAATAAAGGCAAATACTTTTGGTCTAACGAGTCCTATTCTGTAGGCAAGTTTTGCAATTTTTATAAATAATTTTGGGGAACCCTCCCATTTTTGAAATAACAATCTAGCCAAACTCATACGTGAGGTTCGATTATAAAAACTCATTGGGTCCATGCCATCTGGAGAGATAACTTGAACGGACTGCAATCGATCTTTGTAAAACGGAAGAAGTGACAATACGAATCTTCCACCTTGAGAAAAGCCAATGAAATGAAAATGCTCAACAGCCTCTTGTTCAAGGATTTTCTTGAAGGTTGAATTGAACTCTGAAATAGATAAAGGTTGTGATTCTATTCTGTCTAAAGGAAATTGTGATTTTCCATGATGGGGCAGTACAATTAAAATCAGCTTCCTATTGTTTGACCTTAAAAAATAAAAATCTTCTACACTTCGGCCATGTCCATGAAAGCAAACCAATGTATGACGACCAATTCCTTGGGTGTAATATTCTAGACTTAGTTCATTATTTGTAACTATTTGAGCCTTCATATGCTTGAAATTAATAAAATGTAAATGTTTTTTTGCAGGGACTGAACACTAATTAACATTTTGGTAAAAATTTGTGAATAAACAATTTGTAGTTTATCACTTCGTTACTAGTAATTCAATTAAATTTGCTCTCGATTTATTGTGTTATGTTATATCATCTAAATTGAACATTATATGCCTAAAGATTCTTCCATCAAATCTATTTTAATTATTGGTAGCGGTCCCATTGTAATTGGACAAGCTTGTGAATTTGATTATGCTGGCTCTCAGGCTTCAAGATCTTTAAGAGATGAAGGCATTGAGGTTACTTTAATCAATTCGAATCCTGCAACAATCATGACCGATAAAGTTGTTGCAGATAACGTTTATTTGAAGTCTCTTGAGCCGTCAAGTGTTCGAGAAATTCTTGAGCAACACAATATCGATGCGGTCCTTCCAACAATGGGTGGGCAAACTGCATTGAATTTGTGCATCAAATGTGATGAAATGGGTCTTTGGGAAGAGTTTGATGTAGATATAATAGGTGTCAACATTGATGCGATAGAAATCACAGAGAATAGAGAGGCTTTCCGTGATTTAATGACGGAAATTGGCGTGCCTATGGCACCTCAGAAAACAGCTAAATCCTTTTTAGAAGGAAAAGAGATTGCCCAGGAGTTTGGTTTCCCTTTATGCATTAGGCCTTCATACACGTTGGGTGGTTCTGGTGCATCTATTTTACATGATCCAAACGAATTTGACAATTTGTTAGAACGTGGTCTTCAACTCTCCCCCATTCATGAGGTAATGATTGATAAAGCATTATTGGGTTGGAAGGAATACGAGCTAGAACTTTTGCGAGATTGTAATGATAATGTTGTTATTATATGTTCAATCGAGAATTTTGATCCGATGGGAATTCACACAGGTGATTCCATAACTGTCGCTCCAGCTATGACTTTGTCAGACACTACTTTTCAGAGAATGAGAGATATGGCGATCAATATGATGCGTTCTATCGGAGAGTTTGCAGGAGGATGTAATGTTCAATTTGCAGTTTCTCCTGATGAAAAGGAAGAAATTATTGCGATTGAAATTAATCCAAGAGTCAGTCGCTCATCAGCCTTAGCTTCCAAAGCAACAGGGTATCCTATTGCAAAAATTGCATCAAAGCTGGCAATTGGATACTCATTAGATGAGCTACAGAATCAGATTACAAAAACCACATCTGCGCTTTTCGAACCTACATTGGATTATGTGATTGTTAAAATCCCTAGATGGAATTTCAACAAATTCCCTGGTACGGACCGGAAATTAGGACTTCAAATGAAGTCTGTCGGTGAAGTCATGGGTATTGGACGTTCTTTTCAAGAGGCCCTTCAAAAAGCATGTCAATCTTTAGAGATAAATCGAAATGGACTTGGTGCAGATGGTAGAGAATTGACCAATCAAAAGGAGATTCTTCATTCACTAGAAAACGCAAGCTGGAATAGGTTGTTTCATATTTATGATGCCATTAAGTTAGGTATCCCATTTAAAACTATTGTTGAAAAAACCAAAATTGATATCTGGTTCCTTAAGCAAATCGAGGACCTTATAAATTTAGAGGGTCGTATTGAGAAATTTCATATCGAAAATCTTCCGGAAGAGCTGTTTTTTGAGGCAAAACAAAAAGGTTATGCAGATCGACAAATCGCTCATTTATTACGATGTTTAGAATCAGAGGTGCATTCCAAAAGAAATGCAATAGGTTTAAATCGCGTTTATAAATTAGTGGATACCTGTGCTGCTGAATTTTCTGCACAAACGCCATATTACTATTCGACGTTTGAATTTGAAAATGAAAGTAAAGTCTCGGATAAGAAAAAAGTTGTTGTATTAGGCTCAGGCCCCAATCGCATTGGGCAAGGTATTGAATTTGATTATTCATGTGTTCATGGAGTATTAGCCGCAAAAGAGTGCGGATACGAAACAATCATGATAAATTGTAATCCAGAAACTGTTTCCACTGACTTTGATACGGCTGATAAACTTTATTTTGAGCCTGTGTTTTGGGAACATATTTATGATATCATTCAGCATGAAAAACCTGAGGGTGTAATTGTACAGCTCGGCGGTCAAACTGCACTTAAATTGGCAGAAAAATTAAGTCGATATGGTATAAAAGTTTTAGGTACGAGTTTTGACGCTTTGGACCTTGCGGAAGATAGAGGTCGTTTTTCAAAGCTTCTTGAAGCAAATGAGATTCCTTTTCCAAAATATGGTGTTGTTGAAAGTGCGGAGCAGGCTTTAGAACTATCCGATGATTTGGGCTTTCCATTACTTGTTCGACCCTCATATGTTTTGGGTGGTCAGAAAATGAAAATTGTAATAAATAAAGAGGAATTAGAGCATCATGTCGTTGATATTTTAAACGAGATGGGGGATAACCAAATTCTTCTTGATCACTTTTTAGGTGGAGCTATAGAAGCAGAAGCCGATGCAATTTGTGATGGTGAGGATGTTTATATTATTGGTATAATGCAGCATATAGAACCCGCTGGAATTCACTCGGGAGATTCATATGCAGTTCTGCCTCCATACAATCTTGGTGATTTTGTAATGACTCAAATCGAAGACATCACTAAAAAGATAGCAGTAGAGCTTCAGACCGTAGGACTTATTAATATTCAGTTTGCCATCAAAGATGACAAGGTTTATGTAATAGAGGCCAATCCGAGAGCGTCTAGAACAGTTCCATTTATTGCAAAGGCTTACGATGAGCCATATGTGAATTATGCAGCAAAAGTAATGCTCGGCGAGAAAAAAGTAAAAGACTTTAATTTTACGCCTCACAAAAAAGGATATGCCATAAAAATACCTGTCTTTTCATATGAGAAGTTTCCCGATGTTAAAAAAGAGCTAGGTCCAGAAATGAAGTCTACGGGTGAAGCCATCAGATTTATTGATGATCTTAAAGATCCATTCTTCAGAAAAGTTTATTCAGAACGAAATATGCATTTATCACGTTAATGACATTTTTTACTTAATCTCACTCCCCCTTTTTTTATATTTGTACTATGTCAAACATAGAACATATTGTAGCACCTGTTAAAACGGAGTTGGGTTCTTTCGAAACTTATTTTAAAGAGGCGCTCGAATCAAATGTTCCGCTCTTAGATAAGGTTACGCAATACATCGTTAAAAGAAAGGGAAAGCAGATGCGTCCTTTGTTTGTTTTTTTATCTTCCAAGCTGTTTGGTGAAACAAATGATATTACTTTTCATGCGGCTTCTCTAGTGGAATTATTACATACAGCGACACTTGTTCATGATGACGTTGTAGACGACGCAAATGAACGCAGAGGTTTCTTCTCCGTAAACGCATTGTGGAAGAATAAAATAGCTGTTCTTGTGGGGGACTTTATGCTTTCCAAAATACTTTTGCTTTCAATTGAGAAAGAGAATATCGCACTTCTTGAGATTGTCGCCCGCTCTGTTAAAGAAATGAGTGAAGGGGAATTGCTACAAATAGAAAAAGCCAGATCATTAGACATTACAGAAACAATATATTTTGAGGTTATTAAGAAAAAAACAGCATCATTGATTTCAACTTGCTGTGAAGCGGGAGCTATCAGTGTTGGTGCTCATGAGCATAGAGAAAAAATGAGACTATTTGGAGAGAAGGTGGGGCTGGCATTTCAAATTAAGGATGACATATTTGATTATGGTACACCCGGGAATATTGGTAAACCCACGGGAATAGATATTAGAGAACAAAAAATGACGCTTCCTTTGATTCATACCTTAGAAAATTGTCCGCCAAAAGTGAAAGCTGAATTAAAAAACATCATCAAAAATCAAAATGAGAATAGTGCTAAAATTAATCGAGCGACATCTTTAGTTTTGAAATACGGCGGTATTGATTATGCCTACAAAATCATGAATGAATATGCAGATGCTGCAAAGTCTATTCTTGAAGACCTTCCGGATAGCTCAGCAAAAACAGCATTAGTTGCTTTAGTAGATTATACGATGAATAGAGATAAATAATATGAGATTTATTTATGTTATTGGCATATTATTACTTCTTGGTTGCGGATTAAATGAATCGTCGTCCTCGGCTTCAGTTAATGTTCTTTCAAGTGAAATTCTCGTTGATTCATTAGATGGGGTTTACAAAGAATGGTATCCAGGAAAGCAACAAATTAAATATTTAGGTAACTTAGACCAAGAGGGAAAGCGACACGGTAAATGGTCATTTTTCTTAGAGTCAGGATTAGAGAAGTCAATGACAACATACACCCACGGTGCTCGAGAAGGTTTTTCAATTGTTAAACATGATAACGGTGTGCTCTTCTACCGAGGCGAATGGCGCAAAGATAAAAAGGTTGGTATATGGACTACATACGACGCAAAAGGTGCTGTCGTTTCTGAAATTAATTATTCGAAATAGTGAGTAAAATCCCTGCACATATTGTTGATGAAATTATGCAGACTGCTCTTGTAGAGGAGGTTATTGGTGATTTTGTTCAACTCAAAAGAGCAGGTTCTAATTTAAAAGGTCTAAGTCCATTTACTGATGAAAAGACACCTTCATTTGTAGTTTCTCCAGCAAAACAGATCTTTAAGTGTTTTTCAACTGGAACAGGTGGAACTGTGGTTACCTTCTTAATGGAAAAGGAGCATTTTACCTATCCTGAAGCATTAAGATGGTTAGCGGATAAATATGGGATAAATATCCCCGCACCTCGCGAACAAACTAAGGAGGAACTCGAACAGATTTCTGAAAAAGAGAGTCTTTATGTCATTAATGATTTTGCAAATGAATACTTTCAAAGTAATCTCAAGGTTGATAAAGAAGGCAAGGCAATTGGATTGTCTTATTTTTTAGAACGGGGTTTTACACAGGAAACAATCAATAAATTTCAACTGGGCTATTGTCTTGATAAGAGCGATGCCTTTACCAAAGCAGCGATTGATAAAGGGTATAAAATTCAATACCTCACAAAGGTTGGGTTAACAAAACAGAAGGAGGACTACACTTTTGATTTCTACAGAGGAAGAGTGCTTTTTCCTATTCATAGTATTTCGGGACGTGTCTTGGGATTTGGTGGAAGAACACTTAAGAGTGACAAGAAAGTTGCGAAATACTACAATTCGCCGGAAAGTCCAATATATAATAAAAGTGAGATTCTTTACGGCTTATATTTTTCTAAAGGAGCCATCATTAAGAATGATGAATGTTTCTTGTGCGAGGGGTATACTGATGTTATTTCTATGTTTCAATCTGGTGTCGAAAATGTCGTTTCGTCTTCTGGAACATCCTTAACAAAAGAACAAGTTCGACTTGTAAAACGCTACACAAAGAACTTAACGATTCTTTATGATGGAGATGCTGCTGGAATTAAGGCATCTTTTCGAGGGATAGATTTAATCTTAGAAGAAGGATTAAATGTACAAGTTGTTCTTTTCCCCGATGGAGAAGACCCTGATTCATTCGCCAAAAGTCATTCTCTAAGTGAGCTTAAGCAAATGATTTCTGACAACAAACAGGATTTTATATCATTTAAGTCTTCTGTTTTAATGGATGGTGTCGGTGATGATCCTATTCAAAGATCTAAGCTGATTCGTGAGGTCGTTCAGTCTGTTGCGCTAATTCCAGATCAAATTACAAGAAGCGTTTATGTACAAGAAATCGCAAAGAAATTTGAGATTAATGAAAAGACCATTTCAAATGAGCTTTTAAAACTATTGCGTTCGAAGCTTACTAAAGATCAGCAAGGAGGTAGGTCTTTGCAGCAGCAAGGTTACACTGAGCCTCAATTACCACCAGTTCAAGCTTCTGTTTCTGAGAGTAAAAAAGAGCCCTTTGCTTACGAGCTTGACCTTATTCGTTTGATGCTTTTATTCGGCACACGGGAGATTTCAATTTTAGACGAAAATGGCAGTAGCCAGAATACAAATGTCATAGAGCTCGTATACGAGGAGCTAACTCATGATGAATTAGCGTTTCAGCACCCAATGTGTCAGCGTATTTTTGATGAATTTAAAGTCAATTTAGCAAATCAGGTATTGTTATCAACCTCTTATTTTAAGAATTTAGAAAATCAAAAAATTGTATCTTTCGTCGCGCATCTCGAAAGCAGTGAGATTGAGCTCAGTACAAATTGGGTTAATAAATACAACATAAGAACGACATCGGAGATTGATGATATATACAAATCGGTAATGAATTCGATATATAACTTTAAGTATCATAAAATTGATGAGACGATTACAAGTATTAAAGGTCAGATTAAAAATGGCACCTCAAATAATGAGGAGATGTTAGACCTTCTTGCCGAGCAAATGACATATGAGAAAATCAAAAAAGAATTGTCAGAAAAATTAGGTAGAATAATTATAAAATAATGAGTGTAGCACTATTCCATATTGGTCCTTTTGATGTAAATATTTGGAACATACTTGTCCTGAGTTTAATATTTTATTTGGCGTTTAAAGGCAAGAAAATAGCACTTAGGCTTATTGATAAGTACGTCGCAAAGACAGAACTTAATATCAAGGGAAAGAAACTAGCCCGACTAAAGCTTATTAGCCAAAGTGTCTATTTCTTAGCGTTTTATTTATGTATTTTAAGTCTTCGTGTGAACAATCCTCTGGTAAGTTTTGACGATTTGTTGAATTACCCAATAATTCAAATTGCAAGCTTTAAATTTTCATTTTATCATATTATTGTGATTTTGACCGTTTTGTTCAGCGCGCGCATATCTGTTTTCTTTTCACGTCTTTATATTTTAAGGCGGCTGCGGGAAAACCCAAGTCATGATGAAGGAAACGAGTATATATATACGCAACTTGCCAAATATGTAATTTACGTATTTGCCTTTCTTTTCTGTTTTAAGGCCTTAAATGTACCATTAACAAATCTGTTTATAGGTTCCACTGCAGTTCTTGTGGGTGTTGGTCTTGGTTTACAGGATGCATTTAGAGATTTAATAGCTGGCTTTATTTTGCTTTTAGAGGGCAACATTAGGGTAGGGGATGTCATCAAAATATCTCCAACTTCTAACGAAGAACCCTTAGTTGTTCGGATAAAGAAAATAAATATTAGAACGACACAAATTCAAACTTGGGAGGGTAATGTGTTGGTTATTCCAAACACAATATTAACGCGTGACAAGGTAGAAAATTGGAGTCATGGATCGAAGCTTACGCGTTTTATAATAAATGTTACGGTTGCATATGGTTCAAATACAGAACTCGTTAAAGACCTTTTGAAAGAGGCTGCAAACGGTCATCCAAAAGTAAAAAAGACCCATCAGATCATTGTCAGACTTTCCGACTTTGGTGACAATGGTCTTCATTTAGAATTGATTTTTTGGGCGGATCAGCATTGGGATGTACAGACCTATAAATCTGAAATTCGATTCGAAATAGATCGACTATTTAGAAAACACAACATACGGATTCCATTTCCTCAGCGCACACTTCACATGCCTGCTCAAGATTAAATCAAGCACGCTTTATAGGCGGTAATTGTTTTTTTTATGCCTAAATAAAGTGCATCTGTCACGATGGCATGACCAATTGACACCTCGGATAGGTGCTTTACTCGTGTTTTGAAAAAATTCAGATTTTCTAGATTCAAATCATGACCTGCATTAATTCTCAAGCCAAGCTTATTCGCTAGATCGGCAGCATCAACATAAGGCTTTACAGCTTTTTCTTTATCCACGTGAAAGGCGTCAGCATAAGGTCCAGTATAAAATTCAATGGCATCTGTTTTCACCTCACTTGCTAAATAAATACTTTCAATATCAGCGTTCACGAAAATAGAGGAACGAACACCATTTTTTTTTAATGCTAAGATTATTGTGCTTAAGAAATCCTTGTTATTCTCAATATCCCAGCCATTATCAGAAGTTAATACCCCTGGAGGATCTGGAACTAAAGTAGCCTGAGCTGGCTTTAGATCTTTTATGAGTTTCATGTATCTTTCATCGGGATAACCTTCGATATTAAATTCAGTTGTGACAACAGGTGCCAATTCATAGGCGTCTTTTGTTGTTATGTGTCTTTGATCGGGCCTTGGATGTATTGTAATACCCTGAGCACCATAGTTTTCACAATCTTTAGCGAACTGAACAAGATTTGGTAAGGATCCACCTCGTGCATTCCGAAGGGTCGCAATTTTATTAATATTTACACTTAAGTTAACCATGGCACTAATTTTGGTGTTGTAAATTTACAAACTCTTAAATGAATTTACTACTTTGGACACAGTCATGAATGCAATAGATTTAATAACCTACGATATACCACCTTTGGTTCATTCTGATAGCGGTGAAAAGGCTATGAATTGGATGGATGAATTTAAAGTCTCCCATTTGCCAGTTCTCAAAAATGGTAATTATGTGGGACTGGTTTCTGAAACTGACATTTTAGATAAGCTAGATTTTAGTAAGAATCTAGATGAACTTTTTCAGCATTTGCCTCGCCCTTATGTAAATGCTGAGGCGCATTTATTTGAAATTTTATCTAAGATATCTGAATATAAAATTAGTGTAATGCCAATCCTTGACAAGGATGAGAAATATATTGGTTGTACAAATATATTTGAGCTGATGACTACGATTGCAAATACGGCAAGTATTAAGGAAAAAGGTGGAATTTTAGTGCTCGAGATTAATCAATCTGATTACTCCATGTCTCAAATTGCACAGATTGTGGAAAGTAATAATGCTAAAATACTTAGCTCCACTATATTATCAGATCCATCATCTACAAATATGGATGTTACTTTAAAAATCAATCAGGAAGATTTAACGCACATTATTCGAACTTTTGAGCGTTATGATTATACAGTGAAGGCTGAGTATCAAAATGGAATGGGGTCTGATGATTTAAAGTGGCGCTATGATGCATTAATGAATTATTTGAAATATTAAATATGCAAGTTGCAATCTACGGCCGTAAAATAACAAAGCTTACCCTACCTGCATTCAATGAAATTCTGGAGACCATATCCAGCTTTGGTTGGGGTATTTTGCTAGAAGAAGACTTGTCTAAATCCCTAAAACAAAAAGGCTTAAATAGCGATTCAACTAAAACATTTTCCTCTCACAAACATCTAAAAAACGGTGTGGATTTAATGATAAGTGTTGGTGGTGATGGAACATTTCTAAAATCGGTTGATTATGTCCGCGACTCAGAAATACCAGTTTTAGGTATAAATACAGGACGTCTTGGATTTCTTGCAAACGTGGCAAAGGACCAAATTCAAGAGGCCTTAAGTTTGATAAAAGCAAAGAAGTATATTTTTCAAAAACGATCTCTTTTAAGTGTTCATGTTAATGATGGTACTGGCGCTCAAGATTTTTTTGCGATGAATGAACTTGCTTTACATAAAAAGGACACATCCTCAATGATTACAGTGAAAGTTTCCTTAGATGGAAATTTCTTAAATTCCTATTGGTCTGATGGTTTAATTGTTTCAACTCCCACAGGTTCTACAGCATACAATTTGAGTTGTGGCGGCCCAATTGTAACTCCTGGCTGTCAGGTTCATATTGTCACACCAATTGCACCACATAATTTGAACGTACGACCTATGGTCATTCCTGATCATATGCCGATAACCTTGAATGTTGAAGGGCGCGGCCGCTCCTATTTAATGAGTATTGATGGAAAGTCTCGTAGCATTAAGCAGGGGCAAGAAATTATTATAAATAAGGCAGCTTTCATGATCAATGTCATTAAATTTGAAAACAATAACTTTTTAGATACAATTAGAAACAAGATGCTTTGGGGCATCGATAAAAGAAATTAAATGAAAATTATATTCTCCTCCTTACTGTTTGCAGTAGTTATTTCGCCTAATGCATTAGGCCAGTCAAAATTAATTAATCAAGTTGATAGTGTCTCTTATCTAATTGGACAGACTATCGCTACCAATGTGATGCGTGATTTGAGTGAAGCAAACAAAGCACTTGTCATCCAAGGACTCAGTGATGCTTTGAATAATCAAACACCTTTATGTTCTGATCCTGGAAATGCTGTCTTAAGTGCTTATTTTCAGAAAAAAAGTTTAGAGAAAGCAGCAGCAGCAGAAAAAGAAAACTTAGTTTTCAAAGAAGCTGGAGAGGTTTTTTTAGCAGAAAACAAAAAAGATAAAGAGGTTAAAGTCACGGAATCTGGACTTCAGTATAAGGTTCTGAGAGCAGGTGATGGGAACAAACCCGTTGCGACCTCTAAGGTAAAGGTACATTATGCGGGCACCTTACCGACGGGAGAGACTTTTGATAGCTCTTACGACAGAGGAGAACCAATTGAGTTTGGATTGAACCAAGTCATTCCCGGATGGACCGAAGGTTTACAACTGATGTCAGTAGGTTCTAAATTTAAATTTTTTATCCCACAGGAACTTGCTTACGGTGCAAATCCTCAGCCAGGAGGTATTATTAAGCCATATATGGCGCTTGTCTTTGAAGTCGAACTTCTTGACTTTACAAACGAATAATTTCACTTATTACATTAAAATGAAAAAATCAATATTATTGCTGTCCTTTCTTGTTTGGAGCCTCATAGGTTTTACCCAATACTCTGATCTAGAAGATGGAATCTACGTGGACTTCTCAACCTCAAAAGGTAATATTTTGTGTCTTCTTGAATATGAGAAAGTACCGATGACTGTTGGCAATTTTGTGGGATTGGCAGAAGGGAAGTTGAATTTTGATGAGAAATCAATTACAACTCCATATTATGACAATCTTAAATTTCATCGCGTTATTGCAAATTTTATGATTCAAGGAGGATGCCCATTAGGCAATGGAACAGGAGATCCAGGGTATTCATTTTATGATGAAATCGTAGAAGGGTTGAATCATGATGGACCTGGAATTTTATCTATGGCGAATTCAGGGCCAAATACAAATGGAAGTCAATTTTTTATTACACACAAAGAAACACCCTGGTTAAATGGTAAACATACTGTGTTTGGTCATGTTGTTTCGGGAATGGATGTTGTCAATTCAATTGCAAAGGATGATATCATGAATTCGGTAAAAATTATAAGAATTGGTGCAATGGCCGAAGCCTTTAATGCAGATGAAGCCTTTCATAAGGTATATGATGTGTTGAAAGAGGCAGATGATAAAAAGATGGAGGCACTTAAGTTCATTACTGAAATGACAGAAGCTGAATACAGCGAATACATGTACAAGGAGGTGAAAAAGAAATACCGCAAGGCAAAACTTACAAAATCGGGATTGGTCTATGTAAAGAGTAAGCGAGGCAAACGTAAGCCAAAATTAGAAAAGGGCATGGAAGTAACGCTTCATTATACTGGTACTTTGCGAGCAGATGGTAAAAAGTTTGATTCTTCACGAGATCGAAACAAACCGTTCAAATTTAGGTACAAGACTCAAAAAATGATTCCTGGATTTGAGGAAGGAGTTCAGATAGTTGGAAAAGAGGGTGTGATTAAACTTTTTATCCCTTATTACTTAGCTTATGGCAAAAAAGGTCAGAGCATAATCCCGCCATATTCAGATCTTGTTTTTGATTTAGAAGTTCTCGATCTTAAAAATGTAAAAGCACCTGTCGATAATCACGAGGGACATGACCACGATCATGATGGTCATGACCACAAACATTAATTTGTAAATACATATTGAAGAATATTTGCACCCATTTGTAGAGCCTCTATTCGCTTTGCCTCTGTGTCATTATGGACATTAGAATCTTCCCATCCATCACTAAGGTCTGACTCGTATGTGTAGAGACATACCATACGGCCGTCAATGAAAAAGCCGAATGCTTGAGCTGGCTCACCATCATGCTCGTGGATTTTAGGAATGCCATTTAAATCAAAGTTCTGATGAAAAATGGGATGGTTTGCTGGGAGTTCTGTGAGGTCTTTATTTGGAAATATTTTTTTGAGCTCAACACGAATAAAAGGATCCATACCATAATTATCGTCAATATGAAGAAAGCCTCCAGCTTCTAAATACAATCTTATGTTTTTCACTTCAGGTTGAGAGAATACAACATTGCCATGGCCTGTCATGTGAATAAAAGGATAGTCAAAAACATCATTACTTCCCGCTTCAACATAAGGGATATCGTTTTCATTGATACCTGTTTTTAAATTAGAATTACAAAATTTAACGAGATTAGGAAGTGCAGTTGGATTGGCATAATAATCTCCTCCTCCGTTGTACTTTAAAACAGCAACATTTAGGTTGTTTTGTGAATTCGACACAAAACAGATTAAGATGAAAAGAAAAGCTTTAAAAAGATTCATTGTCAATAAATGTAAGAATTACGATGATAAATAGAGTAAGGTGATTGCGAATAATGCGCTAATAATTCCTGCAATCTTAATTTTATTTATCTGCTCTTTAAAAACCAATAGTCCAACAAAAACAGAAAGAATAACAATAGAAACATTCGCTACGGCTAAAACACTTGAGTCTTGCCAGTTCAATGTTGTGTAGGATTTCAAAATAAAATAAATGGAATAAAAATTTGGAATCCCAAGAATTACGCCAGCAATAATATTTTTGGCTAGCACTGGTTTGTGCCTTGAACGAATGCGTTGAAAGCTATATACAAGTAGGCCAATGCATCCTGCCAAACCAAAACCAAAAGCGGTAAATAATGAGGGGCTCAGATTGGTTAGTGCTACCTTTTGAGCATAATTGAGATGAAGGTCTAAAAGGCCACTACCAAAAAATAGAATCACTAACATAAATGAGGCACTTTTTTTATTTGTTGCCGTGTTAGCACCAGCTATTAGAAAGACGCCTAAAAGCGCAAATACGACTCCAGAAATTTTTAAAAATGATACAGTTTCTTTGTAGATAATAATCATTCCTAGCATTGATACTGCCATGCTCATTTTAACAGCTACAGATGTTGATGCAATGCCGTTTTTTTGAGCACTTATTGCCATTATAATGAATAAGGAAATAAAAAGAATGGCTGACACGCCAATAAACGGAATCCAAGTTAGATTTGTAAGAATAGCTGGTTGAATATCTGATGCATAAATACTTACACCGCAGATGAATGCCGTAAAATAATTGACTACAATAGCTTGAAATGAATCTATTTTATATTTTTCAAAGATTCTGAATATGACTAAAAGTAATGTAGAGCATATGATTGTTCCTATGAGTGCAATCATTTTCTTTTGAAATAGTGGATGGTATCTGAACCAAACCGAATGGTTTCGACAGGGATTCTATTGATTACCGGTGCTTTATATCCTTCTTTAAATGATTTCTTTCCAACGATAACCCGTGCCTCATCCCAGACATTATCTATTATAAAATATTGTAATGTTCTG
>Ga0206677_10002250_pt1 | contig 17228 bp, 12 predicted proteins | sample M130m12015metaG_FD_155475 | JGI IMG/M metagenome (GOLD analysis project Ga0206677, IMG submission 155475) | Ammonia-oxidizing marine archaeal communities from Monterey Bay, California, United States - M1 30m 12015 | ecosystem: Environmental > Aquatic > Marine > Intertidal zone | place: USA...
GGTGATGGCGCCGGCGAAGGAGGAGAAGGAGAAAGCGGCGGAGGCGGCGGCAGCTGTAGCGAAAAGGCGGCGGCGGCGGCGGCGCGCGCGGCGGCGGCGCGCGCGGCGGCGGCGCGCGATGCGCAGCGGCACGCGTTGGCGCGCGAGGGGAACGCGCGGCAAAGCCGCACAGTGGCGGCGGCGGCCGTTGCTGCTGCGGCGGCGGCGGCCTCGCCCCAGTCGCCACCCTCGCCCCCGACCCCACCCTCGCCCTACCCCCCGCCCTCGCCCTCGCCCTCGCACGCACGCGCGCGCGCCTCGCCTCAATCGCCACTGGTCGCCGATGCATTGGCCGAGGCGTTCGCCGATGCAGCGTTGAGGGCGAAGACGCCGGCGCTGGACGCCAACGTGAACAAGCTCGCGAGCTTCGCGCGGCAGGAGCGAGAACGCTTTGAGGCGCGCACCACTTGCACACCACTACTTGCACACCGCTACCTGCACACCACCTCGTATTCACTGCTCGCCACGTGCACTTCGGAGGCACTTGCTAGTGACTGCCTTCACTACTCACCATCACGACTCACCATCACGACTCACCATCACGACTACTTACGGCGCGTTCCGCAGGCGCTCACCGCGGCGCACGCCGAGCGCATGCGCGATCTCGCGCAGCTCAGCCTGCGTACAATCTCCCCTGCCAGCCTCAACTACAGGCCACCCTCGCCCGCGGCGCAGCAGCACCCGCAGCACCCGCAGCACCCGCAGCACCCGTAGCACATATAGCACCCGAATTTCCACGGCATAACCAGACAATAAAAATAAAACCTCCTCCACCTTACACCTGTTTGAAGAATTCACATTCCGCAAAACCAACGTATCGTCAGTGGATGACACGCGGACACAACCAACCAAACGACGGAAGTAATAAAGAAAATATCAAGATTCACCAGGCCGTCCGCGCGGATGAACCGTCTATTCGAAGTACTAAGTTAGCAGAAATAAAATCGCAATTCAGCGCAACAAACAACAAACAAAGATTGCCGCGCAAAATGCCACGTAAAATCCTCCGTAAAAAGATGATGACCGTGAAACATAAATTGGGGAAAAGCGGACGCAAAGTGTGCGTGCTAATTAAAAACCATAAAACGCGCAAACAAATCCAACACGAATGTAGCGCTCTAAAACAAACGAAAATATCAGAAATCCGAAACTATCTTAAAAAACACAATCTGTTGAAGGGTGGAAGCGTGGCACCCAATGATGTTCTTAAGGCAACCTACGAACAAGCTATTTTGGCAGGAGACGTGGTGAACAAAAGTTACGATACCCTGATACATAACTACAACACCAAAGAAGATAAATGAATAGTATAAAGAGTTGCGGGATTAATATAATAACTATGCCCATTGCGGAAGAATATTTAGCCTACACAGCAAAATGGAAAAGAGAGTTAGGAGAGAAAACGATTGTATTAATTCAGGTAGGTTCTTTTTATGAGGTCTATGCGCTGCGCGATCATAATGGCAATATGATAGGAAGCGACATAGAAGAGTTTTCGCGCATTAACGATATGGTAATAGCGTCCAAGTCACGAATGTTTGTAGATAAAAAGCAGGTTCTAATGGCGGGCTTCGGGTTGGCCCAATTAGACAAGTATGTCAACAAAATGCAAGAGCGAGGATATGCCATCGTGATATATAAACAAGACCTACAGGCAAAAAATACAACGCGAAGCCTAGACCAAATAATTTCGCCAGGAACCTTTTTCTCTCCAGATACCGAGAATATATCGAACACGACAATGTGTGTTTGGATAGAGCGGGTGAAAGCCGGAAGGTTCCGCAGTTCGACTTCCATGACAATTGGTATCTCGACGCTCGATATATTCACTGGAAAGAGCACGATGTATCAGACCGAATTGCCATATCATCACAACCCCACTACATATGATGACTTGGAGAGATGTGTTGCCATACACCGACCTATGGAGTGTCTCATTGTCTCGAATATGGAAGACAAAATCGTAAATGATATTGTATCCTTTACGAGTCTTGATAACGCAAAACTACATATCATCGATCCCGAAAGTGAAGGTGTTATGGCAAAGCACGCTTCGAATGCCACGAAGCAGACCTACCAAAAAGAACAATTCAAACGCCTCTATCCCGATTTCTCTGAGGAGAGGATTGTCGAAGCAATCATGCAATCCCACTCGCTGGCCACGCAATCTTTCGTATTGCTTCTCGATTTTGTGTGTCAGCACAACCCCCATCTTGTAAGTCGTCTTACCGAACCATCGTTCGAAACGGGGGCAAACGAGTTGGTTCTTGCGAACCATTCGCTGACGCAATTGAATATATTAGAGGACCAACGTCATGCTGGCAAACTCCGTTCAGTTGGAGCATTTCTCAACAACTGCGTCACCACGATGGGCAAGCGAAAATTCAGTTACGACCTGCACCACCCTATCACGAATACGGTGGTGCTCAACGAATCATACGAGGTTACGTCTTGTGTAATGCGGACGAAGGAATGGCTCAATTACCGAAATGAACTGGTTGGTATTCGCGACCTCGAAAAGTTGTCCCGCAAAATCGCAATGAAGCGTGTAACACCCAAAGATATGGCGCTCCTTTGCGATGATTTACAAAAGGTTTTGAACCTTTGTGAAATGACAAACGCAGAACAGAGTGGTCTAGTAAATGAATACACTATGAAAAACGGAGAACCGTCTGCCTATTCTAGCGATATAATCAAATCGCTGGAAAGCACCTTTGAACTTGATAAATGTCTTCACGTAAATGATACGTCGGTAGAGAGAATAGCAAACATGAATACCCAACACATGACGTTCATCAAATGTGGTGTGTCCGAACAAATAGACAGTCTCGTGAACGATTGTTTGAACAGTCGTCTTCAACTCGAAGCCATCGTGTCGGAACTTTCCGGAATGGTTTCAATTGTGGAAGGCAAGGGCAAGGGCACCAGCACCAGCAAGGGCACCAGCACCAGCAAGGGCACCAGCACCAGCAAATATGTGAAATTACATGAAACCGCAAAGTCTGAGCCAATGATTATGGCAACAAAACGTCGCATTACGCTTTTGAAGTCCCACATCAGCAAACTGAAAGACAAGACAATACAAATTGAATATATTGCTCATGATGGTACCACTACATCATTCGATTTGAATTTGGCCGAACTCGATTACTGCACAATAGGAACGAATAAAAAGGACGAGATTATTTGTAATAATGTTATAAAGTCAATAACTTCCAAGGTTCAAAAGTCAGTCGACGATCTGGCAATCGGTATTAACACGTTTTGGAGGGACTATGTGGATGGATTGGTGGAGAGATTAGACGCAATGAAAGTGATTACATCTTACATCACAATGATGGATGTGTTACAATGCAAGGCATATACCGCACACAAGTTTAATTATTGCAAACCGGAAATCGTAGAGGGAAAAGAAAAGGCGTTCTGTTCATTCACTGGAATACGCCACCCGCTCATAGAGCACATCCAAACAAGCGAGGTGTATGTTACGAACGACCTTACACTTGGAGACGTCGAATCTGAAGACGGGCTGCTTCTCTACGGAACAAACGCAGTTGGAAAGACTAGCTTCATCAAATCGGTGGGCATTTCCGTTATCATGGCGCAGGCTGGTCTTTTCGTTCCGTGCGCATCATTTAGGTATTCGCCGTATACCTACATATTTACGCGAATATTGGGGAACGACAATTTATTCAAGGGTCTCTCGACATTCGCGGTAGAGATGTCAGAACTCCGCACTATCATTACACTATCAGATGAAAATAGTCTTATCCTCGGCGATGAATTGTGTTCTGGAACAGAGAATGATTCGGCGCTCAGCATATTTACGGCAGGTATCGAAACGCTTCACAAAAAGAGAAGCACGTTTATGTTTGCGACACACTTTCACGAGGTCACCCATTACGACGAGGTGACCTCGTTGGAAAGACTGAAGTTCGCGCACATGGCGGTGCTTTATGACCGTGAAAATGACACATTGGTATACGACCGAAAACTGAAGGAAGGTTCGGGTAATACGATGTACGGATTGGAAGTCTGCAAATCGCTCAGTATGCCCGAAGAATTTCTCTCGCGAGCACACGATATTCGCACAAAATACAACAAATCCGCGCAGGGATTATTATCGCAAAGTGCGAGTCGTTACAACAAAGGAAAACTTGGCGGTAAATGTGAAATATGTAATGTGAACCACGCAACAGAGGTACACCATCTACAGCACCAAGCGCGGGCAGATACAGAAAACGGTTATATATCAACATTCCACAAAAACCATCTCGCCAATCTCATCAACATTTGTGAGAAATGTCACACAAATATCCATCGTGACAATAAAGAACACCGTGTCCAAAAAACAACACGCGGATACAAAATAGTCGAAATTTAATCTCTCCACCCATTGTATATAAAGTATGGTCAACAACGCAAATAATAACCATCCGTCTATGGTGATCTTACCATTGGTTATCATATTGGTCGCATACATATTTACATTGAACAAATCAGAAGAGTTCGCTAGGTTTATGAGCGTTTTCAATGAGAACATCGAGAAGGTAGTATTCATTATTTTGGCAATGTTGGTTGGAATATACTTGCTTCGTATGCATGGTATTGGTGCGGAAGCATTTTGTGGTGCCGATAATCCGTCGCAGGAGGATGAATGGTGCAAATCTCTTGTGTCGGGTAAGAATTGCACCTCTACGAGTTGCTGTGTTTTGTTGAATGGAACGAAGTGCGTTGGTGGATCTAGCAAAGGACCCACTTTCTTGACGAAGAACGGCGCAAATATCGATTTCGATTACTTCCAATACAAATCCAAAAATGACGGTTCTGTTCAATGTAGAGGAAAGTGTCCCAAATAAGTATACTCTGTCATTAAATCAATATGCAATAAATTAATTTATAAAAATTGATTTATATAATATTAATCACAGTTATATATATCAACTATGATTATTCCCGTTAAGTGCTTTACGTGTGGCAAAGTCCTTGCGAATAAATACCGCTATTACGAACGTGAGGTGCGCAAGAGAAATATGGCGAATTCGGCAAACGTAGACGATGTTGTCTATCTTACCGAAGATAATAAAGACAAGACGCCCAGCGGAGAAGTTTTAGACAATCTCAAATTAGACAAGATTTGTTGCAGGAGGCATATGTTGACACATGTTGACATTGAATAAAAATATAGCAATTATATATACGTATTGATGGGTCGTTCTAATTACAGACGCACGAAACGCAAGAGCACGCGCACATACGCGAAGCGCAAGAGCATTCGCAAGAGCACGCACGCGAAGCGCAAGAGCACACGCGCGAAGCGCAAGAGCACGCGCCGGCAACAGAATGGAGGTCGGAGCACATTTCTTCCTAGTGATATGGTGAACATGACCCGAACTATGTCTTCGGGTCTCGGTGGCGTAATGGGTGCCATAAAGGGCGTAGAATTGGCACCGCATCCTGGACCAACGCTAGGACATCTTATTTCCAGATAAACAAGACAATAATATATTTCATTATTTCATTATTTTATTATTTTATTATTTCCATTCGATTTTCGTTTCATTTTATTTTTTCCTCGTGCTATTATATAATGAAACTCGTTAAAAAGATTCAGAAACTTTGCACACCGGCATACGTTTATTTAGTAATTTCGGTGGTTGGTATGATTGCGATGATGTTTCAGAACGCAGGAAATACGAACACCTACTGCGTAGGAAACTTTGAGTGCGAGGTTCCGAATACTGCCGCGGTCTTCATTGCGGAGGCGATATATATCGCGTTCTGGACCTTTATATTGAACGTGCTTTGCAAGGCAGGCTACAAGAAGGTCTCCTGGTTCGTTGTCTTGATACCATTTGTTTTGATGGCGATTCTTATTGGCATGATGATGTTGAATGGTCTTCGTGTTTAGACAACATTACAACATTACAACATTACAATGTTGTAATTCTTACAATGTTTTTATTCTTATTATATTATCTTGCTATCTCGGTAATAATAAGAAATACGGTCTAAAAAATAGTGAATGTATATTATATATGACTGAAGAAGAGAAAGGGGGGGAAATCGATGCCAAAATGATTGACATAGAAATGATAGACCCAACTGATGCGGATGTGGACGCGGGCGCAGACCCAACTGATGCGGATGTGGACGCGGGCGCAGACCCAACTGATGCGGATGCGGATGCGGATGCGGATGCGGATGCGGATGCGGACTCAAACAGTATAGATGTAGATAGAACAAACCTCTTTGTGGAGAGAGTGGTTGACAAATACTTCGAAGACAACCCCGACTCATTTGTCAAACATCATCTAGACTCCTACAATGAATTTTTCACTGGTGGCGGGATAAACCGTATCTTCAAAGAAAAAAATCCAATCCGCATTTCGAAAAATCATCCGAAGCAAGATGATGGGAATGCGGATAATAAAAACACCTCTGATTACGCCACAACCGAAGATTTTGACAAACAATGTAATATATGGTTAGGTGGTAAGGACGGTAGCAAAATTTATTTCGGTAAACCAATCATTTACGATGACGAGCGCGCACATTACATGTATCCTAATGAGGCGCGATTAAGAAATATGACCTATGCTTTTACAGTTCATTACGACGTTGAGGTGGAATACTTTATTAAAGAACAAGGAGGGGAACATTCGGAGACACCGTTAGAAACCAAAACGATTGAAAAGGTATTTCTAGGAAGATTCCCTGTGATGTTGATGTCGGATTTGTGTATATTAAAGGGGCTCGCACCACAAATGCGTTTTGAACTTGGCGAGTGCAAAAATGATCGCGGTGGTTATTTCATCATTGACGGAAAAGAGAAGTGTATTGTATCCCAAGAGAAATTTGCGGATAATGCGCTTTATGTGAGGGACAAGGTGAATGATACATACAGCCATTCGTCGGAAATAAGGTCGGTGTCGGAGGACCCATCGAAGCCCGTCCGCACCCTTCAAGTGCGCATTGTTGCTCCGAGCACAACTTATCGCAATAATCAAATCGTTGTAAATGTCCCGAATGTGAAGAAACCAGTTCCACTGTTCATCATGATGCGCGCGTTAGGAATTGAGTCCGACAGGGAAATCATAGAAATGTGTTTGCTCGATATGGAGCGTAATAAAGAGTTGATTGATATATTTATTCCGTCGATTCACGACGCGGGAAAGATATTCAATCAAGAGATGGCGCTCACTTACATTGGGTCACTAACAAAAGGGAAAACATTAGACCACGCTTTTGAAATCGTGAGCAACTATTTTCTGCCTCATATTGGCGTGATGAACTTTCGCGACAAGGCCTTCTTTCTCGGACATATGGTGAAGAAACTATTGGGTGTTTTCACCAAACAATCGAAGCCGACAGACCGCGACAGTTTCCGTTTCAAACGAGTGGAGTTGCCTGGCGCCCTGTTGTATGATCTTTTCAACGAGTACTACACGATACAGCAAAGAGATATCTTCAAGAAGATCGACGCGAAGTATCACTTTGATAAAATCAGTTTTACAGACGAAAAATTCAAAACACTCGTCACGAACGAGAACTATCGCGATTACTTTTCCGATAAGATCGTCGAGTCAGGCATGAAACGCGCATTGAAAGGAGATTGGGGTGGAGCGGTGCATACGAAGCGTGTGGGTATTGTGCAAGACCTGAATCGATTGACTTTCAACTCCGCAATGTCGCATCTCCGCAAAGTCAATCTTGATATGGACGCCAGTGCCAAAGTGGTTGCACCGCGCCATCTCCATTCGTCGCAGTGGGGTATTATCGACCCACTCGACACGCCCGACGGTGGAAACGTGGGACTACACAAGCACATGTCGATAGCTGCTTCCATTACATCGGGAACTTCAGCAGAAAGTATTATAGAGTGGTTGCAAACAAACAAAAACATAAAAATCAATATGAGAAAACTTGGCGACTTGTTTCCTCGACAAGTCGGGGGTAAAACAAAGGTCTTTGTAAATGGTAGATGGATAGGTATAGTTGATAATCCAAAGGAAGCCGTTGACATCCTCAAAAAATATCGCCGAAGCAATCTAATACCGCTCCACACAAGTATCGGTTGGTTTGTTGCGGAAAACGCAATAGAAATATTCACGGATTCTGGACGGCTATGTCGCCCCATATTTTATATCGACAATAATAAGGCAAGTTATGACAGGGACAGCGTGAGCGAATATATTGAGAAGAATGGCTTCACTTGGAAACAGTTGGTCGGCGGTTTTGCTAAGAAAAAAAGGGAGCGGGCGAATAATATCGAGTGCCTTGCGGTTGAAGAGTTATATGATACCGATAATCTTGATGAGTTGAAAGAGACCCAGTCTGTTATCGAATATCTTGACACGTCTGAATCCGAGACCTCGCTTATATCGATGCGCCATGACGCGATTAATGAGAAGCGATATACTCATATAGAAATTCACGCAGCCCTTGCGCTTGGCGTGATGGGGAATCAGGTGGTGTTTCCGGAGAATAACCCGCTTTCTCGTAATTTGTTTGCGTGTGGACAAATGAAGCAAGCCGTATCGCTTTACCATTCAAACTTTCAGACGCGCATTGATAAAATGGGCGTTGTCTTGAATAACGGACAGGTTCCCCTGGTGAAAAGTCGGTTTTTGAAGAAAATTAACAACGAGGAACACCCATACGGAGAGAATGTCGTTGTAGCAATTATGTGCTATTCCGGATATAATGTTGAGGATTCAATCTTGTTCAACGAGGGTTCCGTCAAGCGAGGATTGTTCCGAACTACTTACTACAATTCATATGAGGACCGCGAGGACAGTTCGAAAGTGGGTGAGACGCAAGTTGACTCCAAATTCGCGAACATTGAGACTGAAAGTGTCATTGGACTAAAAACCGGGTTTGATTACGGCGAACTAGATGCGAATGGTCTGATTCGCGAGAACACAATGGTGGACGAAAACACCATTCTCATTGGAAAAATGCAAACCAACATATCAGAACCCGACGTCTCGACGGATGCGTCGGTCTCTCCCAAAAAGGGACAGCACGGTTTTGTAGATAAGACCTTCCTTAGCGATGGAGAAGAGGGGTTCCGCACCGCAAAAATACGCGTCAGAGACGAACGCATACCAAATATTGGGGACAAGTTTTGCTCGCGATGTGGACAGAAGGGAACCGTCGGGCTGGTTATTCCCGAGGAGAGCATACCTTTTGCGGAGGATGGCACGCGCCCCGACATCATCATCAATCCACACGCGCTCCCATCGCGCATGACCATTGGTCAGTTGGTTGAGACGCAGATGGGCAAGGCCTGCTCCATCCTAGGCGGATACGGTGATTGCACGGCGTTTATGAACAAGGGTCCCAAGCACGAGTTCTACGGAAAGATACTGACAGATTCCGGATATCATTCGAGCGGATGTCAAGTGATGTATAATGGAGAGAGCGGAGAACAGGTTGAAGCAAACATTTTTGTGGGTCCCACATACTACATGCGGTTGAAGCATATGGTAAAAGACAAAATAAATTACCGCGCACGAGGACCGAGAACCGCGCTTACGAGGCAAACCGTGCAGGGACGAGCCAATGATGGTGGTCTGCGCGTTGGCGAAATGGAACGCGATTGTATCATATCGCACGGTGCGACCAGGTTCTTACAGGAGTCTATGCTCGAAAGAGGCGACGATTATTGTATGGCCGTGTGCGATTTGACCGGAATGGTGGCGATATATAACGAGAATAAAAACCTGATGCTGAGTCCCTTTGCCGATGGACCAATCAAGTTCTCCGGAACATTAGACGAAGGAATGAGCGTTCACAACATCACCAAACACGGAAGATCGTTCAGCGTCGTCCGCGTCCCTTATGCGTTCAAATTAATGCTTCAAGAACTTCAAACGATGAACGTGCAAATGCGTATAGTAACGGAGAATAATATTGACCAAATAACATCCATGTCGTTCTCTAACAATGTTGTGAAACTTCTTGGAAACGGAGCAACTCCTCAGACTGTGGTGGAGGCTTCTAGAGAGAAATTGGTTGATAAAACAGAGGAGGCTGTGTTGAAACCCGATGCCAACGACGATGCCAACGACGATGCCAACGACGATGCCAAAGTATTTAACAAAATCGCACAACTGAAAGAGGAAGAAAAGTATGATGGGGTCAAAATTAATCCTACCACGATTGGTTGGAGATACAATGGCGATTACCAAGACGAAATAGTATGGAACTCGCTCATTGTAGAAAATGAGGAACAAACCGGATTTGGAAGCGACACTTGGTTCAACAACGAGCACGATGGACTCGACCCTCAGAAGCCGCCGTCCGGATGGAACGCAGTCGAAGCAGTCTACAACGACGGCACACCTATTCCGCCGTCTCTCATCAGCGAAATTCTCCGCAAAAATCCCGTCCCAGGCAATTGGAAAGTGGCTATTGACTTTTTGAAACAGACACCGCCTTCCTCTCTCAAAGCCGAACTCACATACGGCATTCCGCAGCCGCCACCACCGTCGACCCAGACCACACCCTTATTACCGCTTTACAATCAGGGATCGCCATCTGACGATCCAACTGCAACCCAATATATTCCGGGGTCACCGACTTACGACCCCGATACATCACCATATAATTCTGACATTTCTGTTATTACGGATAGCGCGAGCTCCAGCCCCAGCGAATCATCTCCGCCAACAAGCTCCAGCGAATCATCTCCGCCAACAAGCTCCAGCGAATCATCTCCGCCAACAAGCTCCCCTGACTCACCTAGCCAAGAAGATGAAGCACAAACGCTTTCCACAAAAATGAAGGAAGCAGAGAAAGCAAACGCATCCCTTCTTACAACGATTGCTAGCGACGAACCATCGTCTGATACTGATCACGTAACAACTTCGGGAAAAAAGAATATAAAATTGAATTAAATAATCGGTCATTATAATAGATAAAGTATGGCTCAAAGGAACGAAATAGAAGTAGCTCAATTGTTTAAGTCGAGGGAAACTATTCTCGAACTACTTAAAAAACAAGGATACGATGTATCCAACTATGAAAAGCAAAGTATGACGCAGGTATCAGCAATGAAGAAGAATGACCAGATGGATATGCTTGTTGAAACTGGTGATAAAAAGAAAGTATATGTCAAATATCATTTAGCAAAAACCCTAAAAGAAACCAACATCTTGGAATATATAGACGATCTAATGTATCAGGAAGTGGATGATGCGGAGTTAGACGCGGATCTTGACGCACCGGCACACTTAAAGAAATCTGATGATATCATCATCATTACGAAAGATGAACCAAACGAATCGTTAATCAAAGCGTTGAAAAATATTTGGAAACAACAAAATGTCTTCATAACAGTTCACGCGATAAAGCGACTTCAGTTTAATATTCTGAAACACGAATTGGTACCTTCACACCGCGTCATGAACAACGATGAAGTGAATACGTTCAAGCAAAAGTTCAAGATTACCAATGACAGCATGTTACCTGACATCAATCGTTTCAGTCCGGTTGCGTTGGCCATTAGTATACGTCCAGGACAAATATGCGAGATTATGCGACCAAGCAACACTGCGATAGAAGCACCATTTTATCGTGTTTGCTCACCTTAGTGTAAGTAAGTATATAATTAAATATATGTAATAATTATATACATATGAGTTTTGACAAAACTATTGAAGAGTTAACCGAGAGATTCAATATAATAAAACAAGAGAATGGTGTGGATAAACTACAGAAATTGCAAGAAATCAATAGTGAACTACTTTTTTTGAAGGAGGAGATTCAGGCACAAATGGAAATAAGCTATCAACAAGCACTCACTATGAACGGTAACATAGACGAAATAACTGGGCAAACAAATGTATTACAAACAAAAGTAACTGGATTGAAAAACAAGGATGCCGGTTCGATTCAAATGTATGATGATGTTCACAAACTTTACAATCAGCAACTCATCGGAAACTGGGCATTTATCTTTGTTTTATCTTATGCTGGGTACATATTTTCAAAGCAACAAATGTATGATAATCAGTTGACCAGACAAATTGATACGTCGGTAAGGCGAATTTTTGTTAGGTAAAGACATACACACAAAATAAACAAAAATAATGGGTTCTAATATATAAATGACAGAAGCAGCACTTCTAGAACTCAAAACCGTTGGTACGGAAGTAAAGCTTCGCATCAAAGAACACGAAGATATGCTACAAAATTATTCGGACAGCATACGCATGAACGAAATGGTCAAGGCAAATGAATACTATGAAAAGATTTTGGAAATCAATAAAAATATCGATGCTTTACTTGAGAAAATTCGGACACTCGAACTGAAGATTAAAAACAAGCACGGGAATATTGACACGGCACTTTTTCACACGGCAGTTTTTCACACGGATGATTTATCCGATGTAACTAGAAAAATAAAGAAAGACGAGGAAAAAATCCACAAACTTAAAAGCAATTTAAAAAACATCAAAGGTGTCAATGCGAGTGCCGCAATCGAAACCCGGTCTGAACGAACCAAGTATATTTTTATGTGGATTTTGATGGTGATTGTGGTAATGCTCACAATACGAGCATTTATGTATGAACCATCCACGATAGACACTATTTTTCTAGTAGCCGCATTATTTTTAGGAGTTTTCCATTTTTTCAATAAGCAGGTTTAGGGTAAGCAAGTTTAGGGTAAGCAAGTTTAGGGTAAGCAAGTTTAGGGCAAACATTCATTCGATATCTCCGCCCGTTATGATTTCGTCTTTTGTCGGATATGATACGCTTTCTACAGACAACGTATGATATTTACGAATACCCGATATCTCTCCATTAGCATTCTTGGTTTCGTAATACTCGTCCGTTTTACACAGTAGGTCGCACTGCACTTTTGGAGATGTTCTCGCACCGAACTTGTTGATGAAATTAATGAGAATACCCCACGAGCGGTCTTCGCGATTTTCGAGGTAATTACGCAGTTGCCATAGTTGCTCGTCTTTCGTTGCGGTGGTCGTACATTTCATCTCCAAGATACACTCGTATTCAGGTATTTCGATATCGGTTCGCAAGAACTGATTGTTACAGATGGTGACAGGTTTCCCTTCCGAGTCCACGAAACGATAGTTGAACACGAGTTCCCGCGTTGTTTTAATGTCAAGTTTATTGAGCTCATGAATGAGAAGATCCTGATAAATCGTCTCCTTCATGAACGGTCCACACCGAACCAGAATATCGAAGCAAATATCACATACTTTTTTCGCAAAGTTCGCTGAACCATTCATATCTAATTCTATACACACGCATATGTGTAACAATTTCAATTTTATCTTAAAACATACCCCAAAACAACGATTATCAAGTTTAGTGTTATGTTAATTCATATCACTAGAAAGGAACTCATTGATTGCAAACTGTTCCCTTGTTCCCTTGTTCCGTTGTTCCGTTGTTCCGTTGGTGTTCGATAAAATATTTATAATGACACTTGATATATAATATGGCTGGAAGTGCGCTAGATAATATTAAGGAACTCCGCGGTGTCGAGGAGAATATATACGGCGAACTTAACAGAAATTCAGGGAAAATAGAAGACCGTGAACAGAGACTAAAACAGTTGAAAACACTTTCAACCGCGCGCAATTCTTTATTTAACGATCTCGTTGAAAAATCGGACACATTGAGTGATTTGAAATCTAATAGGAACGAGTTGAAAACATTGGTCGATGGCAAGAAGCGAATGGTCGAAATCAACACCTATTATGGAAAGCAATACAACGCGCATACAAATGTAGTTTTGCTATTATTGTATACATTTATCGCAATATTAGTCCTAGTATTTTTGCGAAACCGGGGTTTCTTGAACACATTTATGACAAATATCTTGGTGTTTATCGTGATGGTCATTGGTGCGCTAATCGTTTATTACCGCATTTCCGATCTGTCAAATCGTGACGACATGGACTACGACAAATATAATTGGCCAGGGATTTCGAATGATGGCAAGAGTCTAAACGACTATGTTCCTCCCCCATCTCCAGTAGGCGGCGAATCTAATGATGGTGATGATAGTTGTGTTGGAGAGAAATGTTGCGGCTATAATACGATATATAGTAAAACATTCGATAAATGCATATATTTAGTGAATAAATCAGATGGTGCAAGTAATGCGACCAATGAGACCAATGAGACCGATGCTGCCGATGCGTCCGATGCCGCTCCGATAGAGGAATCATTCACACTTCTCTCTAGCAAGGCGTGTGCCACTGTGAAACCATTTAGTGAGTCCATAAGTTTCGAGACTATCTGAAACGAAACGAAGTAGTGAATACATAAAAATATACCTATATTTATAATGGCGACAGTGAGTGAGCTCCAGGCAAAAATTCTTGAACAACAGAATCAAACTCAATTAGACACCGCACTTACCAGAATGGTGGGCGCGAATTCGAACCAAATTGGGCGCCTTGCGAATCAAGCAAACCAGATTATCGCTGAAAACGCCAAAAAAATACAACAAACAGATGCGGTAAGTGAACCGGTTCCGAACGACACAAGAGAGATAGACAAGTTGATTGAGGATGGACAGAAAATAATCGATGACATTGAATACAATAACGAGAATTACAAAGCTACCAAGATATACCTCGCTAAGATGGGAAATTTAGAAGCGAAAAATAAACTAGAAAAGGACTCGCTTACCGAGTCAATTGATGGGATTTTGTCTACGGTTTACACGAATAATCGGCGCGTCGAATATCAATCTCCGGAGTTGGAGTGGGTTGTGAAAGTCCGCTTTTTTCTTGTAATTATATACTACATTTTATTCGTAGTGTTTCTAATACGCATTGGATTTGTCGCACAATCATTATACAAGGATTATCGTGTTATTGCGATGGTTCTGCTATGTGGAGCATTACCATTCGCGATGACACCATTGGTTCTATTATGTTATTCATTATGGCATAAATTTTCCACCTTCTACGATAATAGCGTTCCGCGGAATGTTTATGTGAATATTTAAAGATGTATCTTCCTTCCAAGCAAGTATTATTTGAATAAAAATAATATACAAAAACAACTTGTAAAACAAATACTACTTGTAATCTACCCAATCAACACTCGTCAATAATATTTTCTTCATCGTCTTCATCGTAGACGATGGCGATGTTCGACCAGCCGCCGCTTCGACATTTGCCGAATCGCGCATCGATAAACTCGTATATCTCCTTCACCTTGGGCATAGCGCGCCCATAATTCGTGGTATACCACTGCTTGAACTCTTCTGAAACCTCGCTTTTTTTCACCTTGCTGCCTGGCTTCTTTCGGATCTTGTCCTTGACAAACTCGGCAAGATAATCCTGCCCCTCTCGGTAGAGGTCGCTGCTTGCCATGACCAACTTACAGTCGTTCACATTGCCCTGCGATTCAAACGACTTGTTCACTAACATCGACATGAGGATGGGTGCCCATTCGTCGAAGCGTGCGTCGATGTTCTTGTCAATCGGATACTGATGCGGATAAACGTCCTTCGGAAACTTCTCCTCATCTTCGTAAGGCTTCTCCAGAAACTTCGACATGAAATCGCATACACGAATACGCCTCCACGTGCCATCATCATTGCTCTTGATGTCGAAGAGAGTGTTGGTACAGACGACCAACTTGAACTGTGGGATGAACGTCACCGTATCCTTGAAGAGCGCCCTGCCCTGAATCGGGTCTCCACCAGTGATTTCCTTCATGATTCCCTCGTTGATTTTGTCGCCCTTCGATGGCTCTTGCATCACCGCATACCGCGTGCCCATCAGTTGGACAATCTCGGAGGACGTGCTGCCAATACTGGTGCGACTCTGAGTGATGAGCGTAATCGGCACGGTGCCCTTGTAGTCACCCAGACCCTTGGTCATCAGGTCGACCAACTTCGACTTTCCGTTTCTACCCGAACCTGTGTAGATATTGAATGTCTGATTCTCGTTTGTGCCTACAAGAACCGACGCCAGATGCTCCCACATGTATTTCCGCAGTTCTGGGTTCGGGAAGAGTTCGTCGATAAACTGGTTGATCTCCTGTATTGTGCCCGCGTGCTTTGCGTGGTCTAACGGGACATAGTCGATGTTGGTGCACTTCGAAATGAAGTCGTCCGGCTGACCTCTGCGGTATGACTTGTTCTTGAAATCGACCACGTAGTTATTGAAGCAAAGGAGGTAAGGGTTCTGGTCGAGTTTTGTGATGAAATCTTTATCGAAGAAGAGTTCCCTGGCCTCTCTCATTATGTTGTTCTTCCATTGGGTCTTTTTGAGATAGCCGCATATCTCAATCATGCCATTTACTCGTTTCTTGAGCTTCTCGTGGTCTGGTTCCGATGGTTCGAGCGTGTCGAGCTTCCGCATTGCTTGTTGGATACGATCCACGTATTCCTTGTGCATCTCTTGCGAAATATGGAGACGCAGTGTGTTGCCCGAGTCGATCTCGAACCAACGGTGATTCTCGTACTCATACCAACAATTGTTCTTGATGCTCACACAGACAAACCTATCTTTGTAAAGGTTGAACAGCACACTTGCCAAATCGAATTCCGTGCCCTGATTGACATCGAGAGTTTGCTGTACGAAGAAGTCGATAGTCTGCACATTTATCTCTTCATATTTCCCTGGTTCCGCGTTAAGTTTACACCAATACATGATGGAGCGGTGGGTCAGTCCGTCAGGATTGTCAAAGTCGAACGTGAGCCACTCTTGGAAGAGGACAGAGACGTTGCTCCAATCGAACTTGCCGTCATTCCCGCGCAGCGTGTCGCGGCAATTGTCTTGCGCGCTGAACTTTAGCCATGTGAGAAACATCTTCTTGTGCGTGCTGGCAAGCGCCCACCCAACGCGCATCCAGTTGCTGTAGCTACCCGGTCCATAATACGACGCCGGAAGTGCCATCGTATACTGGTGCGTCTCCTTCAACTTGTAGTCGACCGGACTGATGCCGTCAAACCAATCATCCAGCAACGCATCTAATGTTTCCATGCTGTCTATTTTATCGAACGAGGGTCTTGCGCCTACGTGTTTCTTCTTCGTGCTGGCGGACAACTTCTTCCGTCCAATATTGTTCTTCGCCTCCTCGACCAGCGTCAACGCATCAGGATGAATGTCGTATTGAGGGTGCGAAGTGTACCGTGCGCTCAATCGGTGAATATTTTTCTTGGTATCAAACTTTTTCACCTTGTT
>Ga0206677_10002252_pt1 | contig 17208 bp, 10 predicted proteins | sample M130m12015metaG_FD_155475 | JGI IMG/M metagenome (GOLD analysis project Ga0206677, IMG submission 155475) | Ammonia-oxidizing marine archaeal communities from Monterey Bay, California, United States - M1 30m 12015 | ecosystem: Environmental > Aquatic > Marine > Intertidal zone | place: USA...
GAGCTAGACCACTATTGTCCGCGCCCCATTGCGGTGAAGCCATATTAATATTCTCAGTTGAGAAAATACCAAACTCCGTCCCAATGATAGCGTAAGCACTATTGCCTTTGTCAAAAGTCGCAGCATAAACTGGGAAGTTGCCAAGGTTACCGTCTTTAACAAGGAAGTTAGCTGTACTTGAAGTAGCATTGCTACTGTAATACACATAGTTCGAGTTTCCGTAATTTCCGCAGGTTACTAAGACGCGGTCATTATTGTTTGGATCTACTGCAATGCTAGTAATGTTTCTTCCTGGTAAATTCTGTACCATATCCACTGTTACTGCGGTTGCTCCGCTATCTGCATCTGCAGTTCCGTAATTACGGGCAGCGGCGAGGCCTGCTATTCTGTATATGCGACCGTTCTCGGTTCCTATCCATGCGTAATTACCATCTTCGCTCACCTCAACAGCCTGAGTCGTACCGGTTATTGTTGCCAATTTATACCACTCTGGTGTTGTGCTAAAGTCAAGGGCGCCACGAGTCATCCATACTGAACCGCTGAAACCTACTATGAACATGCTGCTTACAGGATCTTGAACGATCACACTATCGTCCATATTCAAGGCATTAGGCAGTGTATATTTGAATGGAAGGCCATTCGTATTCGAACCCAATACCACATCTGCACCTGTGCCATAACTTACATCTACAGTTGCAATAATCTCTGCGGCAGGAGACGAATTGAAAATTACCGTGAAATCACCAGTCGACGCATCGAAGCTACCGATTCCATCTCCGCTAAGATTTCCACTCGCATCAGAAGTAATGACCGATGTACCGCTTTGAACTGTAAAAGTCGCTGCATCCATTACGGCAGAGGCCTGTAGCGGTGCAATGTTTGACACGAAAGTATCCTGACCCGCATTGGCGAAACCTAAAGAGCGAAGCGCACGGTTTACTTTAAATTGAACTGAATCCTCACTAAGTGGGTCATTACTGTTCTCATATAAGTAGAATGGCGTCATCCACGAACCAACACCTTGGCTCGAGCGACTGTCCCAGAAAGAAGTAAATGATTGCCCTTTATTTTCACTACGCCCAATTCTTCCTTGCTGATACTCTGTAAAGTAAATTTTCGGAACTAACCAAGAAACCGTTGAATAACCACCGTCACCTGAGAACCCATCGACAGCACCTAAACCACGCCCTTCATTAGGGGTGTTTCCGGAACCGTCCATCACCCAGCTTCCGTTATCCTGCGTACCACCTACCACGTAGCGATCTGCAGAAACTCCAATATTGTAAAATTGAGTCGTTACATAATTCTTATTCAACGTCTGCCATGTTGCTCCAGCGCTGTTTGAAAAGTAAATACCACCATCATTAACAATGTAGACTTTACTACTATCCGTTGGATGCCAGACTACATCGTGGTTATCAGAATGAATGTTGAATGGCCCAAAACCATTTACTTGATTCCATCCTTGTCCTTGCTCCCATCCCCATACTGTAATACCACCTACGATGATGCGGTTCTTATTGCTCGGGTCAACACCTACAGCTAAGTCATATTTACCTTGACATTGAGAACTACAGAAAGGATCAAAATAAGTTGACTTCTGTCCAATTTTAGACCAAGTATCACCACCATCTGTTGTGCGGTATACTCCAGATAATGCACTTCCTGAGGTAATCTGTACTACATAAACGTAATCTTCATCATCAGCGGCAGAAGCAAACATAATACGGCCACCACTTCGCGGTAAACCGGTCGAACCTGCACTTGATTTAGAAACTTCTACCCAAGTCGATCCGCCGTCAGAACTTTTCATCGTGCGTCCCCCTAAGGTTCCCCAGACGTTACCGCCTGCGTCCATATGAATATCCCAACACGTTCCATTTGAACCGATTTGTCCTTGTAGAGGGTTGCTCCAGCTAGTACCGCCGTTCGTTGAAAGGCGGATACCTGAACTGGTTGCGATATACAGCTTCTCATTGTTTGCAGGATCGGTAACAATCGCTCCAACAGATGGAAATGTCGAAGTTGAAGATAACTGGGTAAACCCAGCATCGTTTGCTCCTTTCTTGAAAACGCCTGCTCCCGGGAATCCAGAAGAAGTAGAAGCTCCATAACCTGTAGTCCAGGTATTGTAGAGACCCTCACCTGTTCCATAATACACGTCACCGTTCTTACTGTAGGCGATAGTCATTACAGCCAAATTCTCCTGATCAGGATTTACTTCTGTCCAGCTCAAACCGGCAGTGTTACTGAAATACAATCCACCACTTACTGACCCTACGTACATTTCGCTTGGGTTCGATGGATTAATTGCCAAACCGCGCGTTCTACCGCCACGATTGTTTGGACCACGTTCAGCCCAATTAAGACCAATAGCGCTTTCAGGCATATTCTCTAAACTCTCAATGGCCGACTGAATATCTTCCTGGTTTACAGTACCCGTCAATTGATTGGCGCGCAAACTGTGCAAATATGCAGCAGCACCTGCGGCACTTTGTTCCTCCATTTTCAATGGGGTATACTTTGGCGCACTTGTTGAAAGTGCAATTATGGCGGCGGTTAGTACTGAGCCTGCTAAGGCGAAACGTAATCCTTTTTTCATGTATAGTAAACTAATTGTTTCTAATGAAGTTAAAAATAGGGTGCAAAACGCATTACCGCAAGTACTTATGCAAGATGCTTTTCAGCATGATAAGAACTGCGAACTAATGGTCCAGACTCTACATATTTAAAGCCCATTTCTAGGCCAATTTCTTTTAATCTATCAAAGGTTTCAGGGGTAACAAACTCTGCCACAGGCAAATGCTTAGGAGTAGGCTGTAAGTACTGTCCTAGAGTCAAAACGTCAACACGTGCATCAACTAATTCCTGCATCGCTTCGATGACCTCGTCTTCTGTTTCGCCGAGTCCGAGCATAATTCCACTTTTCGTACGATGAATCCCCTGATCTTTGAGGTATTTCAGAACCATAAGTGAACGATCAAACTGTGCCTGGATTCTTACCTTCCGTGTTAATCTGCGCACTGTCTCCATGTTGTGGCTCACAATTTCCGGATTCGCTTCAATGATGCGGTCTACATTAAAAAGTTCTCCTTTGAAATCCGGAATGAGCGTTTCCATGGTAGTGTTCGGACTTAAACGACGAATGGCATTCACAGTTTCTGCCCAGATAATGGAGCCCCCATCTGCTAGATCATCACGATCTACTGAAGTGAGTACAGCATGTTTGATTTTCATCAACTTTACACTGCGCGCAACTTTTTCAGGCTCTTCCCAGTCCACAGACTGCGGACGCCCGGTAGCTACATTACAGAATCCACATGAGCGCGTGCAAATATTACCAAGAATCATAAACGTTGCAGTCCCTTCACCCCAGCATTCACCCATGTTGGGACAATGGCCCGATTCGCAAATGGTGTGCAGCTTGTATTTATCCACCAAACCTCGAACACTCTTGTATTTTTCGCCCGTAGGCAACTTTACGCGAAGCCACTGCGGCTTTTTCACGCGTTCTTTAGTTGCTTGAGGTTTTTGTGAATTGTGTTGATCAACCATACTAGAATAACTTTTAGATGCTGGTTTTGTTTTGACAAAAACCAAATTCTTCGCGCCAATTTTCGACAGTGGTTTCAGTGACTTGATGGTGCGAGCCGTGAGCAAGTACTTTGCCGTCAGCAATCATAATGAGCTGAGGACTTTCATGCCGAACATTTAACTCTTCTGCTAAGGCCGAGGACAGAGGACGCTGGGCAATTACATCTAAATAAACCCAAGTTTCCTCGCTATTGCGCTTAACTAGTTGGAGTCTCTTCATTGCAAAAAGACTTACGCTGCATCTTGTACTGTGCTTGTATATAAACAGCGGTCCTTTTAAACGCAGATAACCCGCAAAATCTTCGAAAGATTGCGGGTGCTCAAAGGGGATTTCAGCGGTCGTTCGACCCGTTTTATCCGTGGTGCGTAGGAAGCTCAACATGAGAATACGTCGGACATTTTTCAGTCGTTCCACATGAGGAGAGTGCCAATGTAGCCGCCAGTACTACAGCAAGAGTTAAAACTTTTTTCATCATTTCATCGATTAGTTTCGCTTAACTTGCGAGTGGTAAAAATAACGCACACGCTTCAAACTTCTTGCGTAATGCCTAACTTCCTTTCCACATTTCCCAAAAATTCATGGTCTGACTTCTTTGAATCGGAACAAAAGAAGAAGTATTGGACTTCTTTGCACCATTTCCTTCAGGTAGAATATGATACAAAGACCTGCTATCCACCTGCAGCAGATATTTTTAAGGCATTTGAAGTTTGTGAGCCACATAATGTCCGCTGTATTATCATAGGCCAAGACCCATATCACGGTCAAGGACAAGCCAATGGTTTAGCTTTTAGCGTTGCTAAAAACCAACCGATTCCTCCCTCTCTGAAAAATATATTTAAGGAATACAGCACAGATTTAGATGAGGAGCTCCCAATGCACGGGGACCTCAGCACGTGGGCTAGAAATGGTGTATTCTTGATAAATACAGCTTTATCTGTTAGAGAAAAAGAGGCTGGCTCCCACAAAAACAAAGGATGGGAAACTTTCACACGAAATGCGATAGCACACATTCTGAAAAATTCTAGCGATACCGGCTTCATCTGCTTTGGAGCTCCCGCACATAAAATCGCGCTTGCCTGCTGCGAAAATCATCCTGAAAACGAAGCGGTAATCCTACATACCCCTCACCCGTCCCCGCTCAGTGCCTACAGAGGTTTTTTTGGCTCAAAACCCTTCACAACTTTTAATAGTAAACAGGTACAAAAAGGTCGAAAAACTGTAACTTGGAAACTTCCTTCAAGTCAACAAGGAAAGTTGTTTTAAACTGATACACAGAACTTTGAACGATAATGACTGAACTGATTTTTCCCATATTAAATGTCTTACTATTCGCCTACTTGGTCTACCGTATGCGCGGTTCCACGAACGACACGGTTGTTCCTGGTGCAAGCCAAAACTTACCTGACTGGGCAACACAGCAATTGGAAGAATTAAAAGCAAGGATTCAGCAGCTCGAAATCGATTTAAACGAAAGCAGAGAGTCGCAGCAACAAGTGCTATTAAACAGCGCCACTGAAAAGGCAACTTTGGAAAGCGCACTGAATGCGGCCAAAGAAAAATTAGTGCACATTGAAAAAGTACACGCTGCGCAAAAAACCGAGGATGAGAAGTCTAAAGAAGGAATGAAAAACGAGTTTAAAGTTCTTGCGCAATCCATTCTTGATGAAAAATCGAAACAATTCAAAACGACGAATTCTGAAGAATTAGATAAGCTACTTGCACCCTTCAAACAGAAGCTCGAAGATTTCGAAAAAACAGTGAAGGACAACCATGAGAAAGAAGTCAAGTCCACTTCCGCGTTAATGGAGAATATAAAGTCACTAAAAGACATGAATGACAAGCTCTCCGAGGAGGCAAGCGGACTTGCGAAAGCGCTACGTGGAGACAACAAGAAACAGGGAAACTGGGGAGAATTCGTTTTAGAGCGTGCGCTCGAGATGAGTGGGCTCGCTAAAGACAAAGAATACTTTGTTCAGAATAGCGAAACCACAGAGGATGGAAGGCGCTTACAACCCGATGTTATCATTCAACTACCTGGGAATAAGAAGATCATTATTGACTCCAAAGTAAGCTTAGTTGCTTGGGATAATTTTATCAATGCTGCTACGGAAGATGAAGCTGCCGCAGGACTAAAAGCATTGGCAGTGAGCGTTCAAACCCACATCAAAGGCCTCAGTGATAAAGACTATCCGCAATTGTACGGTGGGGATACGCCGGAATTCGTTTTGCTGTTTATTCCGATCGAAGCCGCATTTATGGAGGTAACTAAATTCGACCAAGCCTTGTATGAATATGCATTCTCGAGAAAAATTATAGTGGTCAGTACCTCTACCCTGCTCGCCACATTGAAAACAATTGCAATGGCTTGGCGTCAAGAGAAGCAGACGAAAAATGTCATTGAAATTGCTGAGGCCGGCGGAAAACTCTACGATAAGTTCGTTGGACTTAGCGAAGACCTTAAAAAACTGGGGAGTCAATTTCAAACTGCACAGAATACTTACCAAGACACCATGACAAAAATGATGGAGGGTCGAGGGAATTTGATTTCACAGGTCGAAAGGTTGAAGAAATTGGGCAGTAAGACGAAAAAAGAATTAGATAACAGACTTGTGGATAGGGCCGAACTAGGCGAATATTCAGATAAACAAATTGAGGATACTTCCTCGGAACAATAAATATGGCAAACGACCAACTTATCTACGGACTGCGTCCGATTCTTCAAGCTGTTCAAGATGGACAGACCATCGATAAAGTATTCCTCCAAAAAGGAATCAGTGGTGCACTATATACGCAACTGGAAGGAACACTGCGTGACGCAGGGATTGAACCTAAATATGTACCCGTAGAAAAATTAAACCGCGTTACTCGTGGAAATCATCAAGGTGCCGTGGCTTACCTCAGTCCTATCGACTTCCACGATTTGGAAGAGGTGATTATGAATGTCATGGAAGAAGGACGTAAGCCATTGATTCTCGCCTTAGATCGCATTACAGATGTTAGAAATTTCGGTGCCATTGCTCGAACGGCCGATTGTTCTGGTGTAGATGCCATTGTTATTCCTAAGAATGACAGTGCTCCTATCAGTGCCGATGCCGTTCGCACGTCAACCGGAGCTTTACTTGAAGTGCCTGTTTGTAAGGTCAACCATATGAAGGATGCCGTATACCTCGCACAAAGTTTGAGTTTAAAGATCATAGCCGGAACGGAGAAATCGGAAACCCCGATGTATGATGCACCTTTCAACGAACCGTGTATGGTCATCATGGGTAATGAGGAAACAGGAGTACATAAAAGTTTATTGCAGTTGGCAGATGCGAAAGCATTAATTCCCATGCACGGTCAAATAAATTCACTTAACGTAAGCGTAGCTACCGGAATCATACTCTACGAAGCTGTTCGCCAGAGAAGTTAAAGATGAAAAAAATTGTAGTTGGATTATTAGTCATGTTCAGTAGTGCTGTTTTTGGACAATACAATTGCCAAAGCACTAAACATGCCCCGACGGTGCAACAAAGCGTTACACCCATCAACTATAATTCTAGATCCGATACCGCTGACTTAGAAGAACTGAAACTTGATATTAACACGACGGGGTTTTCAAACGAGCAACTTTCAGGAAAAGCAGCGTATCAAATTGGTGTGAAGACTAATTTCTCGAAGCTTCGATTCGATCTATTAGGGTTCACCGTAGATAGCGTTATCAGCGCTACGGGACCGCTTTCATTTATACAGAAAGGTGAACATTTGATTATTACCCATAATGCCACCGCGGGGAGCATTCTGAATTGGGATATTTACTACCACGGAAGTACTACAAAGGATGGTAGTGGCTGGGGCGGGATTCATCACGATGGTGCATATGATTATAATTTAGGAGTGGGGTTCGCTGCTAACCCGCACGTGTACGGCCGAAGTCTCTTCCCCTGTTTTGACAATTTCGTGGAAAAATGCACCCTCGAAGAAATGAACATCACCACACCCTCTGGTAAGGTCGGCGTAAGCAACGGCATTCTCACCTCCGTAGACACACTCTCCTCGGGTGATTTAGTTTGGCGTTGGGAAGGTCAGGCACCACTCCCCTCTTATCTTGTCAGTCTTGCGGTCTCAGATTACCAAAAACAAAGCTGGACACACGCCGGAAAATCGTTCGAGCTCTATGGCCGTGCGCAGGATACTGCCAACATGACCGCAGGCTTCGTGCACCTCAACGACATCTATGATGCCTTTGTAGAAGCGTTTGGCCCCTATGTCTTCGAGAAAGTCGGCTATGCCATGACCATCACCGGTGCCATGGAGCATGCAGGTATGATTCATTTGCCACGTACTTTGGCTAACGCCAACCTCAGCGGCGAAGACATTATCGCCCATGAGCTGGCCCATATGTGGTTTGGAAACGCTGTGACAACCGAAACTGCGGAAGACATGTGGATCAACGAAGGCTTCGCAGAATTTGGCTCACATTTCTATGAGGAGAAAATTTATGGTCGCCCGCAGTACGTAAACACCGTACAAAACAACCAAGCTCTTGTATTGAAGCAAGCCAGGCAAAATGATGGCGGGCACCTTGCATTGAGCGGTGTCAACCAGAATCAAACCTACGGCACGCACACCTATCAAAAAGGCGCAATGGTCGCTCACAACCTTCGTGAATTTTTAGGCGACAGCCTTTTCAGCTATGGGGTAAAACAGCTTATTGCTACCAATACCTTCGGAAACTATGATGCAAGCAGCTTTAAGGAATCCTTTGAGAACTCCACGGGGATAGATTTAGATGATTTTTGGGACGATTGGATTTACCATCCCGGCTATCACGGTGCTTGGGTAGAGTTAAATTATCCTGAAAATGCGAATTGGGCCACCGCAGATAAACAAGTCAACATACATCACCTAAGCGCCCACACCGGTAATCATAGCGCCACCCAAAAGACTACACCAATTGTTGTCTATAAACACAGTTACAACAAAGGGTATAGCGGTAAAGAAGATTTAGGAAATACTGCATTCTTCACAGCCTCCAGCGCAGATCGCACATTTACCTCGCTATCCACTCAGTTAGGGACAGGGCAAGATTATTGGCTAAGTACAAACGATAGTGCAGAATCTTTGGGCACTTCGGTCTATGATACTTTTACTTGGGCAGAGCTAAATGGTACAAAAACATTGCCTAGAACGGGAGTTAAAATCACTCCTAAATCCAATGCAGCAGGACTTAATGGTACATTCTACGTGTGGCACCACCACACGGAGGGCAATTATCCTAGTAATGGAATTACAAGTCGTGATCATTTTTATTTCATAGGGTATGAAGGAAACCACGACCCTCCTATTGATTATACTACAGATCTACCCTTTGAAGTGACTGTTTCTTTCAACACGAACCCAAATAATGGCGGCTTAGACAGTGATCTAAATGGATTACCCGGGAGTCAAATGACCATTGCTCAGAGCCCCAACCTTAAATGGAAAACTGGAGTGCCTATAGCAAATGCTTCAACGCAAGCTTTGGGCAATACCGGTGTAGGAAAAATAACCTTCACACCTCAGCATGTTGCACGCTACTACTTCATCACGAATACCACCCACATAGGCGTTAAAGAAGGTACTATCGACGGATTGAAAATCTTTCCAAACCCTACCAATGGTATGTTGAAGATTGAAACCAATATTGGTGCTGCCCATTTTGAATATCAAATAAGTGATGCACAGGGGAAAATCGTAGATCAAGGCACCGTAGCGAACACTAATGGCACTAGTGAATTAGAATTGCCAGAACAATGCAGTCCAGGAACCTACCTATTCACTTGTGAGGCAGGTACGACCAAATTTACCTTGCAGTAATTACTTCAGTACCAGCATTACTGGACAGTGGTCACTACCCATAACTTCGTTCAAGATTTGTGAATCTTTTACACGGTCCATGAACCCTGTACTGACCATAAAGTAATCCAAACGCCAGCCCACGTTTTTCGAGCGAGCACCACCACGGTAACTCCACCAGCTGTACTTTACCGTATCTGGATAGAGCGTACGGAAAGTATCGATAAAACCCGCTTCTATCATAGAGGTCATACCATCAATCTCCGCTTGAGTATATCCTGGTGTTTTGTTGTAATTCGATTTTGGGTTTTTCAAATCTATTTCCTGGTGCGCAACGTTCAAATCGCCACAAACCACCACAGGTTTTTTCTCTTCCAAATTCTTTAAGTATGCCAGAAATGCAACATCCCATTCTTGCGTGCGGTAATCTAGGCGTCTTAAACCTGAACTAGAATTCGGGACGTAGGTGGTCACGTAATAGAAGTCCTCGTATTCAGCGGTAATGGCACGTCCCTCATTATCATGCTCGGCAATGCCGATGCCCATCTTTACGGACAATGGTTCTACTTTCGATAGAATCGCAGTTCCGCTGTAGCCTTTCTTCTCCGCGCTAAACGCATAAATATGATACCCCTTCAAATCCGCTAAAGCTTCTTTGACCTGTTCAGGCGTTGCCTTAGTTTCCTGAAGTCCCACGACATCACAGTCTAATTCATGCAAGTCTTCTATTAAAGTTTTTCCAGCGGCGGCGCGCACGCCATTCACATTGAACGAGAGTAATTTCATTTACATATTTCTTCTATACTGTCCACCAACTTCGAACAGAGCGTTTGTAATTTGTCCAAGACTACAATGTTTCGCAGCCTCCATTAACACATCAAATATGTTCTCATTCTGAACGGCAGCCTTTTGCAATGCGCTAATCATCTCCTCGTTCAATTCGCCTTTCGCTTTCTGAAGACGCTCGAGCATTTCTATTTGATATTCTTTTTCGTCGGTAGTGGCACGAATAATTTCTGCCGGCAAAACGGTTGGCGAACCTTTTTTATTGAGGAAGGTGTTCACACCAATAATTGGGAATTCACCCGTGTGCTTAAGCATTTCATAATGCATACTTTCCTCTTGAATCTTGCCGCGCTGGTACATGGTTTCCATGGCACCCAAGACGCCACCGCGTTCTGTGATACGATCAAACTCAAGCAACACTGCCTCCTCAACTAAATCCGTCAACTCTTCGATGATAAAGGCGCCCTGAATAGGGTTTTCATTCTTTGCAAGACCCAATTCTTTATTGATAATCAACTGAATGGCCATTGCGCGACGTACACTTTCCTCTGTTGGTGTGGTTATAGCCTCATCGTATGCATTCGTATGTAGGGAATTGCAATTATCATAAATGGCATACAACGCCTGAAGCGTCGTACGGATATCATTAAAATCGATCTCCTGTGCGTGTAAGCTTCGACCCGAAGTCTGAATGTGGTATTTCAACATCTGCGAGCGCGCATCTGCACCATATTTATTCTTCATAGCGTTGGCCCAAATACGACGTGCCACACGACCGATCACCGCATATTCGGGATCGATACCGTTACTAAAGAAGAAACTCAAGTTGGGCGCAAACTTATTGATATCCATGCCACGACTGAGATAGTACTCTACGTAAGTGAAACCATTGGCCAGTGTGAATGCCAATTGAGAAATGGGATTTGCTCCTGCTTCTGCAATATGATAACCCGAAATAGAAACACTATAGAAATTACGCACTTGCCAATCAATGAAATACGACTGGACATCACCCATCAAGCGGAGCGCAAATTCAGTAGAGAATATACACGTATTCTGCGCTTGGTCTTCTTTCAAGATGTCTGCTTGAACGGTACCACGAACGGTATTCAGCGCTCGTTTTTTAATGTCTAAATACACGTCTTTCGGCAAAACCTCATCTCCTGTTACTCCCAAAAGAACGAGACCTAAGCCGTCATTACCTTCGGGTAATGCTCCTTGATACGCCGGTCTTGCTATTCCTTTATCATCGTATTTCGCTTTTTTTACAGCCTCAACCTTTGCTTCAAGCTTATTTTCCTTGATGTAGTATTCACATTCTTGATCGACGGCCGCATTCATGAAATACGCTAACAGCATCGGTGCAGGACCGTTTATGGTCATGGACACAGAAGTAGTCGGGTCCGTCAAACGGAAACCACTGTACAGTTTTTTTGCATCGTCGAGGCAGCAAATACTCACTCCCGAGTTTCCGATTTTACCGTAAATGTCGGGGCGACGGTCCGGGTCATTTCCGTAAAGCGTTACACTATCGAATGCAGTGGACAATCGCTTTGCAGGCAAACCAAGGCTCACATAATGGAACCGCTTGTTCGTGCGTTCGGGGCCTCCTTCTCCAGCAAACATGCGCGTAGGATCTTCACCTTCCCTTTTGAACGGATAAATACCAGCAGTGTAAGGGAATTCACCGGGAACGTTTTCTAAAAGTAGCCAACGCAGAATATCGCCCCAACTGCGGTATTTCGGCAGTGCGACTTTCGGAATTTGAGTATGGGATAAACTCTCAGTATGCGTTTCAATATTGATGGCCTTACCACGGACATGGAAGGTGTAAACCGGATCTTTATAACGTTTTACCGTAGCCTCCCATTGTTGCAGGCGCTCCCAGTTGTGTGGATCAAGATCCATTTTAATCCGGTCGAAACTCGATTGCAATTGGCCAATTAATTCCGCGTCCTCTAAGGTTTCTATGGAGCGGTGTAATGCATACAACTTATCAGCGACCTCCACCTGCGCTATGATTTGATCACGATAAATGCGGTGACTTTCAGAAATCTCGCTCAAATAGCGAGTCCGGTTTGGAGGAATAATAAAAATCTTCTCACTCATCTCCCCAGTCAACGCAAAAGTGCTGGTAAATCCTGCATTTGCCTTATCGTTGAGCATGTCAATGATCGCGCTATATAAACTATTGGTGCCTGGATCGTTGAATTGGCTGGCTATGGTGCCGTAAACCGGCATCGTCTCAGGATCTTGCTCCCACAAATTGTGATTGCGCTGGTACTGCTTTTTGACATCGCGCAACGCATCCAATGCCCCACGCTTATCAAATTTATTCAGTGCAATTAAATCGGCGAAATCAAGCATGTCGATTTTTTCCAATTGCGTTGCCGCACCATACTCTGGGGTCATCACATATAAACTCGCATCACTGTGGTCTAATATTTCCGTATCGCTTTGCCCAATTCCTGATGTCTCTAGGATGATCAAATCAAAACCCGCCACCTTCAGAATGTCCAGCGCATTTTGAACGTGTGCACTTAAGGCAAGATTGGCCTGACGCGTGGCTAAGGAACGCATAAAAACATTACCGTTTTTGATCGCATTCATACGAATACGATCACCCAGCAATGCGCCGCCCGTTTTTCTTTTCGAAGGGTCGACTGAAACCACTGCCAAACGTTTTTCAGGGAAATCTAATAGGAATCGGCGTACTAATTCGTCTACCATAGAACTCTTACCCGCACCTCCGGTACCCGTAATTCCTAATATGGGCGTTTTAATCGCGGCCGCTTTTTCTGAAACTTGTCCTAAAGCGTCCGCGTGCTGTTCCCCACAATTTTCAGCTGCACTTATCCAGCGTGCTACTGTGGCAGTACTCGCAGAAGATAGCGATGCCAAATCTGAAGGCAAGGCATCTCCAACTAAAAAATCCGATTGAGCGACCAAATCATTTATCATGCCTTGTAAACCCAACTTTCTTCCATCATCAGGATGGTACAGACGTGTAATACCGTATGCATGCAGTTCATCTATCTCTTCCGGAAGGATTGTGCCACCACCACCACCGAATATCTTTATATGTCCTGCTCCTTTTTCTTGTAGCAAGTCATACATGTATTTGAAGTATTCGGTATGCCCACCCTGGTAAGAGGTCATGGCAATTGCATTTGCATCTTCCTGAATAGCAGTGTCAACTACTTCTTCAACGGAGCGGTCGTGTCCTAAGTGTATAACTTCACAACCAGTGCTTTGAATGATTCGACGCATGATGTTAATTGCTGCATCGTGTCCGTCAAAAAGTGAAGCGGCAGTGACAATGCGTACCTTGTTTTTAGGTACGTACGGAGCCTGGTTTTCCATAGTCTGTGATAAGTATTTGGGACCTCTAAGATAAGGCAGAATCAGGCAATGATTCCTTTCGTTATATTTGAACAAATCGATTTTTATGAAGTCTTTGCGCTCCCTCTTTTTCTACATGCCTCTGCTCCTGCTACTTGCCGTCGATTCGGAGAGTCAAGATATAGGTCTTTGGCTCCGCATTACGCTTCTTGCCGCTGTTGGCACAGTGGGGAGCATTGTAACGCGTAAGCATGGTGGTGAGGGACTCAGCGTTTTTGGAGTTATAGCATTGCTTCTCTTGCTCCCGTTGGTCAAAATTGGGAGTGTTCATGCAAGTTCGGAGTTGTTGGGCTATGCGGCTCGAATTGCACTTTTGTTCCTTTGGGTCCAATTAAGTGCTGCATTATTTCGCAAAGAAAAATCTAATGGCATTCAAGCACTGGCCACAGGTGCCCAAGCAGCGCTATTAATTGCTGCTTTTAGTATTCTCCCTTCCCTAGTAGAAGCGTACAAAGCATCGAATATTTACCTTGCAAACGGCCCCCTTTTCACACATAAAAACTATGCCGCGGCAAGTCTATTATTACTAGTTCCACTTGCTTTAAATGCCCGTGAACAGGGCCCGTTAGGTTTGTGGCTACAACGCATAAGTGTCGGTCTCGCCATCTTATGTATCCTACTTTTAAGAACGCGCGGCGTTTGGCTTGGCGCATTTGTCATGACTAGCATAGCTGTGGCGTACTACGCGTTAAAGGGAAATGCACAGCGAAGGACTGTTGGAGTAATTTCATTGGGAGTAATTTCAATTGGAATCGTAGTCGCCGTCTTTGCTGCAGGGAGTGAAAAAATATTTAACAGCGATACCATTCAAAGTCGTATGCACTATTGGAACGCATCTTGGGAGATGTTTATGGACCAGCCCGTAACAGGTGTCGGTGGCGGCCAATGGAAAATTGAATATCCAGGTACTGGTCTAAAAGGCACGAATGAAAGCGTGATGAGTGGACAGACGTCAATTCTCCGTCCCCACAACGATTTATTGTGGATGCTTAGTGAAACTGGAATTGCTGGTGCACTGCTCTTCATAGCGTTACTAGTAATAGGTTTTAGCCAAACAATTAAACATGAGCATGGATTATTTTTCGCGCTAACCATCGTCGGCTTCACGGTATATGGCTTTGGGGAATTCCCGCTTGAACGTGCTACACTTTTACTTCCGCTTGCAACTGCGCTCGGCTTCGCAGCGGCATACAAGAAACCTTCGATTAAAATCCGTCCCATCGCAAAAGTGATTTTAGCGAGTTTAACAGGACTCTTTGCCGTCTTTGTAGGTCAAAACCGGGTTCAAGGCGAGCGTGCTGCTAAAGATTGTTTAGACGGTTATATGTCTGGCAACGTTCGAAGCATGCAGATTAATGCCCAAAAAGCGCAAAATATTTGCTTTGAAATGGACATCTATAACAACCCTATGGCCTACTTCGAAGGACTTAGTCTCATGCGTACACCGAATGGGCAAATACCATCGGACAATAAATTAAATCAGGCAGAAGCCGCTTTCAATCAAGCGTTAGAAATTCACCCTAACCATATTTTAACACTCAACCAATTGGCAGCCGTAAAGAGATACAACAGCAGTATCGGTGAGGCCATAGATCTTCACGAACGCGTTATTGAAATCGCACCACGCAATGGGAATGCTGCAATGCAACTCATGGAACTTTACCGTGTCAAGGGAGATGTATACCGCTCATTGAATGCGATGAAAATGTTTGCGACTAAAGATCTGCAGTGGTACTGGCGTAACATGAATACAGCGAATTACCAGCCTCGAGGACAAGCGGAAGGACAAAGAATGCAAATGCTCGACGCATATAGAAAAAGCAGCGTTACAACGCTTAAACTCTTTGCAGGCATCAATAACCCAAGACCTGCTATGAAATCACTCCATCGTGATTTGCAAGGCAAGAAACCGGCCGAAATGTGGCAAATCTGGCTGAATTGGCGCCAGAATTAAATAAAAAAGTAGAATTCTGTTAAATTTTAGTCGTTTTCTGCCTAAAAATCAGAAATACGATTACATTGGTCCCATGCAACAAACGATGAATATCATTGTCAACTTCAATAACCGCAATTATAAGTGGAAAGGGTTGCTATATCCATACGTGAAGGCATAGATTACGATAAGCAATAAACCCATTATAAATAGAAAGCGCCTTCACATTGTGAGGGCGTTTTTTTTTGATTTAAAACGAATGAAAAACTTCATCAATTCTGTACGAAAAAGTGGTCCTCTTAGGACAAAAGACAACTTCATCATTACTTCATCAATGGTTAATGCTAATGGTCAATTATCCATTTGGAGTTTGATGCAACTATTGAATGAGGCTAAAGACGGACGAGTAAATCAGCTTTTACTCAACGTGCAGTTTGAGGACAAAGTCAAAAACATGGATCTAAAAATCTATGACAACGCGAATTTAGAGGAGACGCTTGTTGTTGAGAGTAGCTTCGCCCCTAGTGGCAAACGTAGTGTTGATCTTAAAATCTATGTGAGTCGTCGTAAAAAAGGAATGCCTGTTAAGCGCGTATGTAAAGCCGTATACACCTTAGGTATGCACGCAGTTAAGTAGATACAGCCGTTCCTAACAATAGTGAATTGGTTATTCCCGGAACAAGATTTCTATGCACTGCGGGCGCGGCTCGACATGAAAAAAGCCCGGCGCAATGCGCCGGGCTTTTTTAGTCGTTTACCTTATCCTTTCAAGGCCTCTAAGCGCTGCGTAATGAGTGCTATTTTACCTTCAGCATCAGACATTTTTTTACGCTCAGACGCGACGACCGCTTCAGGTGCATTAGCAACGAAGCGTTCATTGCTCAACTTTTTAGTTACACCAACTAAAAAGCCTTGGGTATATTTTAGTTCTTCTTCTAGTTTGACAATTTCTTCTTCAACATTTACAAATGCATCAGCAGGAATGGTGTAATTCACACCTCCCGCGACAAAACTAAATGCAGATTTCTGGACTTCGTCGACTTCAATAATTGAATCAACATTCGCCATTTTCTTGATCAATGCATCATATTCTGAATTGTGCGGAGTACCCTTAGCAATCTCAATGGTCAAGGTTTCCTTTGGAGCAATACCATTTTCATTGCGTACCGTCCGTACACCACCTACAACCTCTGCAAAATGATTGAATGACTTCAAAATCGATTTATCTTCTACTTTCAAAGTAGGCCAAGGCGCAAAATTGATGGTTTCACCTTCTTTGCGGTCCGCGAGGTTTTGCCACAATTCTTCCGTGATGAATGGCATGAAAGGATGCATCACTTCTAAAAGTGTATTAAAAATAGATTTCGTCGCCTCTAGCGCTTCTGCCGAAACCTTTTCTCCACGAGCCGGCTTCATCATTTCTAAATACCACGAACAGAAATCATCCCAAACAAGCTTATAGGTAGTCATCAAAGCTTCTGATAGACGGTATTTCGTAAAGCTGCTTTCCAATTCTACTAATGCCTCACCGATACGATTACGCATCCAATTCACCGCGAGCGCTTCGGAGGGACTCATCTTATCTTCTCCAGTCTCCCACATGCCCACTAATCGGAAGGCATTCCAAACTTTATTTGCGAAAAAAGAACCTTGAGAACATAAATCTTCATCGAAC
>Ga0206677_10002253_pt1 | contig 17198 bp, 15 predicted proteins | sample M130m12015metaG_FD_155475 | JGI IMG/M metagenome (GOLD analysis project Ga0206677, IMG submission 155475) | Ammonia-oxidizing marine archaeal communities from Monterey Bay, California, United States - M1 30m 12015 | ecosystem: Environmental > Aquatic > Marine > Intertidal zone | place: USA...
GGTGAAATGATTCAAAACAGAATTACTGAAATGCCTCTAGATCCAGCTACAGGAGAACAACAAGTTCTCAATGGTGTGTTATCTGTTGGTAGATCTATCTTTGATTTTTACACACGTGAATGGGCAGGTGTAGACCCATCTGATGGAGCGCCAATGTGGTACCAATACTATGATGACATCAACAACAATGGTGTTTTTGATGCGGATGAGCCAACTTCAGGAGCTAACTCATGGATTCCAGCTGATGCTGATGTTACAAATGCATCTGGTTCTATTGTTGAATATCAGCAAATAGTACCTGGAGCAAATATTAAGAAAAGAGTAACAAAAAGCTATTCTGAAGCTTCAGAAGTATATGTTAATAAGTCAGGTATAGCCGATATTAGAGGAGCTTTCAGATTATCAGGTAGAGTTAAAGACTTTACTTTCTCTACTCAATTTACCTACAGTCTTGGTGGATATGCATATGATGGACAGTACGGTGAATTAATGTCAGATCGTTTTGGTGCGGTTGGAAACAACTTCCATAAAGATATTTCTAACAGATGGACAACACCTGGACAAATAACAGATGTTCCTCGTTTAGCGGATGGTGCAGATCAAAATGCAACATCTGGTTCTTCAAGATTTATTACATCAACTGACCACTTAGCATTAAACAATGTAAATGTGAGTTATAATGTTCCTAGCCAATTTTTAGAAGGAAAAGGACTAGATACACTAAACTTATGGATGTCAGCTGACAACTTGTTTATGAATACAGCAAGAAGAGGTTTCTTGCCGACTACAAGTGAAAGTGGAAGTTCAGGACGTCGTCTATATGCTCCAATGACTACTATAACTTTAGGTCTTAGATTAAAATTTTAATTTAAAAAAATAAAAGAAAATGAATAAATTATTTAATTACGGATTACTATCAGCATTAGCTTTATTAAGCTTAAGCTGTGAACCGGACTTCTTAGAAGATCCAGTATTGACCAACACAGGGACATTAACTTCTGTGCAATTTGAAGAAGCGGCTGCATTAGACCCTTCTTTACCTACCGGTTTAATGTCGGGTGTATATGCATTAACATTCACTACAGGTACTGGTGGTACTTCTGGACATGATGATTTTGGAATGAAATCTTATGATGTGTTCTCTGATATGTTATCTGGAGATGTAGCTTTAAGTCAAAGTGTATATGGATGGTACAGAGCTTCTATAACGGAATTCGGTGCACCACAAGATTTTACTTTTGGTGATAACAGACAAGTTTGGAGATACTACTACAGAATTGTAAGAGGATGTAACGCAGTTATTGATGGATTAGGTGGTATGGATGCTGTTCCAGAAAGCCAAGAAAATAAATACACTATGGGTCAGGCGAAAGCATTAAGAGCTCATTCTTATTTTTATTTAGCAAATTTCTATCAAAAAGAGTACAATGCCAGTGAACCAATTTTACCAATCTACCGTTCTGCGGCTGATCAAAATGGACCTAAGGTACCTGCAAGTGAGATTTATGACTTAATGGAATCTGATTTGACTGATGCAATTTCTCTATTAGAAGGTTATTCAAGAAATAACAAAACTGAGATAAATCAAGATGTAGCAAAAGCACTATATGCATACGTATTAGGTGCAAGAGGTACTGATTATACAAAAGCCTATAACATGGCTGTTCAAGCGATCAGTAGCTATCCAGTAATGGTTGGTGCAGAAGTAACTGGTGGATTTAATAATGTTAATACTCCAGGATGGATGTGGGGTGTTGATTTGAATAATGATATTGGTTTAGGATTGATCTCTTGGTGGGGACAAATGGACTATTACAGCTATAGTTATCCAGCATATGGAGATTTAAAAGCTATTGATGCTTCTTTATTTGCTCAGATTCCATCAAACGATATCAGAAAAGGACAGTTTTTAAACAATACTGCCTTTGCACAACATTTAATGCCGTTATTTAAGTTTTATGATTCAGACAGAGTACACACAGGTACTTCTACAGTTGTAAAAGCGGATTATGTATACATGAGAGTTGCAGAAATGCACTTATTGGCTGCTGAAATGGCTGCATTTTCTGGTAATGACGGTGCTGCAAGAGTGCATCTTAAAAACTTAGTGAGCACAAGAGTTCCTGATGCATCATATATTGATGGATTGTCTGGACAAGCTCTTAAGGATGAAATTTACTTACAGACTCGTATTGAATTATGGGGTGAAGGTAAAAGTTACTTAGCAATGAAGCGTAATAAAGCAACAGCAACTAGGGGATCAAATCACCTTTCGTTTGTTGGAGAAGCAATTCCTTACAATGATGAAAGAATGACTTTTGAGATTCCAGAAGGAGAGATTCAATTCAACCCTTTTATCAGCACACAAAACCAATAATAACCATTAGCGATCTCTTTTAAAAGAGGTCGCTAATTATTAAAAACTAGAAAAAATGAATAAATTAAGAATCCTTTTATACATGTGTATAGCTGTTTTCACTTTAAACAGTTGTACAGACGAGGTAGATCCTCAGGATACTCCATACATCACGTTTGAAACATCAAGCATGGATATCACATTTGACCAAGGTGGATCTGTAACTCAAGAAGTTAAAGTTTATGCAGCAAATACTTCGGATCAAGAAAGAACGGTAGGTATCGCTGTTGTTGGAGCTTCAACTGATGTTGATGCAGCAGCTTATGTAGTACCAACTACTGTAACTTTTGCAGCTGGATCAAATGTAGCTATATTAAATATCGATTTAACTGACGTAAACATGTCGCCTTTTGCATCTCAAACTTTAGTTGTATCTATAACTAACGCACCTGAGATCTATACAGGTGAAGACTTAACAATTAACGTAGGATTAAGATGTCCAAATAACGGAGTTAAGGTAAAGATGGTCTTAGGTTTTGATAGCTGGCCAGAAGAAGTATACTGGAGATTAGTTGATGTGAATGCAGGAGTAATTGTATTGGCAAGTCAAGCAACACCAGGATACGGTGCTTATGCTGGAATGACAGGTGGTGTTACCATCCAAGAATGTGTTCCTTCAGGTGATTACCAATTACAAATCTATGATGGATACGGAGACGGTGGTACTTCTTATGTAGTAACAGCTGACGGTGTTCAAGTTGCAAATGTAAGTGCATCTTCTTATGGAGGTAGTACTGCTGTAAACTTTAGTATCTAGAGCAAAAAAAACATACTTTAAAAAACCATCTCTGCTTAGAGATGGTTTTTTTTGCACTTAATTTAACATATCTTTGCGGCATGACAACAGCAATATCAAAATCAACAAATATTTTTGGGATAAGAGCTATTATTGAGGCAATAAATAGCGGATCTACAATGAACAAAATTTATCTTCAAAAAGGGTTAAGAGGAAGTTTGTTTTTTGAGTTGAATCTTTTGATCAAAGAAAAAGGAATTACCACCAGTGTGGTACCCGTAGAAAAATTAGACCGCTTATCTAAATACAGTAACCATCAGGGCGCTGTTGCACAAATTTCTCCAGTTGGATTTCATGATTTAGAGGACTTGATTGAAAAAGTACTCAAAACTAAAGAAGCACCAATTTTCTTATTATTAGATCAACTGTCCGATGTACGTAACTTTGGAGCTATTTTAAGAACGGCAGAATGCACCGGTGTTGCTGCTGTTATCGTTCAAAAGAATGGAAGTGCTCCTGTAAATGCAGAAACCATAAAAACATCTGCTGGAGCAGCTTTTAAAATTCCGATTTGTAAAGTAGATCATATCAAAGACGCAATTTATATGCTACAAGCATCTGATATTAAAACAGTAGCCGCAACTGAAAAAACGGAAACATCTATTTACGATGTTGCACTCAACCAACCCATTGCAATCATTATGGGATCTGAGCATCGTGGGGTAAATCCTTCTATTCTAAAAATGGTAGACTTTAAAGCGAAATTACCTTTGTTGGGAGAGATTGAGTCCTTGAATGTATCTGTTGCTTGTGGTGCTTTTCTTTATGAAACCATCCGACAAAGATCAGTCAGCAATCAATCCTAAAGTAAAGATCACTCCCCATTATCACTAATGGGTGTTACACCATCATGAACTTGTTGATCACTTCGAGGGGGCACATAATTCCCGTTTTCATCAAATAATAAATCGAATGCGGTTTCTTCAAAATAAGGGTCGGGTTTTTGAATTCCTTTGTGTTTATAAATCATGGCAAATACAAGTCCAACGAGAAAGCCTGACAAATGACCTTCCCATGACATCCCCACTTGAATGGGTAGAATATACCAAATCATACTTCCGTACATAAAAATTACGATCAGAGAAACAGCTACCAATCTGAAATGCTTTTTGAGAAGACCACTAAAAAAAACAAAACTAAAGAATAGATATACAACACCACTGGCACCAATATGATAGGATTCTCTTGCAATAATCCAAGTAAGTAGACCGGTAAAAAAACCTCCATAGACCAACACTTTTAGCGCAACTTCTTTGTAAAACATAAAGGCACTTAAAAGGAGCGCAAATAAAGGGATTGAGTTATTGAGGAGATGTGAGGTGTTGCTATGGATAAAATGGGATAAAAAAACACCTCTAAACCCCTTGAAATCTCTAGGGTACACACCGTATTTATTGAAATTGTAGCCAAACTTAATTTCTATAAAATAAAGCATCCAAATCACCAAAACATAGAAGATTGGTATGGCAAGCATGGATTTGGAAAAATAGAGTTGATTTGCCTGTTTCATAAGTCCAAAAGTAACAAAAAATGAACCAAAGTAGATTCTTACAGATTCTGTCAGAAAACTTTGTTATTTTTACCTTATGAATGCACCATTGGCAGAAAGAATCCGTCCGAAACATCTTGAAGATTATATAAGTCAGCAACATTTGGTGGGTGAAAATGGCGTTTTAACAAATCACATCAAGCAAGGTATCATTCCCTCATTAATTCTTTGGGGACCTCCTGGAATTGGAAAAACTACGCTAGCAAATATTATCGCAACAGAATCAAAAAGGCCCTTTTATACCCTAAGTGCTATTAGTGCTGGAGTAAAAGAGGTTCGGGAAGTCATCGAAAAAGCAAAAAATAGTGGTGGCTTGTTTACCGTAAAAAATCCCATTTTATTTATTGATGAGATTCATCGGTTTAGCAAATCGCAACAAGACTCTTTATTGGGCGCCGTAGAAAAAGGATGGGTAACGCTTATTGGTGCTACGACAGAAAACCCAAGTTTTGAAGTCATCCCTGCCCTACTGTCTCGATGTCAAGTGTATATTTTGAATTCTTTTGACAAAAATGACCTCATCAATTTGTTAAAGAGAGCCATTAAAAAAGATGTATTGATCTCTAAAAAAGAGATTCAACTCACAGAAACTGCCGCATTATTACAGGTGTCGGGAGGTGATGCTCGAAAATTACTCAATATTTTTGAACTGATCGTTGGTGCAGAAGAAAGGATTGAAATTACCAACGAATTGGTCTTGTCTAAAGTTCAAAAGAATACAGCTCGGTATGACAAAACTGGAGAACAGCATTATGATATCATTTCTGCTTTTATAAAGTCAATACGAGGAAGTGACCCAAATGCTGCCGTGTATTATTTAGCAAGAATGATTGAAGGTGGTGAAGATGTAAAATTTATTGCACGGAGGATGCTTATATTGGCTTCAGAAGACATTGGAAATGCAAATCCAACTGCATTTATATTGGCAAACAACACGTTTCAAGCTGTAGCTGTGATTGGACATCCTGAGTCTCGTATTATTTTAAGTCAATGTGCCGTATACCTTGCAAATTCTGCAAAAAGTAATGCTTCGTACATGGCTATAAATGAAGCTCAGAATCTCGTAAAACAAACTGGAGACTTATCGGTACCGCTACATTTGCGAAATGCCCCAACAAAATTAATGAAAGATATTGGCTATGGCAAAGAGTATGCCTACGCACATAATTACCCTGAAAACTTTGTGAGTCAAGAATTTTTACCTGAAGAAATTTCAGGCAAAAAACTCTATGATCCTGGAAATAATCTACGCGAAAATCAATTTAGAGATCTTTTAAGAAAAAGATGGAAGAATAAATATGGCTATTAATTCAGACTAATCAAAAATTAGATTGAGTCCCATTTGAAAGGAAGTACTGCTCGCATTTGCCAGATTATTGAACGCAAAAAGACTATCTACCATACCAAAAAGAGAGACATTTCCTATTTGAGTAGAAATTCCGACACCTAAATTATGAAAAGAATAATCGTCTACCGTATAGGTTACTTTGGCATGGAGTTTTTCTGTAAATGTCTTCTCATAAAATCCCGTGATGGCATACTGCGGACGTAAAGGTCTCATAATGGTGTGTATTTGGAGCCCGATAGCATCCGTATAAAATTCCTTGAAGGTGTTGTCATAGCAAAATTTACTTCTTCTTTCCGAACCAAAACTGTATTTTAAAGCTGCATTTACTTTTGTTGGTCTCCAAGAAGTATATGCATTTGTGTTGTTGCCCCTTGGTACTTTTTCTTCAAAATCGGCATTTAACTCTGCCCAATAATTTGTTGGGTTAGCGGGGTCAAACAAAAAATTTACTCCTTCAAAAGTATAACTTCCTTTTACGGTGGTGTTTTGAACTTTTTTTGAATAATTGATGTATCCAAAATCGATTATACTTCCGGTAAACTCCAATCTAGGCGAAAGATGATAGGTGAGTCCAACATCGAGTCCAACTCCCAAACTCCCTCCTAAAAAAGAGTTGGCAATAAGTTCCATCGGGTTTTCCAGGTATTCATCGTTTACAACCAAACCTGCGGATAAAAAATTTAAGTCGATGGTGTTCAAATAATTGGTATATATATTATTTGTTCCTAGTTGTGTTGTAACGGTTCCAGAATTATTTTGAGTTTCAATATTTAATGTGGAAGAATATACCTTAAGCCTACCTCCTAGTGTCAGCTTTTGATTTATTTTTCTGGACATCCCAACATGTAAGATACCTGCAAAATCTGCTTTAAAAAGGAGTTGTGACAAGTCAAAGCTTTTATTAAGATAGGGAGCATTCCCTTCATTTAACAACGTAATTACATCTTTGGGCCAGTAAGCAATGGCATCCAATTCTTGGTAAAAGCCGAAACTAATATAGGTTTTATCATTCACTCTAAAACCGGCATTTAAAACATCAATTTGAACATTGAGTTTTAGGTGATCTTCGGGGGTCAATTTATTTAAAAGACGGAAAATTTTTGTATTAAAATCAATGCCATCTTCAGAAAAAAGATCGTTTAATTTGAAGTTCTTTAGGGCAACATCTCCAGACATTCCCGAGAGAAAAGGAATTCCAATATGAAACTTGTAGTTTGTTTCCGCACCAGGATTTAATAAAAGGGTTTGAGGGTTTTCTGCAAAACCATATAAAACCTGTTTGTTTTGCGTTTGTATACTTAGAGACACAAAAAGCATCATCAGAAAAAAGAATCTCTTCATAATTATTCGGTAGCTATAAAATAGGTTCCAGCAGATTTCAGTACAAACGCTCTTAGATCATTTTCAATGAGGGGTGTGGCGGCTCCAGAAATGGTTACTGAGGTTCTAGTTTTTCTAGTGTTCAAAATAATTGGATTTAAACGAACTTCAATGGTTTCTTGAAAGTCAAATGCTTCATTTTGAGCGGGTATATTTAGCGGGTTTAGGGTGTAGATAATCGTTCCATTATCATCTAAAAATGCTATCTCCACAGTAAAATCTCTGGGCATTTCATTCTTACCTTCGATATCAATAATAATTTTATCCAAGTTATCTCGGAGATAGGCATTCTCTAGAATACGGAAATCCGACACATCAGATACTGGGTTTACATTTTCTGCACCCGATACCGGGTCTATAAAATCATTGGAATCTAAAGCGAAATAAACCAGGGGTGTTTTTATGACTGGCCGATGCTCAAAATCCTCTACTTGATTAAAATCTAACGTTTCTGAGCATGCCAGAGAGAAAAGCAACAAAAGGAATATCCCTATTTTAAAATATTTCATTAATTTTCTTTTAAAATATATGGCTTTAGTTTTAGTAAAATTAAAGCAATTGTTTTATTTGATGGAGGGCGCTTACGGTTACAAACGTGTTCCCTTTCGGATTATTATTTTCAAAGTCACAATAAATAGCTTTGACACCAAAATTGATTGCTCCTTCTATATCGGCCTCGATGCTATCGCCAATCATAATTGAATTTTCTTTGGTAGCCTTTGCAACACGCAAAGCATGCTCAAAAATTAATGGATTTGGTTTCTTGACCCCTACAGATTCTGAAGTAATTACTTGATCGAAATAATGATAGATCTTTGAACTTTTCATTTTCTTGGTTTGTACTTCTTCAAAACCATTGGTGATAATATGCAGTTGATATTTGTCTTTCAGATAGTTTAAAATATCGATAGCTCCGTCAAAAAGATGGTTGAAATTTGGCATGAACTTTATATACTGAATGGCCAATGTGTCTATTAATTCGTCAGAGATAGAAAAATGAACGGCATCAAATGCTTCCTTCAATCTTCGGTATCGCAGTTGTTCTTTACTCACTTTTTCTTGTCGATACAAACGCCAATACTTAAAGTTAATGGGTTTATACACGTCCAAAAAAACAGCAACGTCAAGGTCAATGTGATACTCTGTAAATAATTTTTGAAAAGTAAGGTCTGAATTTTTTTCAAAATCCCAAAGTGTATGATCTAAGTCGAAAAAGACGTGTTTAATCCGTGCCAATTGTTTTATATTTGATAAAAAGTTATTTTTTGACTCCAAAAGTAAACAAAAACCATTTATCTACTTTTTATAAGAACATTCTTATAATGTTTAAAGGTACTTTAATTGCACAAATTATTGCAGTGATTAGTTCTCTTTTTATTGCAAAAATATACGGTAGTGAAGCCTACGGTATTCTGAGCGTTTTTATTGGTTTTTCTTCCATTCTCTCTGTTTTGAATTCGCTACAACTAGACAATTATATTGTTACCTGCAAAGAGGAATTCACGCGAAATCATTGGTTTAATTTTCTATTCATACTCATCCCGGTAATGACCGTTATTGGCACCCTGGTACTTCTTCCTTTTTATATTATTTTCTTTGATAAGGGAATGGATTTTAATGTTTTAATGCTCGCGCTGTTGAGTGCCATTCTGCTGAGTTATAATAAAACGCATGAATTTTTCCTAACTAGTAACAAGAATTTTTCCTTCATTTCATTTGCAAAAATACTTTTAGTTCTCATCAATGTTTTTTTTCAATTTGCATTTTACATAAAATATAGCCTTTACGGATTGGTTTATAGCTCGTTTATTTCATTGCTCATTGTTACTTTGTATTTTAGTTTTAAAAATAAAAATTACTTCAATGCAATCGATTTTAAGATTATTAAAACGAATCTGAGTTTTAATAGCTCTATAATGACCTTCCTACTTCCCTCTAGGTTCATAAACAATTTAGCATCACAGTCGATTCCGTTATTCATCTTTGCTTTTTTTAGCCTTAAGGATGCAGGCGTATATTTTTTCAGTCAAAAGATTTTGACAATGCCGCTCTTTATAATTTCCTCTTCCATTTCAACGGTATACTTTGAAAAGGCATCTAGCCTAATGAATACCTCAAAAAAAGAGCTTTTAAAAACCACTAAAAAAATCATTCGCTTTAATGTTGGCACCATGTTTTTATTTTTAGTGCTAATGAATACCCTTGGGATTTACTTATTAGAAATGTTTTTAACAGACAACTGGGTCAATTTAAGAAAGTATTTACTGCTGCTATCTTTTCTTGTTTTAAGCAGATCCTCATTTAGTCCAATTAGCAATATCATTGTAGTTTTAGATAAAAACAATATAAGTTTGCTCTTCAATGCCATTCTTTTAGTAATCAATTGTATTGCTTTTTATATTGGCTTTATAATGCATGAGCTAACCTATACAATTTATATCCTATCCTTTTTGGGAGGTATTGCTTATTTAATATTGACTCTTTATTTTTTGAAAATTATAAAAAAACAATCCTACTCATGATAAAACCGACTTTATTTGAAAGGCTAGATTTTTTAATCTTTGGGCATTTGATTCATTTATTATATCCTACCTACTTCCGTCAAAAGTATGGGTATCAAAAGTATTACATTCTTTTTTTTCATTATTGGATTCCCCAAAAACTATTCCGACTCAACCCAAAAGCAAGTTGGCCGGTTCATTTTACTTCCAAGGTATTGGCACCTGAAAATATTAAAAAAGGGATCTTATGCGATCCGGGAGACAATCCAAATGTATACGTACAAGCCAATAACGGATTGATTATTGGGAATAATGTAGGTTTTGGAACGGGTTCAAAAATCATCTCTGCAAATCATGCGCACACAAGGCATTCGGAACATACAAAAACCGCTCCCATTGTTATTGGTGACAATGTTTTTATTGGAGCAAATAGCATTGTATTACCGGGAGTACGTATTGGAGATAATGTCATTATTGGCGCTGGGTCTGTTGTTTGTAAAGCGATTCCGTCAAATTCTATTGCCGTTGGCAACCCTTGCAAAGTAATCAAAGAAAATAAGCCTTACGAAGAAACACTCACTGAGATGAAATTTCACAGAAAAATTCCTAAATAAAATTTTTCGAAAAAGTAGGATAATCTTCATACGTTGCCCCAAAACTTTCATAGAATTTAGCAACTCCAGGAATCATAGAACCTTCAAAATCTAAAATTTGATGGCTATGCCGATACTTTTTAATAATTTCATCTACAAGTAAGGTTGCCGCAGCATTCTTTTTTCCAAACGCACTAGCAACAGGTATCAAATAGGTAATTCTTTTGGGATCTACTAAAAGCAACACTCCAGCAATTAAAACTGTATTTCTTTTGATCCCATAACATTGAACAGCTTGTGTCTTTAAATTTAAAATATTTTGAAGTACTTTTTTCATTGAAACATGGGTGCGATGATTTTTGTCATTCAATACATAAAAATCGTAAAACTCATTTGCAGCGATGTTTTCTTCAAAAGTAAATCCCAATGAACTTGCTTTTTTGAGTGCTCTTTTTCTGTTTTTATTAAATTTAGCATGCATATTTTCATATACATTTTCTATTGTTAAAAGCGCATTTTTTCTCAACTTCATGTTCGCATTCAAAAAATTATCAGCATTGAAGTTTATGGACGTTCTCAAAAACTTTTTAGGAATCCGACGGATCATGTTTTCCTGAATTTGAAGGGTAATAGGTGCGAAGGAAAAAATGCCTAATTGCTGACAAAAAAAAGGTTGTGTAATGTATTTTAAAAAATATTTTTGCTTCCAGGGAAGCGGCATCACAGCTTCGTAATCATTCAAAATTAGGACCTCCCAATTCTCGGAAACAGCGTCTAAATACCATGAAAACGCATAAATTCTGAATTGCACAGATGCGGCAATACAAGCATCATACTTATCAATATCTAAGTCTTTTCGTTTAATGCAGTGTATCATCTTTGGGAAGTGGCAATTTTTAGCATGGATTCATAGAGTCTTTCCCAACCTCTCCAACGCAAATAATTGCTCAAACTTTCGTTATGAAATAAGGTAATGAATAAACCATCGACGGCTTTTACTTCATTTTTTAGATCTCTTATTCTCCCTAAAGATTGCTTTGGGGTTAGCTTCATGTAGTCATTTAAAGTAGTGTCCATCAATGCAAATGGAAAAACTTTTAAGGGCGTTTGTATTTCAAAATCCAAGTCATAGAAATGAAAGGGAGTACAGGTGCCAGCTCTAAAACCCACATTGCTGGCATAGCCCATCGAATAATCTTCTTCAATTTCTAAATCGATTAGGTTCTGATAGGTTTCTGGGAGACTGAAACGGAGGTAATGTTGTCGCGACCTTTTAGTTGGCATATTGGTAATGTCTTCCAAACGTTCTTTTTCTTTCTTTAACAGCGTACTATTTTGCATCGTAAAATAAGATGGATGTAAGCCCACTTTAGCATAATCAACAATCGATTTGATTAACAATCTAAATTTAGGTTTAGCGGTAGATACATTGGTATCGAATGTGGTATAATCTGCAATTAAAAAAAAGAAAAGTGTGGCTACTTTGTACTTGTCCTTGTGAGCTAAAATTTTATCAAAAGTATTAAATGGGTCTTTTTTAAGATTGAACAAGACTGCAAATCGATTGATAATGTTTAAAAATTTCAGGGTGTAAATATCGTTAAGAAACCCTCCAATAGAACGGAGTAAACTTTTATACTTATAGGCAAATGCATTGTCTACATCGATGGTAGAAATGAATTTATATTCTCTTTTAGGATAGGTATAAGTTGGAAATTTTTCTTTAAAAATTGATAAAAATTTATACGCCCAAATATCAATCACTGGTTTTTCTAAGAATTGATGTTCAAAGGCAATACTTTGTTCAGCAGTAAAGCGACCATGCAGATCTTTTACATGAGGTAAATACTCTTCATAACGGGAAATTAAATAGAAACTAGCTGCAAAAATATCATAGGGAATCGATGATTTTGAACCCGCATTAAAAAAACATGAAACCTCATCCCATTTGGAAACATTGATCTCCATATCGTTTACACCTTGTTCGAACAAAAGATCACTGCTTCGTATAAAAAACTCGTTTCCTAAAGGATTTTTAGTGTAGGACATTTTAGGGCCATTGTGGGCAACAAAATCTTCAATTTTTGAAGTAAAATCAACAGAAATCAATAAAGTCCTTGTAAGAATATGTTTGAAAATATAGCGTATTCTTGGGGTAATCTTATGTGTGTAAACGAGTATCAAATAAAAGAATTGAGAATGTTTTATGCTTGGTGAATTTACAAAATTCCGTCATCAGCAAAGCTAAAATACGATTTTTCAGTAATAATTAAATGATCGAGCAACTTTATATCTAAAGTACGCCCTGCATCCTTAATTTTTTGAGTAATTTCCTTGTCGGCAACACTAGGAGTTAGTTTCCCAGAAGGATGATTATGGCAAACAATTATCCCCACACACCCACTTCCTATGGCCTTCCTATAAAGCAGTCTTACATCGACGATGGTTGCCGTTAAACCACCTTTACTTAATTGGTGTTTGCCAATTACGCTGTTTGAGTTGCTTAAAAATATTGCCCAAAACTCCTCATGTTGTAGATCTCCAATAATGGGTTGCATCAAATGAAATACTCCTTTACTGGTAGCAACTTTAGGAAGCTCCATTGCGAGTTCTAACTGCCTTCTTTTTCCTAACTCTAAAGCGGTAATAATGGCAATGGCCTTTGCAGCTCCAATTCCGTGAAATTTCGTTAATTCTTCAACAGCTAATTTTGCCAATTCGTTTAAGTTGTTGTTGGCAAAAAGCAATATTTTTTTGGAGAGTGAAACAGCACTTTCATTTCTACTTCCTGAACCTATTAAAATAGCAATGAGTTCAGCGTCTGAAAGTGATTTTTTCCCCTTTAAGACTAGCTTCTCTCGGGGTCGATCATCCAAAGCCCATTTTTTTATGGTTAATTTTTTCATCGCTCTTTTTTTAATTAAATGTACAAAAAATAGCTAAAAACACTTAAAAACAGTTTTTTTTACGTTTTCTGGCCAACTCTTTTTTATCTTAGCAGTCTATTACTATATTTTAAATATGAAGATTATTATAGCGGGTGCTGGAGATGTAGGATTTCACTTAGCTAAACTCCTTTCTTACGAATCTCAGGATACGTATATTATAGATTTTGACTCCGAGAAGTTGAACTACTTAAATAATCATTTGGATGTAATTACCAAAAAAGGAGATGCTACATCAATTCAATTATTAAAAGAGATTGGCATCGACTCTGCAGATTTACTTATTGCAGTTACCGATAGCCCCAATACAAATTTTACCATTTGTGTGATTGGAAAATCTTTAGGTGTTCAAAAAACAATTGCACGAATAGACAGTACTGAGTTTTTAAATACTACTGAAATAAATTTTAAGAATTTTGGAGTGGATTTCATGATCTCTCCCCAAGAATTGGCCGCTGACGAAATTAAAATGCAGCTAAATCAATCTTCCTTTAACGAAACAGTTGCTTTTGAAAACGGGATGTTTAATGTTATGGGTACGACCCTTACAAATAAGTCACCGATTGTTGATTTGACTGTAAAAGAAGCAAAAAAGAAATTCTCTGATGTCGATTTTATTACAATTGCCATTAAAAGAGAAGGCGTTTCTCAAACGATTATTCCTCGTGGAGACACGAAGTATGAGGTAGATGATCAAGTTTATTTTTCGGTACCAAACTACAGCATTAAAAAATTATATCCCATTATTGGAAAAAAACATCTGAACATTAAAAATGTGATGATTTTAGGCGGTAGTAGTATTGGTGAAAAAACAGCAAGAAACCTTTGTGAAGACAACTTTAAAGTAACGTTGATTGAGGAAAACAGAGAAAAAGCTGCTGCGCTGGCAGAAGAATTAGGCAATACACTGGTGATCAATGGAGACGGTAGAGATTTAGAACTTTTAGAGGAAGAAAACATTCGAGAAATGGATGCTTTTATTGCAGTTACAGGCAACTCAGAAACCAATATTATGTCTTGTTTGGTTGCAAAATCAAAAGGCGTTAAAAAAACAATTGCTTTGGTAGAGAATATGGACTATATAGACATCTCACAAACCATTGGCATTGAGTCGCTTATCAATAAAAAACTAATCGCCGCAAGTAATATTTTTAGACACATTAGAAAAGGAGAAATTTTGGCTTTGGCCAATCTGCACAATATTGACGCTGAAGTTTTTGAATTTGAAGTACAACCAAATGCAAAAATAACAAAAGCCCCTATTAGAGATTTACGTTTCCCCAGAGAGGCAGTCTTTGGCGGTATTATTAGAAACGGAAATGCCTTGATGTCTTTTGGAGATATGCAAATTCAAGATGGAGACAAAGTAATCGTCTTCTGTTTACCCGAAGCCATTAGTACCGTAGAAAGTCTTTTTAATTAATATGAAAAATTTAAACACAAAAATAATTTACCGTTTTCTTGGCATTACTGCTATTTTAAATGGGTTGTTTATGTTTATTGCTTTTCCTTTTAGCTACTATCATGATGAAGCGGAAATGTGGGGTATTTTAAATGCTGGAATTATTACCGTGTTCTTGGGTGCCTTTCTCTACTTCGCAAACAAACCAAAAAATACCAGCATTCAAAAAAAAGAAGGTTACTTGATTGTTACTTTGGGTTGGCTGACACTCTCCGTCACAGGAATGCTACCCTATCTTTTATCTGGAGCCATCCCAAGTATTACCAATGCATTTTTTGAGACCATCTCTGGATATTCCACTACAGGTTCTTCCATATTGACAGATATTGAATCCATGCCAAAAGGAATTTTATTCTGGCGAAGTGCAACACATTGGATTGGTGGTATGGGGATTATTGTATTGACTATTGCCATTTTACCGCTCTTAGGAATTGGAGGAATGCAATTGTTTATGGCCGAAGCTCCTGGACCCTCTGCAGATAAATTACACCCACGAATTACCGATACTGCAAAACGTTTATACTTGATTTATGTGCTGTTAACTTTTGTTGAATTCTTACTGCTTAAAATTGCAGGAATGACCTGGTTTGATGCAATTAACCACGCCATGTCTACAGTGAGTACGGGTGGTTTTTCTACAAAAAACAGCAGTATGGCCTACTATAATCATTTGCCTTTTGTCCAATATATTGTCCTCTTTTTTATGCTCGTTGCAGGTACAAATTTTGTTCTCACCTATTTTGCTTTAAAAGGAAAAATTCATAGAGTATTTCAAAGTGAAGAGTTCAAATATTACTTATTTGGTATTATTGGAATTTCTGCAGCTATTGCGATTATAATTCTCTTTTTCCAAGACCCAAACTTACAAACAACAATTCATCATCCAGCTGTTTTTGGAAAAAATGAAAGTGCCATAAGACACGCCCTTTTTCAAGTAACCTCTGTGGTAACAACAACCGGTTTTGTCTCTGCAGATTTTACCATGTGGAGTTTCTTTGCAACTGGAATCTTTTTTGCGTTGTTTTTCTCTGGGGGATCTGCGGGCTCTACGAGTGGTGGAATTAAAGTAATGCGACACATTGTTATGCTCAAAAATAGTTTTCTAGAATTTAAAAAAGCACTCCATCCCAATGCAATTATTCCCGTAAGATATGACGGTAGAGTCGTTAACGATACCATTGTATTTAATATTCTTTCATTCTTTATTATCTACATGCTCATCTTTATAATGGCCTCTGTAACGCTCACTCTTTTGGGGTTGGATTTTACCTCTGCATTGGGTGCAGCTGCTTCCTCATTGGGAAACATTGGTCCAGCAATTGGCTCTGTGAGCCCGGTAGATAATTTTGCACATTTATCGAGTGGAGCAAAATGGTTTTGTTCCTTTTTAATGTTAATTGGGCGATTAGAATTGTTTACGGTACTGATTTTATTTACCCCATTTTTCTGGAGAAAGAACTAATTCATAAATTATTGAACACCTAAAAAAGGTGCTTTGAACAGTCCCTTTTTTCTTGAACTGCTCAATGGCAAAAAAGGATACTCAAAAATTAGAAATTCGTTCAGCGAATAAAATGCGATACTATTTTTTTGACGGATGCTAAATGTTTAACTTTAATTTTTGATATGAGAAAAAAATTAGACTTGCTTTTTAAACCTGTAGAAGACAAAACCATTGTTTGGTTTGCGGAGAAAAATGAATACAATGTTCTAGAAAACACCACTGCACAGCTCCTAAAAGAGCTCAATGAAGGTATTGCAATGAACACTATTGCAGCGAAACTCTCTGAGAAAATGTCAGTTCCAGAAGAAGCGTGTATCGATTTTATTTCAGAACTTGAAGGGCGGTATTTTAAGAAGACGCTTTCAAATAAATCGGAAGCCAGCATAGCTATCGATACTGTAAAAATTCCAGCAGATTTTGAATTTCAGAAATTTTATAAAATATCAAATTTCATCATAAAGGTTGAATTTTCCGATGAAATAGGACTCTCTTATGTACATCCAAAATTTGCGCATTTGGAGGTGAGTTCAACAGCATACCATCATCATTTTGTTGTTTTTATTGAAGATAAGTACCTATTTTTTGCGGTCAATAATACAATCATAAATGGCTGGAAGTCCAATGAAATTCATCTTTTTCAAGGAAAATTTTCAATGGAGTTAATACAGGCAATTCACCAAAACAATGAAGCGGATTGGATGGGT
>Ga0206677_10002256_pt1 | contig 17190 bp, 15 predicted proteins | sample M130m12015metaG_FD_155475 | JGI IMG/M metagenome (GOLD analysis project Ga0206677, IMG submission 155475) | Ammonia-oxidizing marine archaeal communities from Monterey Bay, California, United States - M1 30m 12015 | ecosystem: Environmental > Aquatic > Marine > Intertidal zone | place: USA...
TACAAGATGTATTTACCAAATACAGTATTCGGTTACAGGATTTCGAAACTGTGATTCAAGGAATGGAAGATGACCTGTTCCCCGTTAGGTGCAATACATGGGATGAATTGAGATCTTATTGCTACAAAGTTGCGTCAGCAGTTGGACTAATACTGATTGAAATATATGGCTATGAAGATAGGGCGGCAAGACTGCACGCTGTTGATTTAGGAATACAGATGCAATTAATCAATGTCCTTCGAGATGTCGTTGAAGATTTTGAACGTGGAAGAGTTTACCTTCCGAAGGAAATACTAGCATCGCATAACCTGCAAATTGATGACCTTTCAAATCCAAACTTGGCTCAGAACCCTTCTTGGAAATCCTTCATTAGAGAATACTTCGAAATAGTTCGCAGACACCAAGCTTCGGCAAATCATTTGTTTTCTTATCTTGACTCTAGATCACGTGTACAGCCAAAAATAATGTCAGATGCTTACACTAAAATCTTCAATGAAATAATTAGAAGGTCGGGCGATGTATTCACTACTCCTCTCAAGTTATCAATAACTTCCAAGATATCATTATGGGTCAAAATTAACTATCTTAAATTGAAGGTGAAGATGTCTTCAAGTGAACGAAACTAGGTGATAACATGCAATGTAATATCGGAGCAAAAGGAAAAGCAGCGCGTCTGAAAATGGGTATATTAGCAATGGTTTTTGCAATTGTACTCGCTATTTTAGTAATCGCTGGAGCCTTATCATCCACCCTTTGGTGGTACCCAGTAGCAGCAATTACCTTTGGAGGAGCATTTTCAATATTTGAAGCAAGGGCTGGCTGGTGTGTAATCAGGGCAATGGGATTCAAGACCCCAATCTGATGTTTCATTCCCACTCAATAGTGCCAGGTGGCTTGTGAGTAATATCGTATACGACTCTGTTAACTGCACCCTTTACTGTGTTAGTAATGCGAGTGCTTATTTTTGCTAGAATATCGTGTGGTATTTCAGAGTACCTTGCAGACATCCCATCAAGGGATTGCACAGCCCTAACAACTACTGTCTCTCCGTATGCTCTAACATCACCGTGAACACCAACAGACCTTACTGGCAGAAGTGCGGCAAAGTATTGCCAAGGAATTTCCATTTTCCCTTCTGCCGCTGCTGCTTCGAACTCTTCTTCAACAATAGCACATGCTTCACGAACAACGTGAACCCTTTCGAGAGTCAACTCGCCTAGGCAACGAACTGCTAGACCCGGACCAGGGAATGGTTGCCGATCTGCAACTCTAATTTCTAGTGCGCGAGCCAATTCTCTAACCTCGTCCTTATACAGATCACGAAGTGGCTCTACAACCTCTAGTGTCATATCTTCAGGAAGGCCTCCGACATTGTGATGGCTTTTGATTGTGTCACGGACGCCGCCGCCTGACTCAATCCAATCAGGAGCGATGGTCCCTTGAACCAAATATTTGGCCCCGACTTTATCTTGCTCTTCTTCGAAAATTCTGATAAACAATTCACCGATGATTTTTCTTTTGCGCTCAGGATCGGTAACCCCTTTTAATGCAGCGAAGTAGCGCTCTTCCGCAAATACCGTAGTTAAGTTAAGGCCATGTGCAGAAAGCATTTCTTGTATTTCAGCGGTCTCGTCTTTTCGCATTAATCCTGTGTCAACATATACACAATGCAACTTGTCACCAATCGCTCTATTTGCAATGACTGCTGCAACTGTTGAATCAACGCCTCCGCTGCATGCAATGATTGCAGTCTCATCGATGTCATCTTTCATTTTTTGGGATGACTCTTCGATGAACGAAGCTGCATCGAACATCAAGCATCCCTTCCGTTGACCTCTGCATCCATCTGCTTGACCTTAGCAACTTGGTCCAACTTGTTCTGCTTCAATGCTGCAGCATAAGTTTCATTTCCAAGTGCTAAAATCTGTGTTGCAAGATATCCAGCATTATCACCACGGTCAACACCAACTGTTGCAGCAGGTACTCCGGGAGGAAGTTGCACGATTGAAAGGAGGCTGTCAAATGGAACTCGCCCGCCACATGGAACTCCAATAACTGGTTTGGTTGTAAGAGCAGCCACTGCACCTGGTAATGCTGCTGCTAGTCCAGCCATTGCAATGAAAACTGTGCATCCATCTGCTTCTGCATCGTGGATAATTTGTTCTACAAAAGCAGGAGAGCGGTGTGCACTTGCAACTCGCAATTGGTATGATACACCAAAATGCTCGAGAATCTTGGTACACTTTTCTGCAACTGGCATGTCTGACTTTGAACCTAATAGGATTGTAACGTCCATGATGTCGTGCCATGGACGACAGTTCATCAACGTACCGAGTATCAACAAATGATACACTAACTCAATCTAGCGACAAATCGGGGATTATGAATGGCTCAATATTAGAGAAATTGTGAGACTTTTCCGGGTAATGCCACATCCAATTACCCGCTGCTAAAATGTGCCCTCCTGAGATGATAGATACCGAACGACTGTTTACTAGGGTTCTGAATCTGCGAATGAAAGATGGTATTATCCAAGCAGGAGTGTCTTGTAAGTTCCATACATCCTGAGGCCATTCTCTATTACGATTGAGAAGTCGCCGAACCTTTCTTTTTTCATCATTCAGTAGATTAAGCGCTCTCGACTCCAAAGCCGAGTCTGCTCTGTAATCAAGTAGATGAGCTGAAAGTAAGTCATTTGCTAACGTTAGTCTTCCCTGTCTGGCTGCAATACCCGCAGCCCTTGGAACTATTCTTCCACGACCCGAACAATCTACTTCGGTCAGAATTTGGTATTTTCTTATTGTTTGATTATCACTCAAATAATCTTCAACTTCAAAATTTTCATTCCACAAAAAAGGTGCAACCCATCTATACTCGGTTTCGGGTTGTAAGTGTCGAAGGATTAGTCCTCTAACGTCTAATGGATACTCGTGCATACCCGTTGATATTTCTGATTAAGTAGGGAGTTATTTTGCTCACTCTTCACTAAATGTGAAAGTGATTGGGGCATCTGCTTCTAGCATTATTTTGCCATTACTTCTCAACCCTCTAACTATGTTAGTACCAACTCTGAAAAGAGGCCTTGCAGCCCATTTCTTGTGCATATAGGTCGCCCCTTTAACGTCAGGTAGCGGGACTCTTGGATCCCAAGCACAACGATATGATTTGCCTGAAAGTGCAGATAATGCTGCTGCGGTTCGATAATTGACAGTCCATGCCATTATTGCTAAGATCGCTTGGATGAAACCCGGTGGCTGGAAAAATAGAATGAAAGCAGTAAATGGAGATACAAGCAAAACAAGCATGTCCACGCGACCAGGCATTGCATTGGTACCTAGCCAGACTGCAATAAGTGATAGCATTAGACCAAACGCTAGAAAGAACGTTGCTAGAAGACCCCCGTCTTTGAGTAAGATGATCAAAAGTCCACCAACTAATGGCAATAATGACCATGCCATCGGCCAGAGCATCTTCGGGCCGGGACCGGGAACTTCAACTTCGACCCAGTCCATGCATGAGGGTGCAAGGCATATGCCTTCAATCATTTTGTCAAAAACGTGTATTTGTCATCACTCATCAAACGGATAAGATAGAGTCAGATTACGAGCAGCATAAACTTCGTCTACTCTCCTAACTTTGGTTGTTACTGGTGCATTGTGTAACACATCTGCTTCTTCTTGTAGAACTTCAACAAATTTCTTAGCGAATTCGTCAAGAACTTCCTTTGATTCTGTTTCTGTTGGTTCAATCATCATACATTCAGGTACAATTAGTGGGAAGTAGACTGTAGGAGCCATGTACCCTTTGTCTAGAAGACCCTTTGCTACATCCATAGCACCGAGACCTTTCTGCTCTTTCAGAGGAGCGAGTGAAAGCGTGAATTCATGCTTGACAACTTCAACTGGAGCTCCGTCACAGAATACATGTGAAACGCCCTTATCTTCTGCTTCTTGCATAATCTTATGGCGTAAGTAATTAGCATTCAGAACTGCATGCTCAGACATCGTTTTCAAATCCTTACCATATCGACGGTAAAAAGCCCAAGAGCGAATCACTGCTCCACTGTTACCATGCCACTGCTGTACCTTACCGATACTGTGTGCTGGCTCTTGCCAATGATACCACCATTCATCATTCACAGCAGTTAATCTATCTTCTGACATGACCTCTCTGCGCTCGACAATAGGCCCTGGTAAGAAATCAGCAAGATGAGACTTCACACCAATTGGTCCAGAACCAGGACCTCCGCCACCGTGAGGCTGACTGAATGTCTTGTGTAGATTATAGTGGACTGCATCGAATCCCATGATTCCCGGTGAGGTTCTTCCTAGAATGGCATTGAAGTTAGCCCCGTCGTAATACATCTGACCACCCGCATCGTGAACAATATCTGCGGCTTCAGCAATCTCTGGCTCAAATACCCCTAATGTGCTAGGGTTTGTGATCATCATAGCGGCAGTATCATCACCAACAACAGCCCTCAATGCATCCAAGTCCAACCGTCCATCTGCTTGACTTGGAATTTCAACAATTTCGAAACCAGCCATAGAAGCGCTTGCAGGGTTGGTACCGTGAGCGGAATCCGGAACGATTACTTTCGTCCTGTTTAATTCACCACGAGACCTGAAGTATTCCTGAATACAACGAATTGCTGTGAATTCACCTTGTGCTCCTGCAACTGGTTGAAGTGTCACTGCATCCATTCCGGCGCAAATTCCAAGCATCTCTTGCATTTCATGGAAGATTGCTAGAGTGCCCTGTATCTGATGCTCTGGCTGTAGCGGATGGAGGTCTGCGATTCCAGGCAATTGAGCAATTACTTCATTGACACGAGGATTGTGTTTCATTGTACAAGAACCTAAAGGATAAAATCCAGTATCTATTCCAAAATTACGATTTGAAAGCCAAGTATAGTGCCTCACCATTTCTGGCTCAGATATACGCGGCCATCTTGGTAGCTTAGCACGAGTTAGAGTAGATGGAATCTGTAAGTCATCTACAGAAGAGATAGGGTCCGGCTGAGAATAGCCACGGCCGCTAGCACCATTGTGTTCGAATAGATGGCTCAAGCAGTCACCCCCTTCATTGAAGCAGCCCATACTGAAAGATGGGCCACTAGTAAATCGATATCTTTGATTGTTGTTTGGTCACTGAAAGAGACGAGGAGCCAATTTTCATTCTCTGGATACCAATTGGATAAATCGAATCCACCTATCAAACCTTGAGTATCGAGGTAAGAAATACATTCAGAGGAAGAACCCGGTAACTCAAGTACAAATTCATTGTAATGACTATTACCACTATGTGGAAGATTTATCGAAGGTATTTCAGACAACTTCTGTTTTGCTAATTGGCATGCAGCCATATTCCTCTGTGCCAGTTTGGCAAGGCCTTCAGGACCAAGTAGCGACATATGCATTGCACCCATGAGTGCAATCAAAGTCTCATTCGTACAAATGTTTGAAGTTGCTCGGTGGCGTCTGATGTGTTGCTCTCTCGTAGATAGAGTAAGGCAGAATGCCTCGTTGCCATCGACATCTATTGAGCGACCAACTATTCGCCCAGGCATCTGCCTTAGATACGACTTTGTACAAGCAAATATACCGTACAAAGGCCCCCCATATGTGATAGGTGAACCAAGTGCTTGACCTTCACCTACTACGATGTCAGCCCCATAATTCCCCGGAGCTTCGACCAATCCCAAACTAACAGGTGAGACTCCGACTATGAAAGCTGTATTTTCGCCGATGATATCCTTGACACTGGTGAGTCCGCCGTCAAGAATACCAAGAGGGTTGGGTTGCTCAACATAGATGCCGCATGAACCTGCAGCTTCCGACAGTGATTCTAGATTAAGAGTCCCATCAGAATTATGACGAAGTGTCTTGATTGTGATACCGCCGCCTTGAGTATAATTGTGAATAACCGAAACTCTGGCAGGTGGGGTCAATTCACTGAGGTAGACTGTGTTCTTCTGAGTAGCTTTCCTGTTGTGTATTCTTACAGAGCAAGTGATTGCTTCAGCAGCTGCTGTAGAAACATCATATACCGAAAGATTAGCAACTTCAAGACCGACTAATTCACTAATCAGAGTTTGGAATTCCCACATTGCTTGTAGCATTCCTTGGCTAACTTCTGGTTGATAAGGAGTGTAAGATGTCAGAAATTCTCCGCGAGTTACTAATTGGAAAACACTCGCCGGGACATAATTTCGATTCAAGCCAGCCCCAAGGAAGTTCACACGATCACCAAGTGCAACATTTGCACCCAATATCCTTCGAGCATCTGCAATGATTTCTTCTTCAGATTGTGGACCACGCAAAGGAAGATCCTCGTTCATTCTTACCGATTCGGGTATATCAGCGAACAAATCGTCCATCGACGACATTCCCATCGTAGCAAGCATCTCTTTTTCTCTTCCGAGATTGGGTAGTTGGTCAACCATAGTTCGGCCTCCGTTCTACTCCCAGCGCGTAACCAACATGAATGTTGGTTTAGTAGCAAAGGCAATTGAAGGGGACTTATTCGGCTAGATATGGCGAAGATTGCGATGGTAGTAACCAACGCTTGTGCGCCAGACCCTAGAGTTGAGAGGCATGCTCGATGGTTAGTGGAGGATGGGCATCAAGTTGAGATATTGGCTTGGGACAGAATGGCAGATAGGCCTGCTAATGAAGTACTGAATGGCTATTCCATCAAGCGTCATAGTTTTGGAAAAGATACAGGAGGGAGTTCCTTCAAGACATGGAGAACCAAGAGTAAGTTCATCTCAAATCTCAAAATCGAGGCTGATTTATTGATTCTGAACGACACTGATACAGGAGATGTCGAATTCAGTGGCAAGAAATTGCTCGATATACACGACATGGCCCACACATGGCCCCTGATGCGTGGGAATTCATTTGTCCACAAATTAGCAGCACGAAATATGCTGAAACAAGCCCGTAGAATCATTTCAAAGTCAGATGCAATTATTGTCTCAGCACCTGGATTTTGTGATTGGACAGAATTACGAGATTTAAATCCGGTAGTTGTGATGAACAGAAGGAGAAATCAACCACTGAAAAAGAACCAACAAAAAGTACTGGGATATTTTGGAAGGATTAGAGAGGTTAACTCGATTCGTTTTATGATACAATCCGCTAAAATTGCAGGATTCAAAGTTATTATTGCCGGAGACGGAGTTGCCGTAGATTCAATACTTGAGGAATTTCCAGAACTAGATTACAGAGGGCCATTTGATCAAGAACAATTGCCTAAACTTGTAGAAGAGATTAGCGTCATGTATGCGATGTATGACCCAAATCGAGGCAACATAATGCAAGGGGCTATTCCAACAAAGATGCTAGATGCAGCTGCATTTGGAAGACCAAGTGTTGTGAACTCAAATACTCCGATGGGAGACTTGTGTGAATCAGAGGGAATGGGTGTTACTGCTGCTTACGGGAATGTCACAGAAATAGCAGAAGCTATCGGAAAAGCACACTCTACACAAGTCTCGTATATCGAAGGCAATGACTGCGAATCATTCCTATCAGTAGTCAAAAAATTGCTTGACTAGTCGTTCCATTTGGTCCACGATTCATCGGCATTTTGGTACCAGTTATCGCCATCATTAGCTCGGAACCATACCGTACCATTTTCATCAGGATCAAGATAGTCACCCGCCGGTAATCCTTCCCAAGATTCAACAGTCTGTTCAACTACATCACTGGATTCAATACTAATTTCATCATTTGAATCGCCCGAAGGGGATTCTTCTGCAGTACCAGGTACTTCTGCAGAGGGATTAATCTGATCTGATTCAGTTAATGAAGGTCCGGGAGGAGCAGGCATTGGCAAATCTGTCAATGATTTTTGAGAAGAAAGTTTCTTCTTTGGCTGTGGTTTCTTCTTTAAAATTACAGCAATAACTCCGACCAGTAGTAAAACTACTATTCCACCAATAATTCCAATCAGTGTGGTAGTACTCATTCCGTCATCAGAAGCAGAAGAAGCACCGTCATCGGTACTCTTTCCACCATCACTAGGTTCAGAAAGTAAACAACCAGGGTAATTTACATCATCATCAAACCGGCCATCAGGGGCAATTAAAGGACACATATCTGCTGATGTTGCATTTTCAACAAATATTCCCGGCCAATCTTCGTTTCGAGATTCATTCCATTCAGGGTCCCCCCAGTTATCTCCAAAGCCGTCTTCATCAGAATCATACCATTGAGTTGGGTCAATAGGGAATGCATCAGGGCCGAAACCTAAGATTTCCCACTTGTCAAGTCTCCAAATCGCATCTGGATCTGAGTAACCATCACCGTCCATATCGGGACAGCCAAATCTGTCAGCAGTAGAAGTCCCTTCGTCACTGGTACAAAAGTCGAACATTAGGCCTTCAAAGTTATCTCCAAAGCCGTCGCCATCAGTGTCTGACCATTGTGTCGCTTCGTCGATGAATGCATCAGCGCCTTGAGCTACGCTCCAAGAAAGTTCAGGATCTGAATATCCATCACCATCTGTATCGATACAACCGATTCTATCTGCACTTGAATTACCGAAAAAGAATGGACAGTCATCCGGGTTATTACCGCTAGGGTTGTCACCGTACCCGTCTCCGTCCCCATCGTTCCACTGAGTTTCATCTTGGAAGAAAGCATCCACTGTATCAGCCCAACCGTCGGAATCAAAATCAGGGCAACCCTTCATTCCACCCAGTGATGCTGTTCCTTCTTGTAGAGGGCAGAAATCAACGAGATCTGAGAATCCGTCATTGTCGTCATCGCTATCCTCTCTTTCGTCTAGACAGCCATCGCCATCATTGTCATTAGTTGTATTCTTTCTCCAATTAGCAATACCATTCTTGCATAAATCAACCTCATTGATTACGCTGTCATTGTCGTTGTCATTATCTTCATTATCGTTTCGACAACCATCACCATCTCTATCATTAGACTGACTAGAATTCCAGCCAATTTCTCCACGAGGACAATTATCATTCACGTCGAATATTCCATCGTTGTCATCGTCTGAATCCTCGTTAGAGTTCTCATCCTCACAACCATCTCCATCTTTGTCGGTCTGAACTTCTGAGGTCCAATTCAATGCACCTTGAATACAATGATCAACTAAGTCATCAACTCCGTCGCCATCATCATCAGGGTCACATACATCTCCAACATTATCTTCATCATAATCCACTTGCAATGGATTCACTGTGTAGTGGCAATTGTCTTCTACATCAAGAACAGAATCGCCATCGTCGTCCATATCCTCATCGGAATCTTGGCATCCATCTCCATCCATATCGCTGGAGGAATCAACAACCCAGTCTAGAACACCTGAAGGACAATTATCTAGATCGTCAGAGACTCCGTCATTGTCGTCGTCATTATCCTCTCCGATATCCTTGCAACCATCAGCATCATGGTCAAAAGTTGTATTGGATTGGTTCCAATCGATTAATCCATACTGGCAATCATCTAGGACATCATGTAGACCGTCATTATCATCATCAGAATCGCAGGCATCACCTCTCAAGTCGCCATCGAAATTGCTTTGATTGGTATTTGCTGTATTCAAACAGTTGTCTGTATAATCCGTAACTCCATCATCATCTTTGTCATGCTGGAACATCCAAACGAAAATATCCTGCTGAGTTGCGGTTCGAGGAATCCCTCCAAACCATACGGTCCCACTGAAGTCTCCTCCCGCGATTAATGTCCCATCATCAAGTGCAAGTAATGCACCGACTGTATCGTTACCTGCGCCACCAATACTCATAGCCCATTGAAAGTCAGAATCAAAATCAATTTGTGCTATGAAACCATCATAATAACTAGTACTGGAATTCTTTTGTAAAGTCGTGGTTCCAAAGACAACTTCATCCAGGTGGGTGCCGCCAAACTGAACTTGGCCCTTTGGATTAACAGAAAGTGATTGTAATCTGTCATCACCAGGACCACCTGCATTGTAGTCCCATATCTGAGTACCGTTTATGTCATATCGAAGGACTAGAACATCCCAATCTCCTTGCCCTGTTACAACTGTACCTCCTTGCTGTTTGAAGGTTTGAAGGAAGTTACCACCTACTACAACTCCTCCATCAGGATGTAATACAACATTATTGAAATAAACTCCACAATTAGAAGCAAAGCAGGTAGAACCTCCTGTGTTTTGACCCCATATAAAATCTCCAATTTCAGAATACTTTACGAGGAAACCGGCATAGGATGACTGTGGATTAGATGTGAAAGAATAGTTCCCCCAACTTTCAGAGCCGGTATTGTATCCTACAATGTACGCAGCATTTGTAGAAGGCTCAACAACGAGTTGGTATGGGACTGAGTTGCCATTACCATCTGTGTCATCTGCCCAATCCCATTGAGAGGAACTCATGTTATAGTAAGCGATGAAGAATCTAGCATTTCCAGAGGGTGATTGTGCCTCCAATAATGATGAATCGAACTCGGTTCTGTTTTGATAATAGCCTGTGACGTATAAGTTATCATAATTGTCAGCAGCAATATCCCATCCTACGTCAACATCAAACCCTCCGAACTTGATTGCCCAATCGAATTGACCAGTGCTGTTAACTCGTGCAATCCAGCCATCAAAACCTGTTGTTGATAGTGAAGTGTTACCGAAATCAATATCTCCATTAAAATACCCAGTACCGTACACATTATCATTGGAATCAATAGTTACGCCACGGCATTCGTCGTAATATGTAGCATCACCAGCAGTAACAGCCCACAACCATGTCCCGGTCTTCGATAGTTTGGCGATTAGAATATCTCCTTCGCCATTCGGATCGATGATAAGAGAACCGAATGATGAAGTTTCGTAAATCGAACCACAAATAACCACATTTCCTTGAGAATCTAATATCATCTCATAAATCTCATCATCGCTAGATGAACCTCCTGCTGCAGACCAGTTGGTGTTTGCATTGCGGCCCATTCCAATTGAATTCAAGGCTTCGACTTGAGACAATGTTAATTCCGAATCTGGAATAATGCGATTATCAAATGGAGAAGCCTCATTTGAAATTATTTCAGAGGTAGTAACCTGAGACATTGCTGGGATTAAGGAAAGCAAAAAGCAAGCGAGAATCCCTAGGGCTATCATTCGGCGCATGTATCTGCGTGGAATATCACCCTCATCAACTCAACGCCCCTATGGGGCGTTATCAAACAAAGGGTGGACGAGCAATAACTGCTCTCACTTTTTTGCGAGGAGAAGCTACGATCATCACCTCATCGCCAGGTTGAACTCCGGCGATATATCCTAATCCAATTCCAGTCCGGTCTAATGATGGAGACGGCGCACCACTGGTTAAAACACCGATGATATTTCCATTCAGGTCTTCGACTTCTTTACCGCCCCTAGGTAGTGGTCCACGCTCCAATTGTTTGACCCCCCATAATCTGGCGTCATCATCGCTGTGAGACACTACTCTCTCACGCCCTACAAATTCATGCTCTAGGTCTAGACCAAATGGGACATTTGTTTCCCACGAATCTCGATGTAGTATATCGTTATCATTCAAACTTGGTGTTGCAAAATCGACTCCCGATAGCAGGAAGCCTTTCTCTAAACGTAGTGTATCTCTTGCACCTAATCCGACAGGGGTTGCACCGGCTTGAATCAATGCTTGCCATAATGTGCTTGCATCGGCATTTGGAATGAATATCTCATATCCTGCTTCACCGGTGTAGCCAGTGCCTTGAATCCATCCACTTATGGCTAGCGGGTTTTCACCGATTAACGACCACTTGAAGCGCCCCACGTGATTAGATTCACCAAGTACCAATTCACACAATTTTTTGGCATTAGGACCTTGAAGGGCCAGAATACTGGTTTCAGGTGAAAGATCTTCTAACGAAATTGAGCCATCTTCTGGTAGCAAAGAATTGAACCATTTCCACATCACTGGAATCATACTTGCATTAGGAACACCTAGAATTTCTTCATCTGAAACCACTGCAAATATCATGTCGTCAATTAGGAATCCATCATGATCGAGAAAATGTGTGTAAGCGCATCTCCCGGCAGTAACCGAGGTACATTTTTGGGTTGCAATAGATTGCATCCACTCTTTTACACCAACTCCTTTGAAACGAAATGAACCCATGTGTGATACATCAAAAAGTCCAGCTCCAGAACGGCAAGCAAGATGTTCTTCCGAGATATTTGAGTACCAGATTGGCAACTCAAAACCATGGAAATCTACGATATTTGCATTCAATGAAACATGGTCATCGTAGAGAGCCGTGCGGACTGGTACTCCATCACTCATGAGTTACTGGTAGCGCACTCAGCATTAAATCATCACTGATAGAATATCATATTTCATTTGCGAGAATTACGCATGATTGACCAGTTCTTTCTAGCTAATCCTTCAAGAGCAACTCCAGATAAGCCACCCCACAACCAAGGGTAATCAATCTGTAATGCTAAAAGAACACCCATCGCTATCGAAGCCATAATCCAGTGGTGGAGCCAGAATAAGTTGTTACGAACATGGAACTTTATATTCTCAGTAATCCACCTAGTAGCCGCAAAGCAACATATCATCGAAACCGAGTAGAATGCGAATTCCATGATTCTGTTCCGTATGTCGAGGATTATAACCTCTTTCAATATCAATACTCGACAGGAACAGGATCCAACATCCTCCAAAGATACCAACTTGCGGCCGTGCGGTATGGAGCCCACCTTTTGGAGACATCAAGTACATTCTCTTTTGTGACTGCTTCTGGCACCAACATTTGAACTCCCTTGATCAAACCGATATCCCCAATACTGAAAATATCTGGACGAAGTAATGCGAAAATCATAATCATCTCAGAAGTCCAAGGACCAATTCCCCTAAACTTCGTAAGATGTTTGTTTATGTCAGCATCAGATAAATCATCCCATTTCGCAGATAAAAAATCTACTGAATTCGTGGCTATGCCGTGTATGTATTGGGATTTCGGCCTAGTAATTCCACTAGTGGCTAAATCATCTGGTGAAAATTTACAGATATTCTCAGGAGTCATTTTCCCTACTAAATCACTCAACCGATTCCAAATAGAATCTGCAGCGATGACTGAAATTTGTTGCCCCACTACTGACCGTACAAAGGTTGAGAAAATGTCCCCTTTACCAGTAAGGTGCTCATTCTCGTATTTCCTCACTACAGGTCCTAATAACTCATCGTTCAACAAGAAAACGACTGCACTATCCCACCATTCGGGCTTCCCAGTAATCATGAGTCTTGTTTATCTATTCAGTATTTGACTACTTGCTTTACTCAACGTTCAAACGGTACTCCTCGAATAATTTCATCACCGATTTTTACAACTTCGTCAATATACTGGTCGAGAGATTCCTCAGTGACCCCCGGGTTAGCAATTACTGACCTCAGGATTACATCATCATTAACGTTTGATTTAGAAACCATGAAATTACCAGACTTAACTAGGCGTTCACGAATTTGGTTATTGACATCATTGTGGTCAATTCCTTCGGTAGTATATCGGAAACAAACATTTGACCAAACTCTTTGAGACATCATCTCTAACTTACTGTGAGAATTTACTGATGATTGCAAATAATCAGCCAATTCAATATATGATTCAATCTGTCTTGCCCATCCTGCATCTCCGATTTCCCTCCATGCTAAGAACAATTTAAGAGCATCATTTCTCCTTCCACATTGTAAACTAATACGGCCCAAATCTACATCTTCGGTCTCACCGTGGAATAAGTAGTGAGCTACATCTCCATGAGAACAAATCTTTCTCAGGATTTCTGGACGCTTGATCAAGAAGGCCGAACAAATAAGTGGAACTCCCATCATTTTGTGAGCGTCCCAGCAAACTGAATCTGCTAATTCAACTCCATCCATCAAACTACGAAGTTTGGCACTGAACATGCAGGACCCACCCCATGCTGCATCAACATGGAACCAGATATCATGGTCCGAGCATATCGCTGCGATTTCTTTGATAGGGTCGAAAGCTCCCCTGACAGTAGTGCCAGCAGTAGCGACAACACAAAATGGTGTCTTACCATTTGATTTGGTCCTATGAATCTCTTCATTCAATTTGTCTGAGCGCATCCTTCCTTCATCATCACAAGGGACTTTTATTACATTTTCAAAACCGATGCCTAAAACATTAGCAGCCATCAGTACAGAATAATGCGATTCTGCAGACACATAGCATACTAAATTTTGACAATCGAAACCGCGCTGCTGACCTAGAGGGTCTGCGTGATATCTCCCACACATCATCCCAATCATATTGCCGTTAGAACCACCGGTAGTCAAAGTTCCATTTCCATCTCCAAAACCAATCATATCACACATTCTTCGGATTAGGCCTTGTTCAATCAGAGTTGCAAATGGTGATAACTCGTAAGTGTACATCGAATTGTTGGTTACGCTAGCAAGGATTTCCCCCGCAAGCGCAGAGATATTGATTCCGCCCCAAAGTGGATTCATGAATCCAGGGTGGTCTGTACGAACACTGTAGCGTAGATACTGATCGATATCCGAGATTACGGTATCAAGCCCTAAACCTTCGAGTGGGAGGTTTAAATCGGCTGTTTTCCGAAGACTCGATTGAGGTATAAATTCAACAATGCTTTCTGAGCCATCTAGATAAGAGCGAACTCTGTGAAGAACGGCGGCAAAGAAATCTTCCGTGTTCAAATGCACCCCTCTAAACTCTCCTAGTGAAGACGGGTTTAGAACCCTGCGTCTTCTGGGACGGCCATGGCACTCGCTGAAAAGTATGGGGATTTACCACTCAGGTTACTCTTAGTGGGCCACAACCCCAGTGAACATTCGTGGGATTCCGGACACTATTTTTCTCAGCCATCGAATAACTTTTGGAAACTAATTACTGAATCAGGCTTACTCGAAGAAGATGTTAATGCAAATGACGATGAAATGTTGGAGAAAATGCAAATAGGTTTCACTGATGTAATTAGAGTGCCAAATAGTAAATCTAATGCAATTACTCGCAGGTTTTTCGTAGAGCAGCGTTCTTTTTTTTACAAACGCATAATTACTAATGCACACCGGGTAGGAGGCTCTCCTGAGCGTATCGCATTTGTTGGTAAGCGACAATTTGCAATGCTTTTTGATCCACCGTTGAAAAAAGTAGAATTGGGGCTACAAGAACTAAATCCCCCGGGATTTCCTTTTGATTCAGAAATATGGGTCCTGTCAACGCCTTCTGGCCGTTCACCTATGAAATGGGAAGAGCGTGTGAAACCTTACGAAGAGCTGGCACTAGCCATGCAATATGCATTTTGAACTAGTAACATTGAATAATAGCACCCAATCGAACACTCATGCTCGGACAAGATGGCGCTGCATGGATTGAAAGATTGCACATGCAATTAGCAAGGAACTTGAGAGCTGCCAGTTGGTCTCAAGCCGAAATAGCAGAAATATTGGGCTCAACTCAATCTACAATATCTCGAATGGCGCATCGCCAACTACCTGTGATGGCGGGGACATCCGATGAATCAACAATAGATGGTTGGGCACATGAAATCTCGATGGCGCTCCGACAATTAGGGCCTAAAGCAAAGCCTAGTAGGACTCGTTTCGTAATGGAGATTGCATTTGCACCAGGTCAAGTACTACGTTTCGACAAATCATTAACAGGTACCGATTTAGATTCGGATCAAGAACAAACATCGTTGCTGAAGCGACTTGAGTGGGCGGTATCAAGAATTGATGTAAACAAATTGAAACTTCAAATGCCAGCAGTTGGGATGAACATTGCTTGTTGCTTAGAATCTTCAAGATCTTCTAGCGAAGTAGCAGCATTCCCAGGGAAAGTAACGATTGTTGAAAACAAGTTACGCCACCATGAAACGCCATCGTTTGGAGCTTCAAATCACCTAGCAAATATGCTACTGCTAGCAAGGAGAAATGACAAAGACAAAACCGCAATACTCAACATACATCCAGGGAACGATAACGATGCCATACAAAATATGTGTGAAGATTTAGATTTGAATCTAACTTTTGCCCCGAAAGGAGAATTAGTTCCTCATCAAGGAATCGATGTAATATTGGATGAAGGAGCATTTGGATGGGAGCCGGCACTCTACATCTTAGCTCACAACCCGTTAGAACTGGTGGACAGAATGCACCGTATTATTTCAGAACTAAACTGAGGTGAAAAGTTGAATAGATTTACGTTACTAGTAGCAGTATTGATTTTGAATTTGACAATTTCTGGTTGTTTAACAGATAAAATCGACGACGATGAAGTAAAGCAGCCTGACGAATATGAGTGGGTCGATGATGGAGAGTTGACTATCGTCACATATGACGTCTACGGATTAACCGATGAAATGTTAGCAAATTTTGAAAATGAATCAGGATATGAAGTGAATTTGTTGAAACTCGATGATGCTGGATCTGTACTAGACCACTTGCTACAACACAAAGGGCAACAGGTTGCAGATATTGCTATTGGATTAGATAACACATACCTCCAAACGGCAATAGATAACAATGTTCTTTGGGAACATAATGCGATATTACAGAACATATCTGAATCAGCACTATTACCTTATGATGGCCCGTTAGCAGCCCCTTTTGACCAGGGATATATTTGCCTGAACTATGACTCAGATATTGTTGATGGAGTTAATTACACAGTCCCTGAAAGTCTGTGGGAGTTAACTGAAGAGGATTGGAAAGGTAAGGTAGCAATACCATCCCCGGAAACCAGCAGTCCAGGAAGGGCTTTCATGACCGCCACAACAGACTACTTTTCCACCGACAGTGACAATGATACTGACTGGACTGATTGGTGGTCCGCAATGTCACTTAATGATGTAATAATCACCACAGGATGGTCAGAAGCGTATGAGACACGTTATACTGGAGGTTATGGCGAGTGGACCGATGGATACGTAGGAGACGCACACATTGTTGTATCATATTGTCACTCACCGGGAGTTGAGTCTTGGCACAATGGAAACTGGACAAAATCTGCGGCATTAGACATACCTAAGGCATCTTTCCATCAGGTCGAATATGCTGCTGCCTTAGAAGGAGGAAACCTTGACTCCGCATCTGCTTTTATCGAGTACCTACTTTCTCCAGAAGTTAATTCTAAAATGCCTCTAGAAAATTCAATGTATTCTGCTTTAGAAGGATATGATTTACCTGAAGAA
>Ga0206677_10002260_pt1 | contig 17176 bp, 13 predicted proteins | sample M130m12015metaG_FD_155475 | JGI IMG/M metagenome (GOLD analysis project Ga0206677, IMG submission 155475) | Ammonia-oxidizing marine archaeal communities from Monterey Bay, California, United States - M1 30m 12015 | ecosystem: Environmental > Aquatic > Marine > Intertidal zone | place: USA...
GACTTTAGAATTAGTAATAGCTAAGTAATTATACTTAGTGACAAAAAAGAACAAAAAAAAAGGCCCGAAGGCCTTTTGCTAACTAAACTATAAACTATGAAATAAAATTTTAATTAATCACTTTTAATTTTTGTATACCTAGGATTTCATTCTTGCGAATGAATCTAATGATATAGACACCTTCTTCTAGATTTGAAGCTGTAATTAATGTTTGCCCTTCTTCTACCGTAAGCACCTTAATTTGATTTGTTGAAGCTAAAATCATATGGACTTCAGTTATCTCTGCCCAATCTGGCCATGACATTTTTACCTTTGCAATTAATGTTGGGTTTGGGAAAATGTTTGCCCTAAATATCTCTGAGGTTGTCGGGTTTAATAAATCTCCGCTTATTGTAGATTCTACGCTAAATGGATGTTTTTGTTGAAGGTCATCTTGACTCATAGCGTTTCCTGAAATTAAAATAAACGCGCCTAAAAAGATTTTTGTAATAGTTGTTTTCATTTGTCTGTTGTTTTAAATGTTGTTTTGTTTTGTTTATGGGTCAAAGGTGCTGACTCTTTTGTAATGGATATTTAATATTCCTAGAATTGAAAACCAAAATAAACCCAAGCACTGAAAAGAAGCTACGTAGTATTACCTATTTAATTCTAGGTATGCGTGGTAAGAAGAAATGAGATATGAGAAATTAAATTACTGAAAAACAGGTTATTAAATAACAATAACACTTAGTATTTTCGTGAGTTAGCTATTTCTGCAAAAATTGAATAAAATCAATATGTAAGTTTGACAATCGCGCGTTATAGGTATCTCTTAAGTCGGTTGGAAGTTCTGGATACGCAAGCAAACGTTCATATGCATCACGTATGAGCATCGTATCACGGTTTTCCATATTAATGTCTAAAATTGCCGCATTTTTTTCTAACACTAGCAGAAGGTCTTTAAAGTCCGGATATAATAATGCAATAGAATCTCCATAATCAATGGCCCTTTGATAAACACCAGCGTCGTCATAAAGCTGCTGCACATCTGCTAGACAGTATGCCGACAAAGAATCTTCAGGGAATGCCTTATAATATGCAAGGTTTCGATTAATTAGTTCTATTCTTATCAATGATCTATCTGTCTTATACTTTATAATATCTTCTTTACCGTAGCTACGCAAAACTTCCTGAGAAAGATTGTATATAGACATTAGAGAATCATTCATCGTCCGAATGTCATTTTGAAGCTGCTCTTTCGTATCAATCTTATTTATAGCCTCTTTTTTCGGTGTCGACTGACAGCCTAAAACAATTAAGAAGACGATTAATGGTACTTTTTTCATTTTCTCGTTTTTTTCGGAAACCTCATTTTATAATCAATATCAATTTCACCACTTGATATATTATTTAGCTTTTTTTGAATCATTTTGCGTTTTAAAGGACCTAAATAATCGGTAAATAAAATCCCTTCAATATGATCGTATTCATGTTGAAAAATGCGAGCCGCATAACCAGAATAAGATTCCTCTTTTAATACCCAGTTTTCGTTATAGTAAGATACCGTAATATTTGGCTTTCTTGAGACATTTTCTCTGATTTTAGGAATGGATAAACACCCTTCCTGAAATGGCCATTCTTTTCCCTCCTCTTCCTCTATAATAGGATTAATAAACACTTTCTTGAAATCCTCAATACCTTCAGCACGTGGATCATCTTCACCGTCTTCATCCTCAGCGAATGGGCTTCCGTCAACAATAAACAAACGTATATTCCTGCCTATTTGGGGAGCGGCAAGCCCAACTCCTTTTGCCTTATACATCGTCTCAAACATGTCAGAAATCAACTGCTTTAAATCTTTATAATTCTCATCAATTTCTTCACAATCTTTTTTAAGAATTGGATCTCCGTAAGCAACTATGGGTAAAATCATGTTCGTATTTTCTGTAAAATTAAAATTTTAGGTTAACTGTTGGCACTCAAATAATCTTGTAATATAATTGTAGCACTAAGGCGATCAAGCCTTCCCTTGTCTTGTCTTTTTTTCTTTGAAACAGTTTTGAGCAAGGTTTGTTGCGCGATTTTTGAAGTCATTCTCTCATCATACAAGGCAACATCACATTGAGAAAATTGTTTTTCGATCGCCGTCTTTAACAAACGCACATTTGCTGTTATATCAGTATCTTTACCACTAAGATCGAGAGGATATCCAATTACTATAGTCTGAATGAATTCATTCGCTACCAGATTTTCAATTTCGTGCATTAAATCAACAGATGCTACAGTTTTTAATGGAGTAGCTATTATTCCTAGGTCATCTGAAATAGAAATACCTGTTCTCTTTAAACCAAAATCAATTCCAATTGCTTTATTCATTGAACAAAAGTATAAAATAGAACATTACTAAATATTCTTTTTACACTTTTAACATATTTAAAGTTTCCTTAGTGAATAATGTATATATATTTGCACCGTGAATACAAAACAAATTGATTTATTGGAACGTTCCGCGAAGCTTTTTATGAAGCTTGGCATACGCAGTGTTACCATGGATGATATTGCCAATCATGTAGGTATCTCAAAAAAAACGTTGTATAACCATTTTAAAGACAAAAGCCAACTCGTTAGAGAAATAATTAGGTTAAGGATTGCCCAAGATCAAGCAGTATGTAAATCTTTTGCCCTCAAATCTGTCAATGCGATTGATGAATTAATGCATATCTCCAAATTCGTAATTGAATCTCTTTCCTCAATTAATACCACTGTTTTTCATGACTTAAAAAAAAGCCATCCAGATGCTTGGAAAATGTTAGAAGAGCATCGTTTTGGGTTTGTATACAATCAATTTGTGAAGAATTTACACCGGGGTATTAAGGAAGGTTTATATCGTGAAAAAATACATAAAGAAATCTATGCAAAACTCCATATTGTAAATATCGATGCGATCATTAACGGTTCTATTTTTCCTTGGCCAGAATTTAAATTTGAGACCGTCTTTGCAGAAACTTTTAGAATTCATATTAGAGCCATTACTAATGATGAAGGGCTAAATTACTTTAAAACACATTTATTAAATATCAACGAATGAAACATTTACTAACGCTTTTTATACTGTCAGGGCTCATTCATGTGCATGCTCAGGTTGGGCGTTCATTTTCGCTATTAGAAGCTAAAGATTATGCGCTCAAAAATCACATCAAAGTCAAAAATGCAGACCTAGAGTATAATAAAGCTATTGAAAAGAAAAAAGAATATTTAGCGGCTGGTATGCCAGAAGTAAACATAGCTGGGTCTTTTAATCAATTTTTAAACTTACCTGTACAAGTGCTCCCAATCTCCTTCTTTGACCCTGCAGCACCGGAAGATGATATTATTGCTTTTCGTGCAGGAACTGAATTTAACTCTAGCGCGAACCTTCAAGTAAATCAACTTTTGTTTGATGGTTCTTACTTTATTGGAATTCAAGCATCCAAACTTTTAATTGATGTTCAAAAGATTCAAAAAACAAGAACAAATGAGGAGGTTCTTTTCTCAGTTATAGAGGCCTACCACATTGCAGCTGTGGCTCAAGAAAATTTAATGTTTTCAGATTCTATTTATAGGTTGACATCCAAACTAGAGGAGAAACAATCAAAATATCTAGAAGCAGGACTTCTAAGTAACGAAGAACTAGACCAAATGACTTACGCTGTTCTCAGTGCAAAGAATGCCTATGAAAATGCCGAATTACAATACAATAATACGCTTGCGCTGCTGAAGTATGCTATGGGTTTCCCACAAGATTCAATATGTGTTTTGAGTAATGGGTTGATTGACCTAGATGAAAATGCCTCTCAAATCAATTTGGGCTCTATTGATGACAATTCATTACTCCCTCTACTTCAGACACAAATTCAGCTGTCACAATGCAATGTTAAAAATAATAAAGCCGGATTTTTACCATCCCTATCGGCATACTTTCAACAAGGTTACAATGCCTATCGAACTAAATTTGACTTCTTCCAAGACAAACCATGGTACTCACAAACTAATTGGGGTTTACAAATGAATATTCCTGTATTTTCTAGTGGAAAGGGACGTGCAGTGGTTGAACAATCTGAAATTCAACTGCTACAAGATGAATACAACTTTGAAATGACTAGGCAAGGTTTAAAGCTTCAAGAAGTACAGCTCAAAAATACAATTGCCTCAGCTTTAAAAAAGAAAGAGCTCCAAAAAGAAAATCACTTATTGGCAGAAAGAATTTATAGAAATGCCATCAATAAAGAGAAGCTCGGAAATGGAAACAACCTACTGGTTACTCAAAAACTCAATCAAACAATGATTGCTCAAGCTGAATATACGGCAAGCCTTATTGAGGTATATAGAAGTAAGCTTGAACTCGACAAACTTTACAATAAATTAAAATAATATCCTGATGAAAAAAACAATCATTTTCGGAACACTCCTGTTTACATTATTGAGCTGCGCCGATACAGAAACAAAAGATTCTCAAAAAGAAGAAAATAAAAAGACATCTGTATTGTTGCCTTTAGTGCGCTCTGCTAAAGTACAAAACACAAGTTTTAACCATAAAATTTCAATTCAGGGTAATATTGAAACTGCCCAAGACATTCTGATTAATTCAGAGATGTCAGGAATGATTGAAAACGTCGCAGTTTCAGCGGGTACTCAAGTCAAAGCAGGAGCTGTTTTACTAACCATGGATGCTGCCATTTTAAATGCCAATATTAGAGAGCTAAAATCACAGTTGGAATTTGCTCAATATATGCTTGGCCAACAAGAAAAATTATTTGAACAAAATCTCGGTTCGGAATTCGATAAAAAAAGTGCAGAAAATCAAGTGAATTCACTTGAAGCAAAACTAAATACAATGGAAGTCCAACTCTCAAAAATGATTGTTCGCGCACCCTTTAGTGGCACAATTGATGAGGTTTATGCAAAAACAGGTCAGCTTTCCGGTCCTCAAATTCCTTTGATGAGGCTTGTAAATATGTCAAATACTGAGGTGGTAGCATCGGTCTCTGAAAAACACTTTAAAAGCATAAAAAAAGGAACAAAATTAACCGTTAATTTCCCAAATTATCAACTTGATCCGATTGCCACAAAAGTATCTAGTGTTGGGAGCTATATTGAACCGACCAATAGAACATTTACAATTCGCGCTGACATCATGAACAAAATCGGTTTAATGCCAAACATGCTTACAGAACTTGAAATAATTGATTTCGAAATTGAATCAGGACTGGTAATACCATCTAAAAGTATATTGAAAAATGCTAAAAGTGAAGACTATATATGGGTACTTGAACCGGCTAAAAAAGAAAGCTTCAGTGTTCAGCAGGTCTTTATCAATAAATTAAAAGCTTATGCTGGTCAAGCACTTATTGAACAGAACGATTTGATTAAAGAGGGTACTTTAATTATTGAAGGTGGCGCAAGAGGTATTACTAAAAAGGATTTGGTTAGAATCAAGTAACATATAAAACATGAGTAATTTTAAAGGATTCGGCTTAACAACATTATCGGTTAAAAACACAAAAACAGTGTTTTTAATTGCAATTGTTATTGTTATTGGGGGTATGCTTGCCTATCAATCTATGCCCAAGGAAAATTTCCCAGAATTAAAAATCCCAGAGATTTACATAGGAATCGCGAAGCCAGGTTCCTCTCCACAATACATGTCTGAGAAAATATCCCAGTCAATTGAGAAAGAAATAGGTGGCATCAAACTGGTTGATGAAATTAATTCAAACTCCGTGCACGGATACACAACCATTCGTGTAAAATTTGACTTTAAAATGCCCGTTGACGAGGCCTTACAAAAGGTGAAAGATGCGGTTGATCAAGCGAGAACAAAGAGTGACTTCCCTCAGCTACCTGCTGAACCTAATATTTTTGAATTAGATCCTTCTAAAATGCCCATTCTGAATATTAATTTACGTTCGGAAAATGCATCTGTTCTTAAAGAGGTAGCAGAAGAGCTAGAAAAACAGTTAGAAGAACTTCCAGAAATCAGTGAAGTAGATATCCGGGGCTTACCGCTTCAGGAAATGAGAATTGAAGTAGATCCTATAAAAGCGCAATCCGTCAAAGTTACACTCGACGATATTCAAAATGCCGTGAGTGCAGAAAACCAGACCATTCCTGGTGGTGAAATTCTAATGGATGGAATTAGAAAAACAGTTCGAATAGAGGGAGAATATAAGAGTGCCGAAGAACTCAAAAGAACAGTTGTAAAACAAGATGAATTTTTACCGGTATATCTTGAAGATGTTGCTGAAGTATATTTTGGAAATGCCGATACAACATCGTTCGCAAGAGAATTCGGTGTTGCTGTGGTTATGCTAGATGTGAAAAAGCAAGGCGGAGAAAACTTATTGGTCGCTTCAGACAAAATAAATAACATTATTTCTGAATCCCAATCAAATGGAGCGATTCCCAAAAGCGTCGAGGTATCTCTGACCAATGATCAATCAAATGTGACAAGAGATATGGTTTCCAACCTCGAAAACTCTATTATTCTAGGAATTATTCTTGTTGTCGGTGTATTGCTATTTTTCTTAGGGTTGAGAAACGCACTATTTGTTGGGGTCGCCATACCACTTTCTATGCTGATGTCTTTTCTAATTCTCAATTCAATGGGAATTACATTAAATGTCATGGTATTATTTTCATTAGTGCTTGCTTTGGGGATGTTAGTGGATAATGGAATTGTTATCGTTGAAAACATATACCGTTACATGGATGAAGGGAATTCATCATATACGAGTGTTGTTCAAGGTGTTGGTGAGGTGGCGTGGCCTATAATTTCGTCAACAGCAACAACTGTGGCGGCATTTGTTCCTCTAGCTTTATGGCCAGGAATCATTGGGGAATTTATGAAGTTTTTACCGATGACTTTGATGATTGTCCTCGCCTCTTCCCTATTTGTCGCCCTTGTTATCAATCCGGTTTTGGCAGTAACTTACATGAAAGTTACACAGAGCCAACCCAACAAGAAAAAGATTGTGTTAAGCTCTTTATTCTTCACCTCTCTTGGAATCTTTTTTATTGTTTTTGGTTGGGTTTCCTTAGGGAATTTTGTTGCATTTATTGGACTATTATCTCTGGTGAACTTATTCATTTTCCTACCGGGAACAAAAACATTTCAAAACAAATTCTTACCAAGACTGGAAAGGGTCTACGAGAAATTTCTTCGATTTGCAATCAAAGGCAAGCGTCCTTTGGTCTTTTTAGGGGGGACTATTTTACTTCTAATTTTTTCATTAGGGCTATTCACTATATTTCCGCCAAAAGTGGAATTCTTCCCAAATAATGAACCTCAATATGTCAACATATTTATCTCGCATCCTATAGGTACAGATATCGGAGTCACAAATGAAACAACACTTAAAGTTGAAGCTGACTTAAATAAAATTCTCAATGAATATATGGATGCAGATGATACGACTGGAATACCACAAGATGAACGATTGATCAAATCGATTATATCTCAAGTGGGCGAAGGCACGAGTGACCCGGCTCAAGGAGTCACTATGGGCAACACCCCACACAAGGCAAGAATTACCGTGAATTTTTGTGAATTCCAATTTAGACAGCGAACCAAAACCTCAGATATTTTAAAGAAAATTCAAGCAGGTTTACGAGGTAAATACAATGCGGATATTGAGATTACTGCTTCAAAAAATGAATCTGGACCCCCACAGGGAGCTCCCATAAATATTGAAGTAACAGGACGAGGTGAGTATAAGGACCTCATTGCAGCAGCCGAAAACATAAAGAATTATTTGGATAGAAAGGGTGTAGCTGGTGTTGAAAAATTAAAACTTAACGTAGATGCAAATAGACCAGAAATCCCAATCACTGTCGATAGAGATCAAATTCGAAAACTAAATGCTTCGACCTATCAAGTTGGAATGGCAATTAGGAAGTCTCTTTTAGGTCAGGATATTTCAACATATACCATTGACGAGGAATCGCATGACATTGTTGTCAAGTTTGATAGTGAAAGTAGAAACAATTTGAACGCTATATTGGATCAAAGATTGGTGTTCAGAAACAACCAAGGGAAGCTTATGAATATACCTGTAAGATCAGTTATTGAGGACCCTGAGGAAAGCACAAGCTATTCTGCTGTAATTCGAAAAGACCAAATCCCATTAGTAACCATCACCTCTAATGTTACAGAGGGGTTTAATGCAAATGAGGTCGTTAAGGTGATGAAAAAAGAAATGGAAACTTTTGAAAAAGAGAACCAGCTCTCAACAGGCATAAAATACAGGTTTGCAGGTCAACAAGATGAACAAGCAAAAGAGATGGCATTCTTGAGTAAGGCACTTATGGTGGCTTTGTTTTTAGTATTATTAATTATTGTTTCGCAGTTTAATTCCTATTCTGCCCCAACTGTGATACTCCTTACTGTGCTTTTATCTCTAATTGGCGTTTTCCTTGGACTCGTTATTTCAGGTCAAAATTTTGTAGTCATTATGACGATGATTGGAATCATCTCCTTGGCAGGAGTGGTGGTAAACAATGCCATCGTATTAATTGACTACACCAATTCATTAAGGAAAAGAAAACGAATTGAAAAAGAACTAGGAGAAAACGAGCTATTAAGTAACGAGGACCTTTTGGAATGTACTATTCAAGGTGGTAAAACAAGGTTACGCCCGGTATTACTTACGGCTATTACAACAATATTAGGGCTAATCCCTCTGGCCATAGGTTTTAATATTGACTTTGTAGGATTGTTTAGTTCATATGAACCAAATATTTTCTTAGGCGGTGACAATAATATGTTTTTTGCTCCAATGGCTTGGACTATTATTTACGGACTAACCTTTGCTACGTTTTTAACACTCGTTATTCTTCCTGCTGTATACTTACTTTCATATAAATTCAAGATCTGGTTATATGGTGTTTTAGGATGGCAGATTAAAAGTAACTTTTAAAGTCAATTATCGTTAAACTGCACATGAAAACGACTTCAATCCTATTATTGACTATACTACTGCTGGCATGTGAAAATTCTAGTAAAGACAAACTTCCAAAGGTTGAAGAAACACTATTTAGAAGTGACTATCCGGAAGGAGAACTCTTTTTCGATTACAAAGACTCCATCGAACGATCTGATGAATTAGCAGATGTATTGAGCCTTGAATTTACAAGTAATGAAGGTGTCATTATCAGTTCATCGGCCAAAGTTGATCCTTTAGGAGATGTTCAAATGATCAAACTTCATAAAGAGTTGGAAAATACTATTGATGAAGAGCTTTTCTATTACCGAAATGGCTTAAAACTAATAACACTTAAATCAAATATTGTTTTTAGTGAAGACAACAACTTCTATTCTGAAACTATCTCCTTTTATGGAGACACAGGAAATGTAATTTACTCAGGGATTAGAAAAGAAATAGACCCAGATTCATTGGAGATGAGAAGGTTCTCTGAAATTACGCCTACCATTTTGGATGACAGTTTACCTTTACAATTGTTAAAACAAGAAGGACCGTTTCAAACGAATTTCCTAAGTACAGCATTCGCAGAGGAACAAGAAAAATTATTTATTGTTGTGGGGGCTCTTGACCGCTCATTTACATCGACCCTAGCAATAAATGAAAAAAATAAATTAATTGAGAACATCCTTCAAAATCAACAAAAGTATGTTGGCGCGGAATTAAAAATTGAATTCATGCACACGACACAGACAGATGGTTTTTCATATCAGACCCTACTAAATGCTGAATTACTTGAAAAATAGAACATTTTTTTTCGAAAGATTAAACTTTCTGAGGATTCATGCGTCTTAATATCTGTGGGTACGTGTAATGTAAAAAAACAAGTGCTATTAAACTTTAAAACCTAGGGCTTCAAACGCCTCTAACTTAAATCTAAAAAATGAAAAACATTAGCTTGACGCTACTATTCATGAGTTTTATGCCTCTTTTTTTCGCACAATCCATGAAGGTAACAGGTAAGGTATTTGATACGACAGGTGCCAATGTCCTAGAAAATGTATCCGTTGTTGCGGTAAGGTTAAAAGACTCGATTTTATTAAAACATACAAGAACTGGTTCAGATGGTACATTTGAGCTTTCTGGTTTTGCACCTGATACTTTTAACTTGATGATTGAGCATCCTGGACTTGATGAGAAATCCTATTATATTTTTGGGCACAGCGGAAACGCAGAGATAGATATTCCTTCTGTGAAACTAAATCCTAAATCTCAGGACTTAGAAGAGGTCGTCATTTTCGCAAATAAAAATCCGATTTTTTTCAGAGGGGACACCTTAGTTTATGTTGCGGATTCCTTCAAAGTAGCAGAAAATGCAGTTGTTGAGGACCTGCTCAAAAAGCTTCCTGGAATCAAAGTAGATGAGAATGGAGCTATAACTTCACAAGGTCAGGATATTGAACAGGTTTTGGTGGATGGTGATGAATTTTTTGGTTCTGACCCCACAATTGCCACTAAAAACCTAGGCGCTAAAGGAATAGAAACCGTAGAGGTTTATGAAAAAGAGCGAGAAGGTGCATCAATTGGGGATGATGATAAAATGCAGGTTCTGGATCTGAGGCTTAAGGATGATGCAAAAAAGGGATACTTTGGTAAACTAACTGGTGCGTCAGATTTTGCTTTATTTGAAGACAATGCATTTTATGAAGGTGAATTCCTTTACAATAATTTTAACAAAAAGCGGAAAATTTCAGTCTTTGCTCTAACTTCTAATACCCCAAAATCAAACATAGGTTTTGGTGATGCCTCAAAATTTGGTTTAGATAATGAACGAAGTGGAAAGTGGTGGGACCAGTCCACCCCTCAAAATACTAGTGGAATTCCAAGAACTTTAAAAAGTGGAATTTATTATTCTGATAAAATTGGCAAAACTGGAAAGCTTAATTTGAACTACTCTTATTACGAGGAACAGCTAAATGCTGAATCAAATAGCCGCTCAAGCTACTACCTTCAAGATTCGAGCTATAGTACTGTCGATAGAGTGAATCAGAACGATACGAGTAAGTCCCATAGAATAAATCTGTCTTATAAAACCAACTTAGATTCCTTAACCACCTTAGATATTAGACAAAATATACGTTTTGATGAGGCTCAAAATAGCAGTACGACCAACAATGAATTCCTAACCAGTGAAAACGTTTCCTCATTAAACACCTCCATCACTAATGACAATGACTCAAAAGGTGTCTCAAGCACCTCAGAGTTCAGATTGATTCGAAAATTTAAAAAACCCAAAAGAGAACTTAAGGCTGAATATGTTCTTAGAGCTCAGGATAATGAAACAGATAGTGAATTAAAAAACATCTCCAACTTTTATCTTCCAGTAACATCATTTGATTCTATAGTTCAAGATAAAAGAAATGAGAATGGTTACCTTAATCAGTCTAGCAAATTAACGTATACAGAACCAATATTCGAGAAATTTAGATTACAAATTGAATACTTGTTTCAGAACAATCGATCCGATCAAGAAATTAACACAACGGATCGTTTGAGTAATCTTCAGATAGATACCCTATCCAATAATTTTGACAATCTAAGATTACAGCATAGAGGAACCGCTGTTTTAAGTTATGAAATATACAAACATCTTATTCAAGCGGGAATAGGATTCAGAAACATTGCTATCGATAATAAAAACCTAGTCACAGGAAATATTATTACTCAAAATATTAACAACTTTCTTCCTCAATTTAGATACCAATTTAAACCAACAAGAGCGAAACGCTTTAACTTTAGATACAACACGCAGTCTCAACAGCCTTCTATAAACGATTTACAACCTGTTCAAGACAACTCAAACCCAAATGCCATACAAATTGGGAATCCGGATTTAGAACCGAATTATATGCATTCACTGAGAATTAACTTTAATTCTTGGCAAGCACTTTCTGGCAGATATATTTGGAGTGGACTTAATGCAACATACATCGACAATGCATTTGCCACCATGACAAGTTATGATGAATATGGTCGTACGATTTCTCAAACAACAAATGTTGATGGTAATATCTTTGCAAACTTGTTTGCAGGGGCAGGCTTTCCTATTTTAGGTAGAAAAATAGAGTTTGAACCAAATGTTAATGCGAGTTATAACAAGAATACAAACTTCATTTCAGGACAAGAAAACATCACTGAGAATACATCAATATCAGGAGGTCTTGACATTCAATTCAATCTTGACTCTCTAGAATTTAGTATTGGTAATAACTATTCATACATCAATCCGCAAACTTCATTAGCATCATTTGCAAATCAACCATACAGTACGCAGCGCTATACCGCGCGTGTTGAATGGAGGGTGAGAGGTGGTTTTTTACTAAAAGCAGATGCGAATTTCACTATAAATTCTGGAAGAGCTCAAGGATTCAACAATGAAATACTGATCATAAATGCTGAATTGAGTAAAAGCTTTCTCAAAACTCAAAACCTAATTCTTGCTGTAAATGGAAATGACCTGTTAAATCAAAATATCAACTTGTTACGTCAAGTAAACGGTAATGTCATCACAGACAATTTCACACAGATTATTTCAAGATATTTTCTAGTGAGATTAACGTATAAATTCAATAACAATAAAACCAAAGAAGATGATTTTAAAGGCTGGGGTTAATATTTCAAAGTTAAATGTGTTTTTATTTTTATTGCTATCGGGCTCCATATTTGGTCAATACCATGATTATGGTAAAATCACCTTTGAAAGAAAAACGAATCTTTTAAAAAAATACGCTGGTAAATCGAGAATGATGCGCTTTGTTACCGAAGAGAATAAAATTAAAATTGACAAATTCGAACTTGTTTTCAACGACACGGCATCTGCCTTTACTCCAATTAAAGAGGTTGAAGAGGGCCGTATGGGATGGCTTACAACTAAGAACTCCTACTATCAATACCTTCAGGAAGAAAGTCAGTACACCATACTAGGTCTTTTTGGACAAAACGTAAATATAAAAGACTCACTACCATCTAGAAAATGGAAGATTACAAATAGTACGAGAAACATCAGTGGATACAAGTGTCGAAAGGCTTTATATGAAAAAAATGACAGCACACGCATTTATGCTTGGTATGCAAATGAACTTACCACATCTATTGGACCCGAAGGATATTGTGGGCTTCCTGGTGTGATTTTGGGTTTAGCAACTGAGGATGGCGGAATTGTTTATTTTGCCAAGAGTATTGAGTTTTACAAACCAAAAGAAGAGGATCTCACTCCTGACCTCGGAAAAGGCAAAGTTTTCACCCTTGAAGCCTTAAAAATAAAAATTGAAAAAGATTACGGAAACACGCCCTGGGGTAAAGGAATGTTTGATGACTTATTCAGATGGCTTTAAGCCCTTGTTTTAAGTAGTGCTATGTCAAAGTAAATCTTTAATTTTACATTCCTTTCAGAACTGATAAGTATGTGGCAAGGAATTGCAAATTTTATTCTTCGTAATCGCTTCCTTTTAATAGGTGCGATAACTTTGGTCACTGTTTTATTTGGATATTCTGCCCTAACCAATCTGAAGTTAGACAACAAATACGGTATTGTTCTTCCAAAAGATTCCCCAACAACAACGAATTACAATAAATTTAAAGAGTTATTCGGTGAGGATGGGAACGTTCTTGTTCTAGCCATTCAAACGGATTCATTATACACAGAGAGCCGTTTTAAAAAATGGAAACAGCTCGGAGACTCCATCTTAAAATTCCAAGGTGTTGAATCGGTAACCTCTGAAGCCACATTAATTACCTTAAAAAACGATAAAGAAAAAAAGGAATTCGTTTTTGAAAGAGTTTTTGAAGAAGACGACACGCTTTTTAAGAAAAAAAGCATTGAAATTATAAAAGACGAGGTTCGAAATAATCCTTTCTACAGGGGGCTTCTATATAGTGATAGTGGAGATGTTTCTGTGATGATGATAGGCATATCAGAATCAACGCTAGCCGACCAAAAAAAATCTAAAATTGTATTAAAAATTGAGGACTTGGCGCGAAGCTATGAAGGCGCATTTGGACAAGTACACTTCGCGGGACTTCCACATTTGAGAGTTGTAATTGCCACAAGAATTCAGAATGAAATGTTCTTATTCATTGTTGCTTCTATGCTGGTCACAGGAATCCTGCTTTATTTATTCTTTAGATCCTTTAGAGTTGTAGGGATTTGTTTAACTGTTGTCGCTATTGCCGTGGTTTGGGCTTTGGGAAGCATTGGTGCAATGGGGTTTGATTTAACTATACTTATGGCTTTAATCCCACCTCTCATGATTGTGATAGGAATCCCGAATTGCGTGTTCCTAATGACTAAATTCCACCAAGAGGTCAAAGAACATGGAAATAAAGTTAAAGCACTTTCAAGAGTCATTCAGAAAATAGGAACAGCTACCTTGCTTACAAATTTCACAACGGCTATTGGCTTCATGACCTTCGCTTTCACAAACTCCACTAAGCTGATGGAATTTGGTATCGCTGCATCGATAAACATCATGTTGGTATTCATCATTTCAATCTGTGTTTTACCCATATTTGCATCATTCTCAAAGCGACCAAAATTAAGACATCTCAAACACCTCGACCGCAAGGTTGCTACAGGAATGCTTGACTTCATTGTGTACAATACAGCCAATAGAAGACCATATATCTACATCGGAACAGTAGTATTAATTGTAGTTAGCTTTATTGGACTTTATAAAATGGAGGCTACCGGAAATTTAACAGGTGACCTTCCAAAAGACGATCAAATAAGCAAAGACGTGCGTTTTCTTGAAAAACATTTTGGAGGCTCTATACCCTTTGAAATGATGATTCATTATAATGACAAGGACCTTTTCAATTTTAAAGAAATGAATTCGCGCAAAATAAATAGCACGCTGAGTAAGCTGGCGCGAATTGATGCGATTCAAGACACACTTAAAAAGGACGAGCTTTTTTCTAAAAGCATCTCTATTGTGGATTTTATTAAAGCCTTAAATATGGCTTATTATTCCAATGATACCTCGAAATATAGACTTCGTATTAAGCAAGTTGGCATGGCCAAAACCAGTGCAAGAAGACAAAAGGAATACTTTAAAAAATTATTCCAAGGCGATATTTACAACGGGGGCTTTTCAATCAAGGAAGTGTTAGACACCAACTCACAGCATATTCGGGTGCGTTGTCAAATGAAAGATTTAGGATCTTATGATGTTGCTCAAAAAGTAGCACACCTAAAAACTACGGTAAACCGCATTTTAAACCCGAGTAAAGATGCCCTAGAAAGATACTACGCGATGATCAGCAGACCCAAAGATGAAGCAGATTCATCTGGAGTAGATTACGCAGACTCCATATTTCTTCTTGAACCAAATATTAAAAGGAATATTATTGAAAAGCTTTCAGAAAATGACATTGTATTGAGCAATAAATTCTACGAGGATAAAGAAAACTTATATGCGTTCATGGACTCTGTTGGTTTTCATCAAACCTTATACAATTCAATTCAAAATGAATATTTTGATGTAACATTCACTGGGACCTCTGTTGTCGCCTCTGAAGGAACCAAATACTTGGTGAAAAACCTAGTTACAAGCCTGATTTTCGCGATTATTTGTATCGGTATTTTGATGGCTATCTTATTTAGATCGTGGCGGATGGTGGTTATCTCTATGGTGCCAAACATCATTCCCTTATTGTTTACTGGTGGTATAATGGGTTGGTTTGGAATACCTCTCAAACCATCCACTCTACTCGTCTTCAGTATTGCATTCGGTATTTCAGTGGATGATACGATTCATTATTTGGCGAAATACAGACAAGAACTAAAAAATAATGAATGGGATTTAAAAACATGTGTAAATAATGCCACACGAGAAGCTGGGCTTGGAATGTTTTATACCTCAATCGTATTATTCTCAGGGTTCTCTGTATTTATGTTTTCTCAATTTGGTGGAACACAGGCACTAGGTATGCTTGTCTCGATAACGCTTTTAGTTGCAATGCTTACAAATTTAATGGTTCTTCCTTCCCTATTACTTTCATTGGATCGGTTAATTACAACTAAATCATTCAAAGAACCTTATTTCGAGGCTTATGATGATGATGACGAGGTAGAGTGGGATGAATTGGCTTTGGAACAGGAAATCATCGAAAAGGATAAAAAACCAGATAAAAGCACAAACGAATGAAAGGAATTATACTAGCTGGGGGATCAGGCACAAGGCTTCATCCATTGACATTGGCGGTAAGCAAGCAGTTGATGCCAATTTTTGACAAACCTATGATATACTATCCGCTTTCTATACTTATGAGAGCCGGTATAAATGAAATATTAATTATCTCTACACCACATGATCTACCAAATTTCGAAAAGCTATTGGGCGATGGTAAGCGCTACGGATGTAACTTCCAGTATGCTGTTCAAGAAGAACCTAATGGATTAGCTCAAGCCTTTATTATCGGAGAAGAATTCATTGGTACAGACAAAGTTTCTTTGATCCTTGGAGACAACATCTTTCATGGAGGAGGGCTGAATCGACTGCTGCAAGAACATAATGACCCTGACGGCGGTGTTATATATGCCTATCACGTTAAAGATCCAGAGAGATATGGCGTTGTCGACTTTGATGAAGACATGAACGCGCTGTCAATTGAAGAAAAACCAAGACATCCTAAATCAAATTATGCGGTTCCTGGGCTTTACTTTTACGACAACTCTGTAATTGAAATTGCGAAATCAATCAAACCCTCTGCTCGGGGAGAATACGAAATAAGCGATGTGAATGCCGAATATTTGAGAAGGGGGAAATTGAAAGTTGCAGTTCTAGACAGAGGAACTGCCTGGTTGGATACAGGGACATTTACTTCACTAATGCAAGCTTCTCAATTTGTTCAAGTTGTGGAGGAGCGCCAAGGGTTAAAAATCGGATGTATTGAAGAGATTGCATACAAAAAGGGCTTTATTTCAAAAGACGAGTTGAAGGCTATTGCGGCCCCCCTAGAAAAAAGTGGTTATGGCACATATCTTTTAGAATTACTAGCGGACTGATGAGTTTTCTTGAAAATTATACCAAAAAGATTGATGACGGCTTAAAGGAAATAAACCTACCAGAAAAACCCAATAACTTATACGATCCTTTGCGATACTTCTTTACGCTTGGTGGTAAAAGAATAAGACCAATACTAACAATATTGGCAGCAGAGAAATTCACGGCTAAAGATTC
>Ga0206677_10002262_pt1 | contig 17173 bp, 10 predicted proteins | sample M130m12015metaG_FD_155475 | JGI IMG/M metagenome (GOLD analysis project Ga0206677, IMG submission 155475) | Ammonia-oxidizing marine archaeal communities from Monterey Bay, California, United States - M1 30m 12015 | ecosystem: Environmental > Aquatic > Marine > Intertidal zone | place: USA...
AAGTATGCAAGTTATAGAATGGCTTACGGGTATTTAATTCGTGAAGTGCGAAAAAGAGATCGCCAAGCTTACGCAGAAATTTGGGAAAAAACTCACAAAGGCATTCTCAAGGATTTTAAAAAAAGTGCCGCTTTCTGGGAATCCTATAAAAATCCTTTTGAACCTTTGGTGAAAAAAGGATACAATGCCTATTTAAAAGCCAATAAGCAAGACAAAGGAACTGCTTCATACCATTATGTGGTGGATTTATTGATTTCTTATTTTGAAGAAAAGGGTACTAATTTTTCTTAAAATTTTGTTAAAAAAAATCATTTTTACCTTTACTGGCTTACTTCTGATTAAATTGTCGATCGAAGTTAAAAATCAATTCAAACTTATGAGAAAACTACTCTTTCTATGCTCCATGCTGTTGGTAATGTCTGCCAATGCACAGGATTATTTTCCTACAAATACGGGTGTAAAAACTACCAAAAACACTGTCATTGCTTTCCAAAATGCAACGATCTATGTAACTCCACAAAAAAAAATTAAAAAAGGAACCCTCCTTATTAAGGACGGTAAAGTGGTCGCTGTTGGAAAAAAAGTACAAATTCCAACTGGAACTAAAATCATCGATGTAAAAGGAAAAACTATCTATCCATCCTTTATTGATATCTATGCAGACTTTGGAATTGCAAAACCAAAAAGAGTGCGCTCCAATAACAGAACACCGCAATACGATGCAAGCAGAGATGGGTACTACTGGAACGATCATATACGGCCAGAAACCAGGGCAACACAATCTTTTAAATTTGATACTAAAAAAGCAAAGAATTATTTAAAGGCAGGTTTTGGTGTGGTAAATACGCACTTGCAAGATGGAATCATTCGTGGAAATGGAATGCTAGTTGCATTAAATCCAAATGCTTCGGATGCCTACCGAATTTTAGAAAATACGTCTGCACAGTATTTATCATTTACAAAAAGTTTGCAATCGCGTCAGTCCTACCCTACCTCTAGGATGGGTGCAATGGCTTTATTGCGTCAGACTTATTTGGATGCGGATTGGTATGCCAAGGGTCATGTAAAAAATAAAGATGCTTCTTTAGCAGCATTGAATAAAAACAAAAATTTAGTTCAAATATTTGAAGCTGGGAATCACTTAGACGCTTTAAGAGCCGATAAAGTGGGCGACGAATTTGGGATCCAATACACGATTGTGGGTGGTGGTGACGAATTTGAACGCATTGCAGACATTAAAAAAACCAATGCCAATTTTATCATTCCCATCAACTTTAGAAAACCGTATGATGTAAACAATCCAAATATTTCTAAAAACATTCCCTTAAGCGATTTGCGTAAATGGAACCAAGAACCTACAAACTTGGCGGTTTTAGATAAGAACGGTGTCAACTTTGCACTTACAATGCATAGCTTAAAGTCTATGGATGCTTTTCACAAAAACTTGCAAAAGGCCATTGAACTTGGTTTTAGCAAAGAAATCGCCCTGGCAGCTTTGACCACAAATCCAGCAAAAATATTGGGAAGCACCAATATTGGAAACTTACAACCTGGAAGTCATGCGAACTTTATCATTACCTCTGGAGATATTTTTGATGCCAAAACAACCCTTTATGAAAACTGGGTTCAAGGCACTAAAAATGTAATCAACGACCGATACATCAAAGATCTTACCGGTAGTTACAACTTGGCTTTAAACGATGTCAACTACACGCTTACTATCTCTGGTAAAGGGGCCAAACAAACCGCTGCTGTTAAATTGGGTGATCAAAAGGTGAAATCTAAATTTTCATTCAAAGATAACTGGATTCATATTACACTGAACGAAACCAATGGATATGCTCGATTGGTTGGACAAACAATTAACACTACCAATGCCTTGCAAGGGACTGCCTATGACGATGCAGGCAATGAAACTTCATGGACTGCAGCAAAACAGGTGAAAAAAGATAAAAAGGCCAAAAAAGACAAAAAGAAGCAAAAAAAGGATTTAAAACCCTTTCCAGTAAGCTATCCAAATGTTGGGTACGGGAATTATGAAATACCAAATCAAGAAACAATCTTAATCAAAAATGCCACAGTTTGGACCTCTGAAGCTGCAGGAAATTTAGAAAATACTGATGTACTAATCAGTAAAGGAAAAATTAAAAAAATCGGTAAAAACCTTTCCGACAAAGCTGCGAGAGTCATTGACGGAACTGGAAAACATTTAACAGCTGGAATTATCGATGAACATTCACACATTGCTACGTCTGCCGTCAACGAATCGGGCCATAACTCTACCGCAGAAGTAACCATCGAAGATGTTGTCAACCCGAATGACATGAACATCTACAGAAACTTAGCAGGGGGTGTGACCACCATTCAAATTTTACATGGATCCGCGAATCCTATTGGTGGAAGATCTGCAATCATCAAATTAAAATGGGGGGAGAATGCTGCAGGAATGTTGCTTGAAAACTCTCCAAAATACATCAAGTTTGCCTTGGGTGAAAATGTAAAGCAATCCAACTGGGGAGCCTCTAATACCATTCGTTTTCCTCAAACAAGGATGGGAACTGAACAAGTTTTTATCGATTATTTTCAGAGAGCAAAAGAATATGATGCCTTGAAGAAAAGCGGAAATCCATATCGAAAGGACATGGAATTGGAAACCTTGGCCGAAATCATCAACAAAGAACGTTTCATTTCGTGTCACTCTTATGTACAGTCAGAAATTAACATGTTGATGAAGGTCGCAGAAAAATTCGATTTTAATATCAATACCTATACACATATTTTGGAAGGCTATAAAGTAGCTGATAAAATGAAAGCACACGGTGTTGGCGCCTCCACCTTCTCAGATTGGTGGGCCTATAAATATGAAGTATTGGATGCCATTCCATACAATGCGGCGATTATGGCAAATCAGGGCATTACTGTAGCCATCAACTCCGATGATAGAGAAATGTCGAGAAGATTGAATCAGGAGGCTGCAAAAACCATTAAATACGGTGGGATGTCTGAATTGGAAGCTTGGAAAATGGTGACAATTAATCCTGCAAAACTATTGCATTTAGACACCAGAACGGGTAGTATAAAAATTGGTAAAGATGCGGATGTCGTTCTTTGGAATCACAATCCTTTGTCTATTTATGCGAAAGCTGAAAAAACCATTATTGATGGGGCTGTTTATTTTGATGTCGAGTCCGACTTGGCAAAAAGAAAAGCCATTCAAACTGAAAAAAGCAAATTGATAAAGATGATGTTGGATGCAAAAATGGGCGGTGGAGCAACTCAAATGCCAAAGAAAAAAAGAAATAGAAACTTCCACTGTGACTCTGAATAAGCACTTAAAAACAAACAAAATGAAAAATATATTTATATACAGTTTACTCTATTTTTTTTGGATAGGAAATTTAATAGCTCAACAAACACCTGCAGTACAACAAACACAAGCCTACTCCATTGAGGGAGCAACTGCGCACCTGGGCACTGGAGCGGTAATTGAAAATTCGTTGTTAATATTTAACAACGGTAAAATTACTTTTGTTGGAAAGGCGACTGCAAAAATAGCACGGCAAGGCACTCGAATAGATGCTACAGGAAAACATGTATATCCTGGATTTATTGCAGCAAATGCTTCTTTAGGTTTGGTAGAAATTGATGCTGTTAGAGCAACGGATGACGAAGATGAGGTAGGTTCAATGCTGCCACATATTCGCAGTTTAATTGCCTATAACGCAGAGAGTAAAGTAGTTGAGTCAATGCGCCCAAATGGTGTTTTAATGGGGCAAATAACTCCCAGAGGTGGTACCATATCGGGCACATCCTCTGTTGTGCAATTTGATGCTTGGAACTGGGAAGATGCTGCGATTAAAAAAGACGATGCCATTCATATCAATTGGCCTGGAAGTTTAACTCGGGGACGTTGGTGGATGGGAGAAGATCCCGCCTTAAAATTAGATCCAAAATATGGAGAGAACATTCAGAAGATAGTTACTTATTTTGCAGATGCAAAAAGATATTTATCCAGCGATCAAAAAAGGGAAAACATTCCATTTTCTGCGACTAAAGGATTGTTTAACAGCAGTCAAAAACTTTTCATCCATGCCAATGGTGAAAAAGAAATTACAGATGCAATTACAAATATGAAAGCAATTGGCATTCACAACCTAGTATTGGTGCATGCAAAAGGAGCAGAAAATGTTGCGAACTTACTGCTTAAAAACAATGTCCCTGTTGTGATAGAACGTTCGCATAGAATTCCTGAGGGTGAAGATGATGATTTCGATTTATCCTATAGAAATGCCAAAATTTTAATGGACAAAGGAATTACCGTTGGAATTGGAATGGAAGGACAAATGGAACGAATGAATACGCGAAACTTACCTTTTTATGCAGGTACTTATGCTGCCTATGGGGTTGAAAGAGAAGAAGCCTTAAAAATGATTACCTTGAACAATGCTAAAATACTGGGTGTTGACAGTTTTGTAGGTTCGTTGGAAGTAGGCAAAGATGCTACCCTATTTATTTCTGAAGGAGATGCCCTAGAAATGAAAGGGAATATTTTAACCGATGCATTTATTCAAGGAAGAAAAATTAGTTTAGAAACGCACCAAACCAAACTTTGGAAGCGCTATTCCAACAAATACAAAACAAACTAAAAAAATGTAACAACCATAAAAGACTCGCTTTGGCGGGTCTTTTTTTTGGAATATAAATTGAAAATAAAAAAGAAGATTCTATCAGAATATTAATTCTTAAGAAATTAGTCTTTACACACAACTATCAATTGGGTATCTTTGCAATAATGAAAGCCATAACAAGCATACAGAATGCCTATATAAAGAACCTCCTTAAGTTACAAGAAAAAGCGAGGGAACGAAAAAAACAAGGACTCTTTTTAATAGAAGGAAAACGCGAAATTTCTTTAGCAATAAAAGGCAATTACGCTTTTGACACTGTATTGTACAATACAGATTTTGTTTCAGAAAATGACATTTTACATTTGTTTAATGAAAACATCCACCGAATTGAAGTTTCTAAAGAAGTCTATCAAAAATTGGCATATAGAGATGCTACAGAGGGAATTATAGCGGTTGTAAAAACAAAAAATTTCGCTCTGAAAAACATTCAATTTAAAAACGATTCACCACTTGTTTTAGTTGCAGAAGCTCCTGAAAAACCAGGCAATATTGGCGCCTTATTAAGAACAGCAGATGCAGCGAATATAGATGCTGTAATTATTGCAGATCCCAAAACCGATTTATACAATGCAAATATTATTAGATCCAGCGTTGGCTGTATTTTCACAAATCAGATAGGAACGGGTACTTCAGAAGAAATTATTGATTTCCTAACAGCACATAAAGTACCATTGTATGCCACAACCTTACAAAATTCGAACGAATACCACAAAGAAGACTATACCAAGGCTTCAGCCATTGTTGTTGGTACCGAAGCCACAGGTTTGACGGAAATTTGGCGTGAAAAAGCACAACAGAATATTAACATACCCATGCAGGGACAAATAGACTCAATGAATGTATCTGTAGCCGCAGCTATTGTTTTATTTGAAGCAAAAAGACAACGAAATTTTAATTAATATGAACGTTTTAGGAATAGATATTGGAGGAACAGGAATAAAAGCAGCAATTGTAAACACAAAAACTGGTGAATTAATTACAGAAAGACATCGAATAAGCACACCAAAACCTGCCACTCCAGAAGCAGTGGCAAGTGTTGTAAAACAAATGGTTGCTCACTTTGAATGGAATGGAATTGTAGGCTGTTGTTTTCCAACGATAGTCGTTGAAGGGGAATGCAAACACAAAGGAAATCTGAGCAAAGAATGGGTGGGCATTAAAATTGATACTCTTTTTAAAACAACTTGTGATGGGCTGCCTTTTTATGTGAGCAATGATGCCGATTTAGCGGGTTTGGCTGAAGTGAGTTTGGGTGCTGGAAAAGAAGTGAAAGGTAAAATATTTGTAATTACAATTGGGACAGGTATTGGCTCTGGTCTATTTTACAATGGAAGGTTGATTCCAAATGTAGAGTTGGGAAGAATTTATCATACAAATGGGGAAATTATTGAAAAGCATGTTGCTGATTCTGCAAGAAAAAGAGACGAATTATCTTTAGAGCAATGGGCAAAAAGATTTGATCTTTTTTTACAACATGTCAAAACATTGCATACTCCAGAAATGTATATTTTAGGTGGGGGTATTAGCAAGAAGTTTAAAAAATTTAAAAACTATTTAACCGTAGATATCCCTGTAAAACCAGCAAAATTTAGAAACAATGCAGGTATTATTGGTGCGGCTTTGTATGCAGTTAAGAAAAATAAATAGTAGAAGGATCAAACATTTCATGCTCTTTTGTTCATTTAACTTCATACTCGGTAAACATCAAAATGACAAATTAAAGAGATACTATGCGATGACAATCGAAACTGTATAAAATAATATGGACGCAACTACACTTTTTTATTTATTGGTCGGTATCATTGTTACCAGTTTTATCATTGACAAAACAGTAACCATTCTAAATACAAGGCACTACAACGATCAAATCCCTGTTGAATTGGCAGATGTTTATGATGAAAATGAATATCAAAAATCACAAGCATACAAGAAAAAAAATACTCAGTTTTCAAACATCTCTTCTTTATTTTCAATAATTCTCACCTTATTTTTCTTCTTTATGGAAGGATTTAAGCTTGTTGATAATTTTGCCGAAAGTTTTACAGCACACCCCATTCTTAGCGCTTTAGTTTTCTTTGGCATACTCATGATTGGCTCCAGTCTATTGACCATCCCTTTTTCCTATTACAAGACCTTTGTTATTGAAGAAAGTTTTGGTTTTAATAAATCGACAAGGAATTTATTTTGGATCGATATGATAAAAGGATTGATCATTACTTGTTTTTTAGGAGGGGGAATACTAACAATGATTCTTTGGTTTTTTCAAATTTTCGGAGAAAAATTCTGGGTGTATGCTTGGGTTTTAATGGCAGTATTTACCCTAGTTATGAATCTTTTTTATGCGAAATTAATTCTGCCCCTATTCAACAAACAAACCCCTTTAGAAAATGGTGAATTGAAAACAGCCATTGAGGCATATGCGAATAAAGTTGGTTTTACATTGGATGCTATTTTTGTGATCGATGGATCAAAACGTTCTACGAAAGCAAATGCTTATTTTTCTGGTTTTGGTTCGCAAAAGAGAATTACACTTTTTGATACATTAATCAATGATTTGGAAATTTCTGAAATCGTGGCGGTTTTAGCTCATGAAGTTGGTCATTATAAGAAAAAACACCTTCTTTTTAATTTGCTTACCTCGCTTCTACTCACTGGTTTTATGTTATTTCTTTTATCCTTATTTGTCAGTATGCCCCTTTTTTCAGCAGCTTTGGGCATTGCGGTACCCAAATTTCATATTGGTTTAATTGCTTTTGGGATTTTATATTCGCCGATTTCAGCAGTTACAGGGGTTTTTATGAATTATGTATCACGTATTTTTGAGTATCAAGCAGATAATTATGCAAAAGAAACCTACGGTTCCTCTCCTTTAATACGCGCACTTAAGAAACTCTCTAAAAACAGTTTGAGCAACTTAACACCTCATTCTGCATATGTTTTTATGCATTACTCCCACCCAACTTTGTTTGAAAGAATTCAAAATTTAAAAAAAGAATAGTTGTTTATGTAATTTGTTTACCCTAATTTCACTTTGGATTGAATTCAACCAGAGGTACATGAACTACACGATCTCCATAGAGGAAGAAAATAAGGAAATTGCAAGTCGGTATAAAGACTTGTTGAAGGGAACTTATGAAGTTTTGTCAAAAAAAGATAAAGACTTAATTCGGCAGGCATTTGAAGTAGCAGTGGAAGCACATTCTGAGCAGCGAAGAAAAACGGGAGAACCCTATATTTATCATCCAATTGCAGTGGCAAAAATTGTTGCTTACGAAATTGGCCTTGGTGCCACATCAATAGCAGCAGCACTTTTACATGATGTAGTAGAGGATACTCATTACACAATTGAAGATATAGAGCAATTGTTTGGAGAAACTATTGCACGTATTGTAAATGGATTGACCAAAATCTCTCGATTAAACAAGGAAAAGGACGCTTCCATACAAGCAGAAAATTTCAGAAAAATGCTTCTTACATTGCATGATGATGTTCGTGTTATCTTAATAAAAATTGCGGACAGATTGCACAATATGCAAACGATGGATGCAATGCCTGGTCACAAGCAAATAAAAATTGCTTCTGAAACCTTATACATATATGCACCGCTAGCACATCGATTGGGACTGTATAATATTAAAACAGAGTTAGAGGATTTAGGATTAAAATATACGGAACCCGAAGTATTTAATGACATTACTGCTAAAATAAAAGCGAGTAAACAAGAACAGCAGACCTACATCAATACGTTTTCAGAAACCATTCAAAAAGGATTAAGTAAAGAGCATTTTAATTATGAAATAAAGGGCCGTTTTAAATCCATTTTTTCGATTCGTAGAAAAATGAGAAAACAAAATGTGACTTTTGATGAGGTCTACGATAAATTTGCCATTCGAATAATTTTCGATCCCAATTCTAAGGATGAAAAATTTGAAGCTTGGAAAATTTATTCCATCGTTACCGATTATTTCAAACCCAATCCATCGCGTTTAAGAGATTGGATTTCTCAGCCAAAATCTACAGGATATGAAGCATTACATATTACAGTGGTTGGTCCAGATGCCCAATGGGTTGAAGTACAAATTCGTTCTAAAAGAATGGACGAAATTGCAGAAAAAGGGTATGCGGCGCATTTTAAATACAAACAAGGAAACGTCAATGAAAATGGTCTTGAAGGTTGGCTCAATAAATTGAAAGAAACCCTGGAGAATCAAAGTTTAAATGCAGTTGACTTTGTGGAGGACTTTAAATTGAACTTATACGCAAAGGAAATTTATGTTTTTACGCCGAAAGGGGATTTAAAATCGCTCCCAAAAGGAGCTTCTGCTTTGGATTTTGCCTTTTCAATTCATACGGATGTAGGTTTAAAATGTAGGGGCGCAAAAGTAAATGGTAAATTAGTTCCTTTGAGCTATGAACTCAAAAGTGGAGATCAGATAGAAGTCATTACTACTGCACTCAATAAACCCAATTCTAGGTGGTTGGATTTTGTAATTACTGCGAGAGCAAGAACAAAAATTAAGGCTGCTTTAAAAGATGAAGAGAAAAAAATTGCTGAAGAAGGAAAAGCCATATTGGCTAGGAAATTACGTCACTTAAAAATTTCTTTTAACGAAAAAGTAGTTAACGAATTGGTGACCTTTTTTAAGTTGAGAACAAGCTTCGACTTGTTCTTTAGAATTGGAAATGGCGCTATCGATAACACCCAACTTAAAAGTTTTGTATCGGGAAGAAACAGTGCCATTATTAGTTATTTTAAAAACAAACTAAGAAGATCTCCAAGTTCAGAAGTTGTTGGCGAGGAAGTGGTTACTCACAAATACGATGCACTGGTTTTTGGTAACGATGAAGAAAAACTAGAATATAAATTATCTCCTTGTTGCAATCCAATCCCTGGTGACAATGTTTTTGGATTTATCACCATCAACGATGGCATAAAAGTACATAAGAAAAATTGCCCAAATTCTATTTCGTTGCAGTCGAACTATGCCTATCGGATTATAAAAACAAAATGGATCGATTCAACAAAGCAAGACTTCAAAGTTATTTTGCAAATAAATGGTGTGGATAAAGCCGGAATTGCAAATAATTTAACCCGAATCATATCCAACAATATGGGGGTTTTTATTCACAGTATCAATATTGCAGGAAATGAAGGTTTTTTTGATGGTAAATTATCGCTAAGTGTCAACAATAGTGCGCAGCTTAAAAAGCTCATTAACAGCATTCAAAGAATTGAAGGTGTCAAAAAAGTGGCTCGTGTTAATACTTTGTAAATATCATTTATTTAAAACCATTCATTTATTCATAAATTAGATTAAATTTGTTTTTGAAAAAAACAACAAATGGGTAATTCTGAAAATAATCAGGAGGTAGTAAGAAAAGTGTTTGCTTCTTTTTTGGAAGACAACAAGCACAGAAAAACTCCTGAACGTTTTGCAATTCTTCAAGAAATTTATGCTGTAGAAGATCATTTTGATATTGAATCTTTATACATCAATATGAAAAATAAAAACTACCGAGTAAGTAGAGCCACCCTATACAATACTATTGATTTACTTTTAGATTGTGGACTGGTAAGAAAACATCAGTTTGATGGGCAATCCATGGCGAGGTATGAGAAAAGTTATTTCGACAAAAACCACGACCACTTAATATTTACAGATTCTGGAGAAGTTAAAGAGTTTTGCGACCCAAGAATCCAAGTGATCAAGAAAACAATTGAAGAAGTTTTCAATGTAGACATTCACAATCACTCGCTATATTTTTACGGAACCAAGAAAAAATAACAAACAACAACACAACAATCACACAAATTAAACAACAAAATGGCAGTAGATTTATTACTCGGACTACAATGGGGAGATGAAGGAAAAGGTAAAATCGTAGATGTTTTAACCACCAACTATGATATTATCGCACGTTTTCAAGGAGGTCCTAATGCGGGTCATACATTAATTTTTGACGGAACAAAACATGTTTTGCACACAATACCTTCTGGTATTTTTCACAAAACGGCGTTGAATGTTGTTGGGAATGGTGTGGTCATCGATCCTGTGATTTTCAAAAAAGAACTGGAAAACCTAGACACACACAAAATAGATTATACTTCAAAATTATTAATTTCAAGAAAAGCGCACTTGATCTTACCAACACATCGTTTATTAGATGCTGCTTCAGAAACCTCCAAAGGAAAAGCCAAGATTGGTTCTACACTCAAAGGAATTGGTCCTACATATATGGACAAAACCGGTAGAAACGGAATGCGAGTTGGAGATTTAGAAATGGAAAACTGGAAAGACAAATACCATGCACTTACAGCCAAACATTTGGGAATGTTGGACTATTTCAATATCCAGATCGAATATGATTTAGATGAATTAGAAGCTGAATTTGATAAAGGAATTGAGAAGCTAAAAACATTACAGTTTATAGATAGTGAGGAATTTCTTAACCAAGCCATCAAAGACAAAAAAACAATTTTAGCAGAAGGGGCTCAAGGTTCCTTATTGGATATTGATTTTGGAACCTATCCATTTGTTACCTCTTCAAATACAACCGCAGCTGGCGCATGTACTGGTTTAGGTGTAGCACCCAATAGAATAGGTGAAGTCTTTGGAATTTTCAAAGCCTATACGACTCGAGTGGGTTCAGGACCGTTTCCAACAGAATTATTTGACCAAGATGGTGCTGAAATGGCACGTATTGGTCATGAATTTGGTGCAACAACAGGAAGAGCTAGACGTTGTGGATGGTTGGATTTAGTAGCCCTAAAATACGCTGTAGATGTGAATGGTGTAACACAACTAATGATGATGAAAGGCGACGTATTGTCTGGTTTCGAAAATCTAAAAGTATGTACTTCGTACATGTATAAAGGAAAGGAAATTACACATTTACCTTACAATATTGAGCCAGAAAACGTTTCTGTAAATTATACTGAATTTAAAGGCTGGGATGAAGATCTAACAAAAATGACTTCTGCAGAACAATTGCCACAAAATTTACTAGATTACGTTGCGTTTATTGAAAAAGAAACTGGAGTTCCAGTTAAAATCGTGTCTGTTGGACCCGATAGAAAGCAAACCATCATAAGATAGTTTTATCTAAATATTAAGACCGTTGAAATATTCTTTTCATTACTTTTACCTAAAACCAAACGTTTTGAAAAGAATATTTTTTTTATGTCTAACCCTCTTCGCCCTATCAGCAAATGCGCAGAGCAAAAAAATACGGTATAGTGCAAAACTTCAAGATACTGACGAAAAAAAATATCCGGGCGCAACACGATTAATTGGGGACGTTCGAATGCTTCATGAAGGTGCCGTTTTAACCTGTCAGCAAGCCTTATACTACAAAGAGAAAAACTTTTTCAAAGCCATTGGTAATGTCTACCTAAAACAAGGAGACACCATTACACAAACTAGTGATTATGCAGATTATGATGGAAATTTGAAACAAGTACTGTCCTGGGGGAATGTGGTCTTAAAAGACCCAACAATGGTCCTAACATCGGACACACTTCAATTTGACCGCATTCAACAAAAATTATATTATCGAAGTTATGCAACTATTAAGGATGCAACCAATACCTTAAAAAGTAAAAATGGAAATTATTATTTAAACGAAAAAAAGTTTACAGCTACAACTCGTGTAAATGTCATCAATCCAGAACACGATTTAGTTTCAACGCATTTGGATTATTATACAAATTCGGGGCTCAGCTACTTTTATGGACCAACTACAATTACCAATTCAACCAACAAAAACAAAATTTATAGTGAACGAGGTTTTTACAATACAAAAACAGACATTTCTCATTTTGTAAAAAATGCAAAACTATTTTTAAAGGAAAGGACCGTTGAAGGAGATAGCTTGTACTATGATAAAAACCGTGGCTTTGCTTCTGCAACCCATAATATTATTGTAAAAGATACTGTAGAGAATTTTTTAACCAAAGGCAATTATGCTGAATTATTTGAACGCAAAGATTCTTTATTTATTGTAGACAAAGCCGTTGCTATTACAATTATAGATAAGGATTCAATGTTTGTTCATGGAGATACTTTGTTGGTTACCGGCAAGCCTGAAGAACGAATTATTCGTACTTTTAATAATGTAAAAATTTTTAAGTCGGACCTACAGGGCAAATGTGATTCTATTCACACAAATCAAGCGACAGGACTCAGCCGAATGTTTAAAAACCCTGTTTTATGGGCAGATCAGAATCAAATTACAGGAGATACAATTCATTTAATTACCAATATTGAAACTGAGAAATTAGATTCCATAAAAGTACTAAACAACGCCTTCATCAATTCCAAGGATTCTTTATCAGTTGCAGATTTTAACCAGATTAAAGGAAGAAATATTTTCGGTAAATTTAAAGACAATCGTATTCGAACCCTATTGGTTAAAGGAAATGCAGAATCGGTATATTACAATAGAAACGAATTGGGCGTTTTAGAATCCATCTCAAAAGAAATTTCAAGTAATATTGAATTCACCCTCTTTAACGGTGAAATTGAAACCATCAAATACTTGAAGGCGACAGAAGGAAAAACCTACCCTCCTTCAAAACTTCCCGATCATGTAAAAGAATTAAAGGGTTTTGTTTGGCGTGAAGATGAACAACCCCAAAAAATGACAGATATTTTTATCATAGATGGAGAAAACAAAAAAACAACGAAAGCTACCAAAAAATTGGGGCCTATAAGCCCTATGACTTCTCCTAAATTAGATTCTACAAAAGAACTGAAAGGACCCATAAGTATTGAGAAACAGGAATGAAAAATGATTTCTTTACATACCAAGCACAAACATCTCCGCACCCACTTGCCATTGAAATTTCGCATGCAAAAGGTTCTTATATTTTTGATACCAAAGGAAAAAAACATTTAGACTTTGTTGCAGGGGTTTCTGCAAACAGCCTAGGACACAATCACCCCAAAGTATCTCAAGCAATTAAAAATCAATTAGACAAGCACGCACATGTAATGGTATACGGGGAGTTTGTACAAGAAGCACCTGTTGCTTTATGCAAGATACTTGCTCAAACATTTCCAGATCGTGAAATGTCCGTCTATCTTACCAACTCTGGAACAGAAGCTGCTGAAGGCGCTCTAAAACTTGCTAAAAGACTTACCAAAAGATCAGAAATTATTTCGGCTTCGAATTCCTATCACGGAAATACACAGGGCGCAATGAGTGTTTCTGGTGCAGAAGAACAAAATAGAGCATTCCGACCATTGGTACCTGGGACTCGATTTATTGCGTATAACAATGAAGCAGATTTAGAAAAAATTACTCATAAAACTGCCGCTGTTATTTTAGAAACCATCCAAGGAGGGGCAGGATTTATTTGTCCTTCAAATGATTTTCTTAAAAAAGTAAAAGAGCGATGTGATGCCGTTTTTGCCTTGTTAATTCTAGACGAAATACAAACTGGAATTGGTAGAACAGGAAAATTTTGGGGTTTTGAAAACTATCAAGTAACCCCAGATATTGTAATTACAGGTAAAGGCTTAGGAGGTGGAATGCCCATTGGTGCATTTATTGCGCCTTCTAAAATGATGCGTTTACTACAAACCGCACCCAAATTGGGACATATTACTACTTTTGGAGGCCATCCTGTGATTGCAGCTGCAGGTCTTGCAACAGTCAAAGAAATAGTGGCTGGTACTTTGATATCAGATACACTTCAGAAAGAAAAACTTATAAGACATCACCTTCAACATCCTGCGATCAAAGAAATTAGAGGAAAAGGGTTGATGTTAGCTGCTATTGTTGACACCCCAGAATTGGCAGCAAAAATTATATTAGCTTGTTTGGAAAAAGGATTGATTCTTTTCTTTCTCCTTTTTGAAAAGTGTGCCATCCGGATGACACCTCCCCTAACGATTTCTGATACGGAAATTATTGAGGCCTGTACACTGTTAAAAAATGTTATTGATGAGGTAACAACGCAGTCATAAACCTTGCAATTACGATCCATTGGCAACTCTGATAAATACAGTCCGAATTATTTTTTGAATACACTAATTCTAAAGAAAAAAGCTTGAATTCGAGAGATTCAAGCTTTCTATACGTTTAAATAAGGGTTTTATTTAATTTACAAGAAGTTTGTGCGAAGGCTTAAACTTCGTTAGATTGATACCTTTTACAGCAGCTACATATTCTTCTGTAGTTGGGGTTCTCCCAAGTATAGTAGACAGTACTACTACGGGTGTTGAAGAAAGTAAGGATTCTCCTTTTTTCTCTTCAGAATCTTTTACAACTCTTCCTTGGAATAAACGTGTAGATGTTGCCATGACTGTATCACCAGGGGCTGCTTTTTCTTGGTTCCCCATACATAAATTACAACCAGGACGTTCTAAATACAACATGTTTTCATATCCAGTACGAGCAACGGCTTTTGGTGCATTGTCATCAAATTCAAAACCTGAATATTTTTTCAAGATATCCCAATCTCCCTCTGCTTTTAGTTCATCTACAATATTATAGGTAGGAGGAGCTACCACTAAAGGAGCTTCAAAAACTACTCCGCCTTTTTGTTCATCAATGTTCTTGAGCATTTGTGCTAATATTTTCATATCGCCTTTATGAACCATACAAGAACCCACAAAACCAAGATCCACCTTTTTGGTTCCTCCATAGAAAGAAAGCGGTCTAATGGTATCGTGTGTATAGCGCTTTGAAACATCGTCGTTATTTACGTCTGGATCTGCAATCATTGGTTCTGCAATAATATCTAAATCAATCACTACTTCTGCAGCATACTTTGCATTTGCATCTGGCGTTAAGGCTGGTTTGTCTCCTGATTTAATTTCTGAGATTCGCTTATCTGCAATGGCAATTAATCCTTTCAAAACTTGAAGATTATTGTCCATCCCTTTTTCGATCATGATCTGAATTCTCGCTTTTGCAATCTCTAAAGATTCTATTAGGGTATTATCTTCAGAAATACAAATGGAAGCTTTCGCTTTCATTTCTGCTGTCCAATCTGTAAATGTAAAGGCTTGATCGGCAGTAAGTGTTCCAATGTGTACTTCAATAATTTTACCTTGGAATACATTGTCGCCACCAAACTGTGTAAGCATTTGAGATTGTGTCGCATGCACTACATCACGAAAATCCATATAGGGTTTCATTTCACCTTTAAAGGTTACTTTAACGGATTCTGGAATTGGCATGGAAGCCTCTCCCGTAGCAAGTGCTAGGGCAACGGTTCCTGAATCTGCTCCAAAGGCAACACCTTTAGACATTCGCGTATGTGAATCTCCACCAATAATAATGGCCCAATCGTCTACAGTTAAATCATTCAATACTTTATGAATAACATCTGTCATAGGTTGGTACTTGTGTTCAGGATCGCGAGCAGTTATCAATCCAAAGTCATTCATAAATTTCATTAATCTTGGAATGTTTGCCTTCGACTTGTTGTCCCATACCGAAGCAGTATGACAACCAGATTGATAGGCTCCATCTAAAATTGGAGAAATTATGGTTGCGGCCATCATCTCTAATTCTTGAGAAGTCATTAGTCCGGTAGTATCTTGAGAGCCCACAATGTTTACTTCTACACGTACATCCGATCCAGCATGCAATACTTTGCCCGGTGTTGTTCCTACAGCATTCTTATTGAATATTTTTTCAACTGCTGTTAGTCCTTGCCCCTCATGAGAAATCTCTTTTGATGTAGCAAACACTGGAGTTACGTTTGTATTTAAAACTTTTGATGCGAATGTTTGTAATTTTTTACCAAATACGATTGCATAGGAGCCTCCCGCTTTGATAAATTCCATTTTTTGTGGCGTTAATGACGCAGAAATATCAATTAATTCCTGATCGCCATTGTATAATTTCTTCTCTTTTGTATTAATGGTAAGTACGGTTCCTGTTGCCACAGAATACGCTTCCTTCAAAATAGGATTGCCTTCTGCATCACGAATCGTTTTTCCATTTTCATCTTTCTGTTTTACCCAGTTTTTAAGATCAACTCCAATCCCACCGGTTACTCCAACTGTTGTCAAGAAAATAGGTGAAATACCATTAGTTCCTGCTATAATTGGAGCAATGTTGATGAAAGGTACATAGGGACTTGCTTTGATACCTGTCCATAATGCCACATTATTAACACCAGACATTCTAGAGGATCCTACTCCCATGGTTCCTTTTTCTGCAATTAGCATTACCCGCTTATCCGGATGTTGTTTTTGCAATGCTAACAATGCATTTTGTTGTTCCTTGTTATGCTCAAACATACATTGACCATGCAATTCACGATCTGATCGAGAGTGCGCATCACCTCCAGGAGAGAGTAAATCGGTAGAAATATCCCCTACACCAACTATGAAGGTTACGACTTCTATTTTTTCTTCTACCTCTGGTAATTTTGTAAAAAACTCTGCTTCTGCATAACTTTCAAGAAGTGCTTTCGCAATTGCATTCCCTTTATTGTATGCAGCTTCAATGCGTTCCATGTCTGC
>Ga0206677_10002265_pt1 | contig 17155 bp, 19 predicted proteins | sample M130m12015metaG_FD_155475 | JGI IMG/M metagenome (GOLD analysis project Ga0206677, IMG submission 155475) | Ammonia-oxidizing marine archaeal communities from Monterey Bay, California, United States - M1 30m 12015 | ecosystem: Environmental > Aquatic > Marine > Intertidal zone | place: USA...
CGCAGGCATTCCGTGTGCTCCGATCAATACTGTTTCAGAAGCACTTGCAGATGCTCAAAGCGAAGCAAGAGGCGCATTACTCAACCAGAATGGTGTAACGACATTAGCAAGTCCACTTCGGTTTATGAATCTGTAATCAAAGGCCTGATAATGGCATCGTATCGCTTGGAAGCAATTCTATAGCCCAGGCTGGCAAAGTCTTATCGAAATTCAAAAGAGCGTGCGCTGAGTCTACATACAGTTCATTACTGATTTTCTCGAACAACTCGTCAAGGATTTCATCGGCAACATCTCCAATCTGAGTAGATAATTGATCCAACCAAGTTTGTGACCATAACTTCAACGCCCCTGCTAAAATAGGAAGACGGAACATTAGTCCAAATCCAGCTAGATTGTCCATCCCATCAATTTGTTTCATCGAAAGTTGATATGGCTCAATCAGAGCAGATTTGTCACCAACTTCGAATGTCAAATACGAATCATAAAGTAGGTACCTTGGAAGAAACTCTTGAATAAAATCATGTAATTCCTGTTGAATCGGGTAATCATCAACAGCTTTGGATAAGTTCAACGAAGCTTCAGTCACTTTAGAGATTAGTTCGGGCATAGTAAGACTTCCCTCCATACCTATCCGTGAGGATTCGCTATGCTGGGCAATGCGTAATGCACTTCGCAAAGAATCTCGGAACAACGAGAACATACTAATTGGTTCATCTTGGATGCGAGCCGCTTGCTGGAGGTGAGTCAATGCTGGAATCATCGCATTCAGACTCTCACACAGACGATTATGAACCTCTTCGTATGGTTTCAGTTTCAATGATAATTCATTACCGATAGCGATGAACTGCATCAAAACGAAATCCATGTGTCGAAGGTCGTCCTGTTCTCCATATCCCGTTTGAAGATATGGGTGACTTCGATTAAGCCAGCCTTCATTCACAATTAATCCCTCCCAATCGACTCAACGGCATCTCATACGATTGGTTAACGTCGTCTTCATGAACATACACTATGATGTTTTTTCCAGGACATCTCAGTCTTAAATTTTCAAAGGCTCGGTGGGACATTTTACCGATCACTATGCATGAAGCTGCTTTCTGTTGAGTAATTTTATCAATCAACCACTCCCCAAAATACTCCTCGGGTGAAACGACATCTACGCTAGTATTTTTGTGGTTCACAAAATATGATAGCATGCCACTAGACGAGTTTGGATAGTCTACGTACCGCACTTCATTCGGATTCTCGTATAGATAGTTCGTGAGTTTTCTATGCTCCGAGTTTCTTAATACCGAATCATCTTTTTGTTTGAATGCGTAATGTAAGTACGGCGCGTCAGCTAAAATACACGAATCAATAGCAGATATTGAATCGTTCTTTCGCACCCATTCTTTTTCGATTTTGACAAGGTTGTCAGCCCCAGATGAGGTCTTTGTATTTCTTCTTGGGAAGATTCTCTCAAGTATCTTAACTATCGTCAATTTAGCTTTTTCCAGCATAATCCGGCCCTAGGAGGTTGGTCTCTTCAAGGTTGGCATTTGATGAGTGAGGTGCGCCTACTCGGATTTGGAAAGTTTTCTGCACCTAAACGGCGCACTGCGGATTTGCTAGTTTATGATTTAAGTTTCTAAAAGACGCTACAGATTTAATCAAAAAGAACGCCAGAATTAAAATTAATTATGTTATAATTGAGTCTAATTGTTGGAATTGTTATTTTTTGATTTTATAGATTCTTAATTCGATTTATTCTGTAAATAAATTGCCAGAATAATACTCTCTCAAAAGAAAAATTCCTCATTAAAGAATTTTTATTCTTATGTAATATTTGATTATTCAGAAAGATGTTTTCATTCTATATCGATCATATTAACAAGTTTAGCCGCTTCAACAACATCGCCTTCTTCCCACCAATCAACAGCGATGAAGGTTGGACGCTTTCCGTGTTGTTCGATGCACTCTATGGCCCTCTCGACCATGAACTCAACATCATTGGCTTCTGCAGCTCGCTGTGAATCTGACAGACCTGCTTGATTCTTCAACCAATTATTCATGTGATAAACAGGCTGATTTGAATCGCCACGGTGGGGATCGCAATCCATTGATTCTGTATCGTCATTTGCGTAATCAGTGGTCCAGCCAAATTCAAGGAAGTCGTGAAAGTATGGGTGATCTGAATCACCAGATTGTTCCCAGAAAACAACCAATCTCTTGTCCATATTGATCAGTTCAATCAGCGTAGGCCACTCTGTATTCATGTCATGAACATACATCATATCGGCCAAGCCAGCATCATCCAGCACCTTCTTCAGATGATCTGGTTCGACATAATTTTCGATGAGTAGAGTGACAATGTCTCGATCTTCATCTTCCATCTCAGTCTCCAATTTACTTAACCAATTAAGTGGGTCAACTGCTCCATACGTACACGGGCTGAACGCTTCGTTTGAATTTCCATGACAGAATCGTACGTTTGATTCACTCTTGTCTGCAGTGGTCAAATAGTGTGTATCGAGCATGAATGCTCGCATTCCAGCATTCCATTGCGCTTGAAAGCCTGTTAGATGATTGCTTGCAGGATAGTAGATGTTATCCTCATGGGTTGAAAATGAATTGTGTGTCTCTGGAAATGTCACTTGATCGTAGGTTCGATGGCAAAGCAAGACCATACCATTGCATGGAATGGTTTCGATGTATTCGCAAGTTCCATCATCTTGATCTGCTGTTTCGTCATAATTATCTGCGTCGGGATCGGTGCATCCTAGAATTGGTTCTGGTTCTGGATAGATGCATGAGCCATCGTCTTCTTCCGCTTCAGCATTGTAATTCTCTGCCTCTGGGTCTGTGCAACCTTGCTTCAGCGGTTGGATTTCAGTGACCTCGTCTGCCTCATCCTTGGTTGATTCCTCAAGATATGTGCATCCTGGAACGGCGAGCAAAACGACCGTGATGAGAAGGGTCAAGACTCGCATGGTCCGCACTAGCGGTCGAGAGTATTGAAAACTCCGCTTAGGGTTCAATACAGTCCTCTGTTGCGGCAAGAAAGGGATTGGCTAATGTATCAGTAACATGCCATTTTACTTCATGGAACCTTCAGATGCGGACGCTTCTCTGAACGTTCTGCTCGTTCACGTCTGGTACTGGCCTCACCTTGGAGGGGGAAATCAACATGTTGAGCACATTGCTCGCCAACTTGTAAAAAGAGGTCATAAAGCGACCGTTTGGTGTGCCGATTTGCCCGAACATGATGAAAAACAATTCGTCCGAGACGGTGTCGAAGTCATTCGATTGCCTCCGAAGATGGTTCTCGCAGGAATTGATCCAGTTGTCGCAATTAAGAAATTAAACATGGACTTTGATGTCGTTCATCTCCATGATATCCTCCCCATTCTCATTCGACGCTCATTGAAGCGTGCAAAGAAACTCAAGATACCTGTCGTTACAACATTCCACAATGATTACATCAAAACAGGCATCCTTGCTAAATCCTTCAAAGCAATTCGATGGGTTATGCAAGGAAGACGCACGCTCAATACTTCGGATGCCCGTATCGCATTGACTCCATATTATGCGAATCATCTCAAGCAACGCGGTGTCAGGGATCCTATCGATATCTTACCAAATGGCTTCGAGCCTGTTGCTGAAGATCCTGTACGCCCTGCCCTTCTTCCAAGCGATGCAGACCAACATCCAATCATGGTCTTCGTGGGACGACTCAGTGAACAGAAAGGATTGGATGTTCTCATGGATGCTTGGGACAAATACTGCGCCAGTGGCTCACCGAATGCACGTCTTGCGATTGCAGGGTCTGGTGAACTAAATGATTGGTTAGACCAACGTATTGCGAGCGCAGAACAACCCGATTCAATTCACAAACTTGGTCGCGTCGAAGACAGTGAAAAGAGATGGTTGTTTGAGAATGCGAAGGCAGTCCTACTTCCATCACGATTCGAGGGGCTTCCAACAGTTCTGCTCGAAGCAATGAATGCAGGAGCGCCTACCGTTATGTCCGATGTCAACGATTTAGGACGATTGGTGACTGAACCGGATGCTGGTCTTTCGATTCCTCCAGGCGATGTGAATGCTCTGCTCGAAGCAATCGATACGATTCTCAAGGCAGATGAAAAACAAATTACACATTGGTCTGCGAATGGAAAGGAAGCTTCAAAACCGTATCTGTGGTCAACAATTACTGAAGATTTACTTCAGATATATCGGCGGGTGAAGAAGTGACTCTACCCCGATTGATCATCTTTCATTGCAACATGGGTTTGCTTGGAGGAGGTCAACGCGATCTTATTGTTGCTTTACCCGAACATGCGAAACGATGGGACATCACAATGGTCACGCTCAACGCCCCAGACTTGCTTGTCGATACATGCAGAGAACTCAACATCGAGTTGATCACGCCACCTCAACCTTGGCAAGAGCCTCGTGGAGGACTCAAAGAGATAACTGCGGCTTCAGGTCGCTCTGCTCGAAAGGCTTGGAAACGCCTTTTACCTTCATTAAAAGAACCACTTCAACAAGCCGATGCTGCTTTTGTTATCATCAGCGTAGGGGGATTAGAAGTCCTCGAATTGATACCTCGTTCGCTTCCACTTTATGCCTTTATTCTTGAGCGAAACAAAGGAATCTATGATGACGTCTCTCATCGAAATATGGATGGCTCGTTCAAACGTCCAATGTGGATGAATAATCTCGCTCTTTCCTATCTTCGTCGGTGGGACAAAAAGTGGCATCGCATGTTGTGGAATCGGCCAAATACAATCATTTCAGCAAATACGCCAACCAGCGCACGAAAACTTGCATCAGCGCACAATTGGCCGACACTAAAGTCATGGATTGCTGGAAGACCAGAATTCAGAGATGGAGAAAAACGGCCGGCTGGAGTAGGCGTACTTTGGCCAGCGATTGACCCTCATGCATGGCCTCTTGAACCAACCACAGATGAATTGGAGGCTTGGGGACATTTCGAGCGTAAACCAGCTACACCGTACCTTTTGACCATTGGTAGTGCTTGTTTCATGAAAGGAAGTTTTGAAGCGCTTACTGTTGCTCAAGCAAGTTCAATGACTTTAGTTCACGTCGGTGGTGGGGAAACCGAAGATATGAAGAAGAAAGCGACGGAGATGGGTGTTGAATTAATCATCATGCCTAGGATCGATGAATTTGAGATTGTTTCTCTTGTTCGTAATGCTCACGCTCTTATCGCAATTGCGCGAACTGAAGGATTCGGCCTGACTCCAATGGAAGCGGTAATGGTGAACACCCCGGCACTCGTTGTTGATGATGCAGGCTTCACACACACCATTACGGATGGGCTGAATGGCCGTAGGCTACCATGGCCCAACAATCCAGATTCCATCCAGAAATGGGTTGAAGCGATTGAACAGTCGGGCGAGGAAAGTAATCGTGAACAATGGTCAAAAGCTGGAAGACAGCGTATTTTCGAACGATTCAGTTCAAATCATCAAGCAGAAGGGCTGGCTCGCGGATTAGCAACACTTGATGTTCAAGTTGAATTAACAGATCTGGAGATATTACCTGGTCTTGATCCTGCGTGAGTTCTTAGAATGAAAACAAGGAGGTTTGACCTCCTTCTCTGATGAGGTTCCCTTTGCGTAATGCATCGAAAGCAGCATCCATTCTTCTCTGACTAAACTCACGTTCTTCTTGTAAGAAATGAGTCAATCCTTTGACATCCACTTCACCTGGCTTGAGGGCTTCTACAGCAACTTCGCTTGCAGGATGATTGAGGAATATCTCACGGATTTCATCGAGTCGTTCAGGGACTTCCTTTCCCTTTTCCTCACAAATGGCTTCTATCGTTCCAAGCGATTTAATCAGTTTAATTCCAGTCTTAGGACCAATTCCTTTCAACCCCGGATGGAAGTCGGTACCGATCATTATGGCCAAATCAACCAATTGTTCCCGGCTTAAATCGTGTGTATCAAGCATTTCCTGCAAGTTGATTTTCTGTGCTTTCACAGTTCGACCATGCCGTTTGCTACCATGACTCATAAGATTACGAACAAGGATTGGACTTCCGTATAGGAGTGCGTCCCAGTCTTGAGTTGCGACGATATCGAGTTGGCCCTTAACAGCCATTACTGCTGCTTGGCCTTCGCCTTCTGCTGCGGCATCAATCCAACGAACACCGAGTAAGTCAAGCATTTTCTTGGTATCATCAATCATCTCAGGGCTATAATGAACTATGCGCTGGGCCATTTTTTGAGCGGTCTGATAATCGCCATCTTCGAGTGCTTGCTTGTGGATTGCCTCGGCTTCTAAGCGACGCTTTCTACGAGCTGCAAGTTCGTCTGCTTTCAATTCAGGAGATTGCCCATCGAAGATGAATATGGGTTGAATTCCCATCGAAAGCATCGAGGTTGTTCGGTTGAGTATGCCCATTAAATGAGCAACTACGCGCCCTTTCGAGTCTCGTAGTGGCCCGCCGTCACCTGTTGGGGAGCGGTCTCGAATCGTTGTCAGAAACTGAAAGGCGGTAAGAAACGCATCAATTCCAACGCGCTTACCGCGAAGTTCTGCAAGATCGATATCTTCAGGTGTAGTGAGGTCCCTTAGATTACAGCCCATAACATTCTGTTATCGTCGAGGGTATGTCATGGTTCGTATGCGGTGCCGTGAAGAACAAGCACGCTAAGCGCAGTGTATGGGGGAGCACATCGTAGCCTTACGAGGTTGGCATCCAGCTCTCGCTCAAGCCGAGGTAAGAGCGCTGTTTCCAGACAGAGACATCCTTGCGTTCCCTTCCTCACGATTAATGCAATTTCAACTGAATGAAGAGGATATTCAGAACGTATCAATCTCATCAGGAATTGAAGCGGTATTCAAGAATGGAGAGAATCATCTGTTCACAGATGTTGAATCTATACGGCTGGTTATCAAATCTCATTTGGAACTCCATCCGCCAAATAACGAAACTTGTGCTGTTGTGGCTTGGAAACATGGTCGCGGCATTGAAGGCGTTTCACGTTCAACATTTGCAGGACGTATCGGTGGACTCCTTTCTGCAATGGATGCGAAAATCGATTTAGAACATCCAAAGCGACGATTTGGAATTCTCCTTGATGAGGGTTCATGTTCGGTAACGTTTGGTTGGTTAGAAGGTACGGGGCCGAAGGGTGACGGGAGTGTTGAACGTCGTGCAAGCCAACGTCCTTTCTTCAAACCTGTAAGTTTGGAGCCGAGACTTGCTCGATTAGCAGTTAACCTCGCCAGCGGCCCGTTACAGAAAGGTGCAACTCTCGACCCGATGACTGGAACCGGAGGATTTGCTATTGAAGCCGCATTGAGTGGCCGAGATGTTATTGCACTTGATCTCGATACTGAGATGATCGCTGGTGCCAAGAAGAATCTCGAATGGTCGGGATCAACTGCAAGTGTGTTCTTCCAAGGAGATGCTACGGATGTCAAAGCATCGATTCCAATCGATGGCCCTCAATTATTTTCAGGCATTGTTCTCGATCCTCCTTATGGTAGGAATTCTCAAGGGTCTCTTGACCATGAAGAGCTTCTCAGACAGACATTACGCAGTTGCTCAACAGTCGTAGAGGACGGTTCGCTTGTCCTCATCTTGCCGAGTGAAGCAAGAGAATTGTGCTTAGATAATGCACTCCGACCTGAGCAACGACCTCAATTAATTCACTTTGAATGGTCTGAACTCGAACACCTCCTCTTGGACTGCAATTGGAAGTATGAAGATGCATGGTACGTTTTTGTCCATGGCAGTTTAGGACGAGTCGTCATCTACGCATCAAGCGTTCCTCAAGATTGAGTAATGCAATTGCATCATCATCGTTGGGTTGAGGGAACTGCGATCTGTGAGGACAGCCGTCATCGAGTATTGCCTCGTCTTTTGGATTCAAAACAATGGGATACTTTCTGCATCCTTCGGGACGAACTTCATACACTGAACACATGCCTTCAGCACTTGGATCTGAAGAAGCGGTCAATAGGAAAACGCACGCTCGAGTCGTTTCATCATTGAGCAGCGTTAAGACGCCATTATTTTCCCATGTAAACGCATCAACATTCATTCCAGTGCGGCGGGAAAGACGCTTTGCTTCCGAGATCGTAAGCGGCATTGTGGTTTCACGACAACAAGCAGAACAGCCCATTGGAACACATGGAAGCTGCTTGACCATAGGAGACTCTAACCGATACTCACTTTTGAATATCGGGGCTAAACCAGAATGGAATAGGTCATTTCAGAGGGGCAAATCAGCAGGTGCGTCCCTATGTGAAAAGCGCTCAACTGCACCATTTTCTCGAACAATGAACTTGCCAAAATTCCACTTTATGTCTTCAGCGCCATTTTCATCGAGAACCTTGCAGAGTTCAACATACAATGGATGACGACCTTCTCCATTCACATCGATCTTAGCCATCATTGGGAAAGTAACGCCGAATTTTGTTTCGCAGAATGTTTGGATTTCTTCATGTGTTCCTGGCTCTTGTGCTCCGAATTGGTTGCAGGGGAAACCAACAACGACCAATCCATCTTCTTTCTTCGATTCGTACAAAGATTGCATTCCTTCATACTGCGGAGTAAAACCACATGCGCTCGCAACGTTGACGATCAGAAACTCAGTTCCTCCAAGTTGCTTTAGAGAAGTGGTTTCGCCAGTGATTGTTTCAAATTCGATATCGAATATTTCGCCCATGACCAATCTAACGGCATTTCATTGATGAATATGTGGTTTCAAAAATGAAATAAAAAAATCCTCCTTTTTTACCAATGTACGGCGAATCTAATTTATACTCTGTTGGAAAAGTAACACTGTGGCAGATACTGGTATCGAGTATTTGGATGAGATTGGACTCATCCTCAACATCATGGTTTTGGGATTCATGCTCTTGTTTTTGATACCGACAACAGAGCAGCGAAACAGACTCATCATAGGCTTTTTTTCAATCATTTCGAAGGTGACTTCAGTCTTTAAATCAGACAATGAAGAATCAATAGAGCAACATGAATTCAAAACGGAAATTACACAGGAAAAGGTGCCTTGGGATAGAAGAACTGGGGCTTGGCTTGTTGTCTGGCTTCTGATTTATCTCATCCATATCGAGATGAGTTTCAACGAATCCTTCGATTGGCTAAGGTATTCTGGTACAAATGTTGATGTAATGAAGACTGAAGATGTCGCTTCTTGGTTTAATTTCATCATCATCGGAACACTCCTGATGTTGCTCATTCCAATACCGTTCCTGAGACGTACGTGGATGGTTGTCGCATTTGCAGGAGTTGCATTATTTACCAGAATTGCAGACCAAAGAGCTTTGGAAGATGGGTTTAATTCAAATTATTCGATTCTCTTTGTCATGTTATGTTCAATGATTTGTATTACAATGGGTATTCGTCTCTTCTTATTCCTACCGGATCCTAAATCGAAGGAGAAGAAGCACATCGCGCTTCGACGCAGTGGTTTCTTTGCGTTAGGTGCAGTTGTTATTCTGAGTGATTTCATGGTGTTCCTTGTCCCTGGCTTTTTCAATGGCAGCGCCCACACATGGTGGTATTCATTTTTCATGAATTGGTCAGTTGTTGAACATGGATATGATGGATTACTAGCAACTCACATCATCACTGCTATTATTATGGGAATTTTCTCATTCATGATGATTTCATTGGGTCTTACTTCATTGTATCACCTTGTTCTTACAATACGCAAGAAGCGTCGCTTCGGTGTTCCTGGTATTTTTGCAGTCTACTTCATCCTCATGTGGATGATGATTCTCGTTCGATTCATTACAATTGAAACTGAACTCACTGCGTTTAACACAATGAGGGGGACTCCTGAAAGTGCAGGATCCTATACATGGTATGACAACAATGGCTTATTGAATGAAACGATTATCACCGAGGAAATGGAATCACTTTCTGTAGTAATTTATGGATTGACTTCAGGATTTACCGATAATCTGATTTATCCATGTGTTGCATTAATGCACGCAGTCAAATTCGGCCTAATTCGTATTCAAACCGATGCTGAAAAGAAACTGTTCCGCCTTCTCAGCCTCGCTCTACTGGTTGCAATCGCTGCTGTATTCACGGAAATTTTACAGGAACTTCTCCAAATTATTGGCTGGTTCAATAATGATATCATCTTCGCCGTCATCTGTGGTTTGGTCCTAACAACTGGATGGGAGAAGAAACTGATTGATGCACTTGAACCTGATGCGGAGACAATCAATGTCTCTTGGAAATATCCTGGAAACGACAAACTCCTCTTTTGGACTGTGAATCTAATCGTTGGAGGCGCGTTTATACTTCAGGCATTGATTGGGATTTTAAATCCAGAATCACATACTGAACTGATCTTACCACTTGCTATAGTCGCTTTGATTACGGCGCTTATTTTTGATGCGAACAGGAGGTTTGACAATGTCTGAAGAAGAAGATACTATTCTTCCTGAAACGGAAGATGAGAGTGATGCTCAATCCCCTGATTCAATAGGTATTTTTGATGAAAGTCAACAAAGAACGGAAGGAGAAATAAAGAAAACAGGTAGGACTGTTTCTCGACGAAAGCGAAACAAATCGAAATCAAAGACAATTGTTGTCGAGGAACTTCCTTCGATGTCGTTTGTTATGGGAGGAGAGCATGCGAAGTGGCTCATTCCAGCCTGTTTTGTTGGAATGCTTCTCATCTCTGTCTACGGCGGCATGGTCTCATGGAATCTACAGTATGCTGACCCTGATTCAACCTTCGATGGGACGTCAAGAGAATATCACGATTGTATTATGGTCAATTTCAAGTATGGTTCACGAAATTCAACAGATCACGACCCTTACCATCCAGATAACATCGAGTGTGCTGAGAAACAAGGCCTCGATCCAAATTGGTCTGAACTTGAATATCAACAATGGTTGGATGATTTACTCAGTGGACTTACTGTTGCAGACGATGGAAATCATAGCGGATATGTTTGGACTGAAGGGGGTATTGCTACAATGACATACCTCGTGTCAACTATGAATGCGAACATGAGCGTGTACTACGACCCTGCCTCTGGCGACGAGTTCAATGGAACTCATCTCGCAATATGGAACTCTGCAACAACTGATTTCGGCGGAGGGAATGATTCCTTTGAATCACTCCTGCCAGGAGGCAATACTGCCATGGCTGCCTACATTGGAACTGGAGGCATCATCGGGCCAAAACCAACCGGGTACATATGGACTGCAACAGGTATCGAAACCATGACGATTCTTGGAGCGAATCTTGGTTCAAACATGAGTGTCTATGGAGACCCTATTCCCGGAGACGTTTTCACCGGTGGGCATCTTGCTATTTGGAACGCTGCAACAGTAAGTTTCGGTGGAGGAAATGATACGTTTGAACACCTTCTTCCAGGGGGCGCTAGCGCAATGCTTGCTTTCATCGGCATGAATGGATTTGTCGAAATCGCTCCAACAGGATTTGTATGGACTGAGGATGGAATTGGTACAATGACTATTCTTGGGGCAAATCTAGGATCGAACATGAGTGTCTATGGATACCCAAGCGATGGTGATGTGTTTACCCAAGAACATCTTGGAATATGGAATGGTGCAACCGTTGGATTTGGTGGAGGAAATGATACCATGACCTCCCTTGCTCCGAATGGTCAAAGTGCATTAGCTGCGTTTTTACTTACACCCATCGTTCTCTGGTCAAATCTTACCGATATGCCAGTTGTTAGCAATGTGACCATCAACCCAAGTACGCCAACAACCTCAGATGCACTCTCATGCACCTATGATTATCTCGACCCCCAAGATGATGCTGATGTCTCACAAACTCGATGGTACGTTAACGGCGTGTTCTCTGCGACAACTTCTGCTGAACTTTCTTTGACTGCAGGAGATGAAGTCACATGCAGTATTTTGCCATCCGATGGAGTGAACTTTGGCTTCAGAGTTTACTCTGAGGCAGTCGTAGTTTCTTGAAAAAGGAAGCAAATGCTCTTGAAGTATCGACTTGTGGTCGAACCATGCAAGTGCAAATGGAAACCTCAGCAGGAAACATCATGATTGAACTCTTTCACGGAAGTGCTCCCGATACAGTAGCAAATTTCGTCAAACTCGTAAACCAAGGATTCTACGATGGACTACACTTCCATCGAGTCATTGAAGACTTCATGATTCAAGGCGGATGTCCAAATTCAAAGGATCCAATGGCTCGTGGCGCAGGTACTGGTGGGCCAGGTTGGAAGATTCCTTGTGAGCGATCTGCTCTCGCATTGAAGCACGACAAGCCTGGAATTCTTTCAATGGCAAACGCTGGAAAGAACACCGGCGGATCTCAATTCTTCCTTACAACCGTTGCTACACCTTGGCTCAACGGTAATCACGCAGTCTTTGGACAAGTTGTCGAAGGAATGGATGTCGTCAAGAACATCGAAGGATGCCAAAAGTTGCCTGGTGACCGCCCTAAGGTTCCACAACAAATCATTCGATGCACAGTTGTCGAGTGAAATTCTTGTTGTTTCAATGATTCGATGCATTCTTAATTCATTGACGCGACCATTAGGTCATGGGAACCGAACGTGTATTGGCAAAAGCTCGTAAACTTGCGAAGCGTTTGGCAAACAAAATCGATGAACTGAGCGACTCTCTTGAGGATCTTGAGTTGGAATTCGCTATGTTGATTAAGACCATAGATAAACTCGAATCCAAACAAGGAAGCACCAAGATGGTTGCATCTGATGTTCAAGTCGATGTCTCCATCGATGTTCAAGAAGATGATGACTTTGATGTCACAAACACTTCTGCACCAAGTGCAAAGGTACGACGTAAATTCTGATCACGCTTCTACTTCTGCTGCTTCACGTGCTTTGCGTGCAGCAATAAATGAGCGAACACATAGAGCTGTGTACGCAGATCCGGTTAGGAACATCATCAGCATTGATGAACTTGCATAGGTAAGCCCGTCACCCATAACCATGAAGAAACGAGTTCCGCCAAGAGCGCCAATCAAGCCGAATGTGACTGCTACATGCATCCACAACTTCCTGCTTGCTTCAGGATGTTTAGCCATCTCTCCAGATACGAGAAGAGCAAGTCCAAGAGCAGATGGTAGGAATGAAGTGAAGGATTGTGCTTGAGAAATATAGGTTACAATTAATCCCCAAGAAAGGAGAAATAACCCGTAATTCGTTGTTAGGTTAGGCATGGTGTCAGTCTGTTCTTCCATATCTGTCCTATCGATTGGAGGTTTATGAGTTCAGTTATTGGCTTTCTATGCTCTTAGCATTTGTTTAATAACATCATGCAATTGTTAAACTTCATGGGAAAACATAACGTTGGCGGAAGCCGAATCGTATCCGTCAGCATACCTGAAGACGTCGCTCAAGAACTCGATCGTTGGACTGGTGGTGGAAAGAATATGGGGCGCAGCGCGTGGATTGTTCAAGCCATTCGAAGCCGTCTAGATGTGAAAAGTACCTATTCACAAACCTACACTCCACCAAGTCCAAAGGCTCCGAAATCAAACGTTGACTTCCGAATCGAAACAGATACGATGGGTGAAATGGAAGTTCCTGGAGATACATATTACGGCTGTCAAACAGCACGTTCTCTGGTCAATTTTGATATTGGTGAGGATGTTATGCCCAAGCCACTTATTCGAGCATTTGGTATTCTAAAAGCAGCTGCTGCAAGAACCAATCGTGACCTTGGAGTCCTTGATGCAGAGATTGCAGGCTTGGTCATCGATACTGCTGAAGAAGTCATGAATGGTGATCATGATGCTCATTTCCCTCTACGAATTTGGCAAACCGGTTCTGGAACACAAACCAACATGAACTCAAATGAAGTCATTGCAAACAGAGCCATTGAGATGGCAGGTGGCGTCCTAGGAAGCAAATCGCCAGTTCATCCAAACGATCACGTCAACAAGGGACAATCATCCAACGATACATTCCCTACAGCGATGCATATTGCTGCTGCTGAAGAAATTGAACATCGATTATTCAAAGCAGTTAGGGGATTAACAAAGAAGTTGAGAATGAAACAAAAGGATTTCCAAGGCATCGTGAAGATTGGCCGGACTCACCTTATGGATGCAACTCCATTGACACTTGGACAGGAATTCAGTGGCTATGTACACATGCTTGAAGCAGATTTGCGAAGAATTGAATTTGCTCAGAAAGATCTGTTTGAACTTGCACTCGGAGGTACTGCTGTGGGAACTGGGCTTAATTCACATCCAAAATTTGCTGAACAAGTTGCTCGACGTATTGCAGAAAGAACAGAGTTGCCATTTGTAAGTGCAGAAAACAAATTTGCACAATTGTCTGCACACGATGCAATTGTTGCAGCCAGTGGGGCAATGAACACACTTGCAGTGAGTTTGATGAAAATCGCTAACGATGTTCGTTGGCTTGGATCTGGCCCACGATGTGGCTTTGGAGAACTTTCTCTGCCTGCAAATGAGCCAGGAAGCAGTATCATGCCAGGCAAGGTCAATCCAACACAATCAGAAGCGATGACGATGGTCTGTTGTCAAGTCATGGGCAACCATACGGCAATTACGATAGGAGGGAGTCAAGGGAACTTTGAGCTCAACGTCTTCAAGCCAATGATGATTCACAACCTTTTACACAGCATTCGCTTGCTAAGTGATGCCTGTGTCTCTTTTGGAGATCGATGCATTGAGGGATTAGAAGCCAATGAAGATATGATCCAGAAACATCTTGACAGTTCACTCATGTTGGTCACTGCTCTGAACAACCATATCGGTTACGATAAGTCAGCAAAGATTGCTAAAAATGCTCATGAGAAAGGGATCACATTACGAGAAAGTGCTCTCGAACTTGGCCTGCTTACCAACGAACAATTCGATGAGTGGGTCCGCCCTGAGGACATGACCAGCCCGAAGTGATCAATTCGTAGGCGGATTGAAGAGAACTGAACGCTGTACAAAGAGTACAACCAGAGGCACTCCGATCCATTGATTCCATTCAAGAACCAGATACAGTGCATACATTGTCATGAAGAATACGCCAAAAGCGAGAACCAGTCCAACAATAGCGAACGGTGCACTTTTTGGCCTCGGATCTATGAAGTCATAAACGAAGTATTGGCCAAAGAAACGTGCCCATACGTAAGCAAAATAAAAGTAAATTCCACCAAGGAATCCTCCAAGAACTACACCCTCTGGAAGCACTTCAATCGAACCGAGAACGAGTTCAACTGAAAGCAATATAATCGTCCAATTATGCATCACTTGCTCATGTTTCAAGAACAAATGACCGAGCGGATTGTTGGTTTTAACATCTGCAGGAATGATGACGTAGCGAACGACGATTGCTGTCAAACTCGATGCACTTAGCGCCATGAAGTACAACAGCGGAATTATTCGATTAAGGAATGAAGGTATTTCCATTTCAAAAATGGTCAACCAGCTTACAAGACCAGCCAAGAAGAAAAAGATTCCACATAAAATAAGTTGCCAACTACTGAATGTAACAAGGCGTTCAAGGCCTTTGACTTCATGCTGATCTACATTTCCAGTATGATAATTAATGCTGTACATGATTCCTGGCCGCGGGCTTATTACCATCCAAAATACGATGGCATGAAACGCAAGATATGCAGCACCTATTCGGAATAAACCGAGAATCAAATCTGGGATTTGATCAGACTTCACAATCGAGTCTGTACTCGCTTTATGCAGGAACAAATCTGTAGCAAATCCGATCCATAAGAGCAGGATAAATACAGCTGTTACAATCGTAAATGTCACCTTTGTTTTTGGCGACTCAGTGAGAGTATTACCCCTTACCATGTTTCAAATCGTAATATTCCAACTACTTGAGGAATCGCTTAGACCGCTGCTTGCTTCTTCTTGCGGTTTCTGTTCCACTTCTTAATTCGTGGAAGTTGCCATTTGATAATACCAGTCCAGAAAACGATTGCGAGTACGCCTTGCCCCATGAGCATGGTTACCCATTCTTGATCTTCCCAAGCATTGACATTACCCGTGAAGGTAATTCTTGCAAAATAAGCTGAGATCATCATTCCAAATATGAGGTGAATCCATCGGAGAATTGTATTCCAATTCTTAGCCAAATTCATTCCTCCTTTTCTTGGTTCTTATGTTCTGCCAACTTCTTTTGATATTCTTCATCTGATAGACCATGCCATCCTTTGCACATACCTGTTGGTGATCTTCCACATCCACATTTGCTCATTTTTTCGCCTCCGTGCTAAGCCAATGCTGAAGTCTATTAATAGAGGAAAGTTTCAGACCGAAGACCAGTATCAATCACGATACTTAGACTTAATATCCTCAAGATACTTGGTATCGGTATGCAACCAGTAGAACGCCCGAGGCCACCTTGTCTGATGAATCCAACTCAAAACATCGTAGACTTACTCGGAAAATCCTACGTTCTAGAAATCATCTATACATTAACACACCGCGACTCATCGATTCGATTCAATGAATTAAAGCGAAAGATGACGATTACAGCAACCACGCTTAGCAGAAGACTGGAAGACCTTGTTGCATCCGATCTTGTGCTCAGAGAAGTCTACTCAGAAGTTCCTGCCCGCGTTGAATATTCTCTCTCAGAAAAAGGGCGTTCATTTTCTCCAATCCTGAGGAACCTCTTCAGGTGGATAGATGAAAATTATTGATCAGGTGATTCAAAATGAAAGTGATTACGAAGTTCAAAGTGACCAAAGGTTACGAAGTGTGGAAGAAAGCATTCGACTCAAACGTGGCAATGAGGCTGCAACGTGGTGTTAGAGTCTTGGCATACGGTCATGAAACCGGCAATGAAAATAGCGTATACACGGTTGTTGAAATGAACTCGGTAGAAGACAAGCGATTAGATGACCCGGTCATGATCAAATCGAGGGAAGAAGCGGGCGTCGATCACGCCTCGTTGGAAATCATAACACTGGTTGAATAAAGTCGTTAGATGAATCCTTTGCCAACTTGCCGTTTCAATGGGTACCCTTTGATTCACATACGAGCGAAAGAGGGAGTCATGCGCTCATTAGTAGATACGTAACCTATGAAAGGAATTCTACTAACCTTGTTTTTTTATCCGAAATCTGTTCTTTTCGAGGTGTTGCTTACAATATAATTTATCAGGTAATTGATCTCTGGAACAATACCCTTCTCCATCCTTT
>Ga0206677_10002277_pt1 | contig 17080 bp, 10 predicted proteins | sample M130m12015metaG_FD_155475 | JGI IMG/M metagenome (GOLD analysis project Ga0206677, IMG submission 155475) | Ammonia-oxidizing marine archaeal communities from Monterey Bay, California, United States - M1 30m 12015 | ecosystem: Environmental > Aquatic > Marine > Intertidal zone | place: USA...
TTTGACAACTGCTTTTCAGGTAAAAAAACTACCCCTGATGAATGGTCTTTTTTTGCTCCAGTTACACTAGACAAACAATTGACACGATCACACAATTTAAGAAACCCTAACAGCGCAAAAATTAATGCTTCTTTATATTCTATCAGTTCTTTTTTAGGAAGTAATATCTCAGTCCCCGAAATCGCTTCTATCCTTTTAATTAAAAAAGAATTGAAAACACCTCCACCTGTAATTAGTACTGAATTATTCTTCTGTATCACCTGGCTAATCTGCACAGCTATGTGCTCGACAAAAGTTCTCAAGACAGATAAAACATCTGTTTCTAAACGATCGATTAAAGGAAACACATGTTCTTTGACCCATTCTAAGCCCAAAGATTTTGGTGGCTTTTCATTATAATAATTCAAAGAATTAAGTTTTTCTAAAAGCAAGGTATTTAAACTTCCTCTGGAAGACAGCGTTCCAGCGTCATCAAATTCAACTCCTAATTGATGAGCATAGGCATTAAGAACAATGTTAACAGGACAAACATCAAAAGCAATTCTTTTCCCTTTTTCGAGATACGAAATATTAGAAAAACCTCCTAGATTCAAGCAAAAGTCATAATTCGAGAACAACAATTCGTCTCCAATTGGAACCAATGGAGCACCTTGCCCTCCAAGAAGGACATCTTGGGTTCTAAAATCACAAACAACTTGCTGCTTGGTAACATTCGCTATCACTTGTCCATCTCCTACTTGAAGTGTAATCCCTTCCTTTGGCTGATGTAAAATGGTATGCCCGTGTGAGGCTATAAAATCAATCTTCTGTAATTGATTTCTCTTGATAAAATCACAGGCAAGCTCTCCAAGAAAAAAACCATATTGCGTATTTAAAAGCGCCAAATCCTCTGAAGAAAAGTGCATCGCTTTTTGCAAAGTTGATTTCCATTTTTTTGAATACGCAACGGTTTCTGCATGTACAATTTCAAAATAATGAAAATTATTCTCTAGAAACTTCACATACACCAAATCAATTCCATCCAACGAAGTTCCCGACATGATTCCTATTGCAAAAATCTCTTTCATATTCATATCTGTAAAAATAACAAAAGTTAATTGAATATATGTTATGAAATTAATATCTTTGGGTGATAAAATTGCGAATACAATAAAATAACTGTCTATGGATTTTAGTTTGTCAGAAGAACATATAATGATACGAGATGCTGCAAGAGATTTTGCACATACAGAATTATTGCCCAAGGTCATCGAACGAGACCACAAGCAAGAATTTCCTCAAGAATTGGTAAAAAAAATGGGGGATCTTGGCTTTATGGGCATTATGGTAGATCCAACATATGGAGGAAGCGGAATGGACGCTATTTCGTACGTTCTAGTCATGGAAGAACTCTCTAAAATTGATGCTTCTGCCTCGGTCATCGTATCGGTCAATAACTCGTTAGTTTGTTATGGTTTAGAGGCTTTTGGAAATGAAGCACAAAAACAACAATATTTAACAAAGTTAGCTACCGGTGAATTTGTCGGTGCATTTTGCTTGAGTGAACCTGAAGCAGGTTCAGATGCGACATCACAAGCTACAACTGCAGAAGACAAAGGAGACCACTACCTTATAAATGGTACAAAAAACTGGATCACGAACGGTGGGCGTGCAGATGTATACCTTGTAATCGCTCAAACTGACAGAGAAAAAGGGCATCGTGGAATCAATGCTTTCATTATAGAGAAAGGAACAGAAGGTTTTCATATTGGTCCCAAAGAAGACAAATTGGGAATTCGCGGATCAGATACCCATACCCTCCAATTTAACAATTTAAAAGTACCCAAAGAAAACAGAATTGGTGAGGATGGTTTTGGTTTCAAGTTTGCAATGAAAACACTTTCTGGGGGAAGAATTGGTATTGCTGCTCAAGCTCTAGGAATTGCCAGTGGCGCATATGAACTCGCTTTAAAATACTCTAAAGAACGGAAAGCTTTTGGTACTGAAATATGCAACCATCAAGCAATTGCATTCAAATTGGCAGACATGCACACAGAAATTGAAGCTGCCAGAATGCTCGTAATGAAAGCTGCCTGGGACAAAGACCAAGGCAACAATTACGACATGTCCTCTGCGATGGCAAAATTATATGCCTCTAAAGTTGCCATGGAACAAACCGTAGAAGCCGTTCAAATTCATGGAGGAAATGGTTTTGTGAAAGACTACCATGTTGAACGCCTCATGCGCGATGCAAAAATTACTCAAATTTACGAGGGTACTTCAGAAATTCAAAAAATTGTAATTTCTCGTGGAGTTATCAAAGGATAAAACCCTTTTCTTATAATATAACAAACATCCATCTAATCTATAAGGTGGATGTTTTTTTATAACAGCCCCTCAAATAAGAGTGAAGTCCTGAGTTTAAAAAAAACAAATCAAGAACCAACAACAGCTTTAACGCCATGTGCAAGCATATTGACACACATTACTTAAAGTCAATGTCATACAATTGCAACCCGGAAGCAGGGGCAATATTTCGCAAGTAGTGCCGGTCATTATCTTCTTTTAATGAATTCTCAATATCTGATAGAGAACAGGCTCCTTTCCCTAATTCAAACAGCGCTGCCATCATCAATCTAATCTGATATCTTAAAAACCCTTTTCCTTCCACCTTTAATATATAGGAGTGTTTGGGGAAAAAATTTGCTTTTAAAAGATGGTTTTCAACCAACTCACAAGAAGCTATGGTTCTTTTAAAAGTTGTTTTTTCTGAAGGTTTTGTACAATATTTATGAAAATAGTGCTCACCCTGAAACAATGCAGCTCCCTTACGCATCAACTCAATATCAAGATGTTCATCAATATTTACTAAAAAAGGGGCTGCAAAAGGATGGTTTTTCTCTCCGAAAGAAAAATAATAATGATAGGTTTTTACTTTTGGTGCATTGATGATCGCAAAACTTCGATCTACCTGCCGAATAGAAATAGCCCTAAAATCAGGTGAAAAATTAGAGTTTAACGAATCTAGAAAAGAATCCTCTTCGACCAAAGTCTCAACAAATAACTGAATATAATAGGTATTTGCCGACACCTTTGCATCCGTTCTTCCAACACCAATGGTTTTATAATTAGCGCTTTCAAAAACAAAGGACAAGGTTTTATCAACCATATCATGTAAGGTCTTGGCATTGGTTTGTTTTTGCCAACCAGAAAACCGAAAGCCTAAAAATTGCATCTTAATTAGATACGAAAAGGAGTATTTCATAGAGGCAAATATACAATAATTGCGTTTTTTTTCGCAAAAAGGCCATTTTTATGAATATCTTAAAATTATATAATACTTTTTTAAAAACATATCATTTTACACCCTTCAAAAACTAAAAAATACACTTATCACAATTTAACCCCTATTTTTTTATGGGTATAACTCTAAAAAAGTGCTTTTTAAAAAAACAACCCCTTGTCAATATAAAATAAATATATACTTTTGGCCCAGTTCAATTAATAAAAACTATTTAACACTAAAAGAACACACATTATGAAAAAAATTATTTTTACATTTTTATTAGCAGCTAGTTTTGTTGGAACAGCTCAAGAAAAAGAAGAAAAAACATTTTCTTTAAGCGGAACTGTTGACACTTATTTTAGAGGAAATATCAGCGGAGGTAATTATGACACAGCTCCAGGTAGCTCTTTTGCCAATCAGCCAGGTTTTGCATTGGGTATGATTAATTTAGTTGCTGCATACGAAGGAGAGAAAGTTGGTTTTGTTGCAGACATGGTATACGGACCAAGAGGAGTAGATGCCGTTTTTAACTCTGTAGGAAATTCATCAATTGTGAATCAATTATATGCCTACTGGAATGTAAGTGATAAAGTAAAACTTACGATGGGTAACTTTAATACTTTTTTAGGGTATGAAGTAATTTCACCAGCTGCTAACTTTAACTACAGTACTTCTTACTTATTCTCTTATGGACCATTTAGCCATACTGGATTAAAAGCAGATTTCACGTTATCAGAAAACACTTCTTTAATGTTAGCGATTATGAATCCTACAGATGCTACTGAATTCAACCCAACAGGGAACTATGCTTTCGGAGCGCAATTAGGTCTTTCTGGTCAATACTTTAACTTCTTGTACGACTCAGGAGCTTATGAAGTAGATTTTACAGGTGGTTTTGATGTATCAGAAACATTCTTTTTAGGTGTAAACGCAGCCTACTTTTCAGGAGGAGATGAAGCTCCAGGATTCTATGGTGCAGCATTATACCCACAAATCGCAACTTCAGATTCATTTAAGATTGGTTTAAGAACAGAATACTTTGTAGAAGATGGAGATTTTGGAGCAATCGGAACTGGTGTAGAAGATTCTAGTGTATTTGCAACTACTTTAACAGGTAATTACTCTATCGGTTCTTTAACAATCATTCCAGAATTAAGATTAGACTCTGCTTCTGAGGCAGCATTTGTAGGTGACAAAGCGTTAAGCTCTTTTGCTCTAGCTGCAGTATACTCATTCTAATAAGATCTTTGTAAAAAGAAATAAAACAACCTACGAGGTTCGTTTCTCGTAGGTTTTCAAAAAATATTAATTAAAAAACACAATTATGAGTTTATTTTTAACACTATTTCAAGACGCTGCAGCTTCAGAAGTTTCAAAAGCTGTTGAGCAAATAAATGGAGACATGGGAATGCTTTGGATGCTTTTATCGGGTATTTTAGTATTCTTTATGCAAGCAGGATTTACCTTGGTAGAATCGGGTATGACCAGGTCTAAAAACGCAGTAAATATTGCAATGAAAAACTTACTAGACATCTGTGTAGGATCTTTAAGTTTCTGGTTAGTTGGATATTCTTTAATGTACGGAGATACTTCAAACGGATGGTTTTTCTGGAGTGGTTTATTCCAAGGTGAAGGAGCTGATTTATTCTTCCAAACAATGTTTGCTGCAACTGCTGCAACAATTGTATCTGGAGCAATCGCAGGAAGAACAAAATATACTACTTACATCATTTTCTCTATCGTAATGACTGCAATCATTTACCCAATTTCTGGTGGATGGCAATGGCAAGGTAGTGGATGGTTGACCAATTTAGGCTTCATCGATTTCGCTGGTTCTTCTATTGTACACTCTGTTGGTGGATGGGCTGCTTTAGTAGCTGCATTTATGGTAGGTCCTAGAATTGGAAAATATGTAGATGGTAAAGTATTACCAATACCTGGACACAATCAAGTATTAGCAACTTTAGGGGTATTTATCCTATGGTTGGGATGGTTTGGTTTTAACGGTGGATCTCAATTAGCTTGGGGTGGCGCAGATGCAATTGGTGCTTCTAACGTAGTATTAATTACAAATTTAGCTGCTGCTGCTGGAGGACTTGGAGCATTAGTTACAACTTGGATCTGGTATGGTAAACCAAACTTAGCACAAACATTAAACGGTGCTTTAGCTGGTTTGGTAAGTATTACTGCTGGTTGTGGAAACATGACGGCTGTAGGTGCTGTAGTTGCCGGTTTAATTGGAGGTATCATTGTAGTATTCTCTATTGAATTTATAGAAAAGAAATTAAAAATTGACGATGCAATTGGAGCAGCTTCTGTTCACGGTGTTGTTGGTGTATGGGGTACTTTAGTAATTGGTCTATGGGGAGTTGATGGTGATACTGCAATTGGATTATTCAATGGTGGTGGTGCTTCTCAATTAGGAGCTCAAGCAATTGGAGCTTTAGCATATGCTGCATGGTCTGTTGGTTTATCTTTTATCGTTCTTGGAATCTTAAAAGCAACCATGGGATTACGTGTATCTAAAGAAGTAGAAATCGAAGGATTGGATATTTCAGAACACGGTTCTATCGCGTATCCTGGAAAAAGACAAAGAGATTTTGAAGAAGAATAAAATATATTTGATTCATTAAATATAATTATTAGTATTTAAATCACACAACTTAATTATTTAAGTTGTGTGATTTTGTGTTATAAATTATTTTATTAATTTCGCAAGCTTTAAAAGCAAACAACTAATTATTAATAACAAATTTAATTCTATCATGAAAAAAATTGAAGCAATTATTAGAAAATCAAAATTTAGAGTCGTAAAAGAGGCACTGCATGAAATCGGTGTGAACTTCTTTTCTTACTGGGATGTTACCGGTATAGGGAATGAAAAAGAAGGGCATGTATACAGAGGGGTTAGCTACAGCACAAGCGACATTCAAAGAAGACATCTCTCTATTGTTGTCAATGATGATTTTGAAGAAATTACCATAAAAGCCATCATAGAAGCCTCTTCAACAGGACAGGTAGGTGACGGGAAAATTTTTGTAAGCGAAATTAAAGACGCCTACAGAATAAGAACAGGAGAAAAAGGAAGAGAAACATTAAACTAAATTATTACAACACTTTATTATGGAATTATTAACAACAAATAATGTATGGATGATGATCTGTACCGCACTCGTTTTCTTTATGCATACAGGTTTTGCATTCTTAGAAATCGGATTGACAAGACAGAAAAATACCATCAATATTTTATTTAAAAATATTTTTATCATTACAATAGGTCTTTTATTGTATTACTTAATTGGGTTTAACTTAATGTACCCCGGAGAATTTAACGGATACTTGGGAAGCATCGTTCCTGGAATAACCCCTCCTGAAAACGGAATGACTCCAGCATATGCAGATGGTGGATATACTTGGTGGACAGACTTCTTATTTCAAGCAATGTTTGCAGCAACTGCAGCGACGATTGTTTCGGGTGCTGTTGCAGAACGTATGAAAATAGGACCTTTTATGATCTTTACACTAATCTATGTAGGATTTATTTATCCAATTGCTGGTTCATGGAAATGGGGTGGTGGTTTTTTAGATCAATTAGGGTTTTATGATTTTGCAGGATCGACCTTGGTTCACTCTGTAGGAGGATGGGCTGCACTGGTTGCTGTTTGGTTACTAGGCGCTCGAATTGGAAAATTCAAAAATGGAAAAACACAAGCCATTCCTGGACACAACATTCCTTTGGCTACGGCAGGAGTATTAATCTTATGGTTAGGATGGTTTGGTTTTAACGGTGGATCGGTATTATCTGCAGACCCAGAATTAACATCATTAACCCTAGTAACGACTTGTTTGGCTGCTGCAGCCGGTGGAGTTGTTGCTGCATTGGTTTCATTTATCAAATACAAAAACCTAGATTTAACCATGTTCTTGAATGGTATTTTAGGAGGATTGGTTGGAATTACTGCAGGAGCAGATGTAATGACGCCAGAAAGTGCGATTATTATTGGCGCTATTGCAGGAGTGCTGATCGTATTTGCTGTTAGTTTTGTAGATGCAATTAAATTGGACGATCCAGTGGGTGCTATTGCTGTTCACTTGATCTGTGGTATTTGGGGAACCTTGGCTGTAGGAATCTTTTCAACAAATCCGGCACACACCTTTTTAATACAATTAACAGGGGTTGCTTGCTATGCAGTATTGTGTATTGTTTCATCCTTTTTAATATTTTACACCTTAAAGAAAACGGTTGGAATTAGAGTCTCAGAAAAAGAAGAACTTGAAGGCTTAGATACTCATGAACACGGAATGGATGCGTATCCAGACTTCCGTCTTAATGAACATTAATATCCTGTATAATTTTTAAAAAAAGTCTGTAAATGTAGAATTTACAGACTTTTTTTTTGTTTTAAGGATTTGACAATTAAATAGGTTTTAATTGTCAAAAAAAAACTTTTCTGATTACTTTTTTGTTTTCATCGCAAAAATCACATTAAAACAAGCTGTTTATTAAATCCTTTTCAATAAAATACATAAATTTGTAAATATAATTGAACATAATATGGAGAAACAAGGATTATACTTACCAGAGTTTGAACATGAAAATTGTGGCGCTGGTTTTATTTGTAACCTAAATGGAGAAAAGACAAATCAAATCATACACGATGCCCTAGAAATACTAGTAAAACTAGAACATAGAGGAGGTGTAAGTGCAGATGGAAAAACAGGAGATGGTGCTGGGTTATTAATAGATATTCCTCATACTTATTTCAAACGTGTCTGTGATTTTCCAATCCCTAATCAAAGAGAATATGCCGTAGGAATGGTATTTCTTCCAAAAGTTTCAAATCAGTATGACTTTTGTAAAACTACTTTTGAAAACGAAATAAAAAACCAAGGGCTTTCTATTTTAGGATGGAGAGTGGTTCCTGTGGACTCTTCTCAGCTTGGTCAAATTGCGTTAGACTCAGAACCGAATATAGAACAACTATTTGTTGGAAAAACTACTGAAATTACTGAAGCTACTTTTAAAGCAAAATTATATGCTGCTAGAAAAATAGCTGAACATACAATCAGAAAATCAAAAATTTCTGAAAGTAATTATTTTTACATCCCAAGTTTTTCAATAACCACCATCATCTATAAGGGTATCATTATGCCTGAAGATATTGGTCCTTACTACAAAGATTTACAAGAAATTGATTTGGTCACTCGTTTAGCGTTAGTGCACCAACGTTTTTCTACCAATACAATGCCTACTTGGGAATTAGCGCAACCCTTCAGACACATGTGTCAGAACGGAGAAATCAATACTCTGCGTGGAAACGTAAGCAGAATGCGAGTTCGAGAAGAGATCATGAAAAGTGATGTCTTTGGCCCACAAATAGACAAATTATTCCCAATCATTTTACCAGGAAAATCCGATTCGGCATCCATGGATATGGTTGTGGAATTGTTAACACATACAGGACGTTCATTACCAGAAGTAATGATGATGATGATCCCTGAAGCATGGGAAAAACACAAGACCATGTCTAAAGAGAGAAAAGCGTTTTACGAATACAACTCTTGTTTAATGGAACCTTGGGATGGACCCGCTTCAGTTCCATTTACAGATGGAGATTACATTGGTGCCTTATTAGATAGAAATGGCTTGAGACCTTCGAGATATACCGTAACCAAAAGTGGTAAATTAATCATGTCATCTGAAATTGGTGTGGTGGATGTAGCACCTGAAGATGTTAAAGAACACGGTAGATTAGAGCCAGGAAAAATGTTCCTCGTAGACATGAACAAAGGGCGAATCATTGAAGATGAAGAAATAAAAAGCAATATCGTATCTCAAAGACCCTATCAGGAATGGTTAGATAAAACCAGATTGCATTTAAAAGACATTCCTTATGCAGGTGAAACCTGTCCAATTGAAACGATCGATGTTAAAACCAGACAACGTTTATTCAATTATACCTTAGAAGATATTCAAGAAGTTATCACTCCCATGGCAATTGTTGGTAAAGAAGCTTTAGCTTCTATGGGAATCGATACTCCTTTGGCAGTATTATCGGACAGACCACAATTAATTTCTAATTACTTTAAACAATTATTTGCACAGGTTACCAATCCTCCTTTGGATGGTATTCGTGAAGAGATTGTAACAGACATTAGCTTGTCTTTAGGAAAAGATAGAAATATTTTTAGCATCACAGAAAGACAGTGTCGAAAATTAAAAATCCAAAACCCTGTTATTTCTAACATTGATCTTGAAAAAGTAAGAAACATCTCTGTAGAAGGTTTTAAAGCCGAAACGATTGAAATGTTGTATGCTAAATCGAAAGGACTCAATGGCTTAGAAGATGCTTTGGATGCTATCATTATTAAAATAGAGAAAGCATTAAACAGAGGAACAAACATTATAATTTTATCAGATAGAGGTGTCAATCAAGAGTTTGCCCCTATTCCTGCTTTATTAGCTTGTTCTTTTGTAAATCATCAAATGAACCGTTTGCGAAAACGTTCTTATTTCGATATTATTATTGAATCTGCTGAGCCACGTGAACCACATCATTTTGCGACTTTATTTGGTTATGGAGCAAGTGCTGTAAACCCATACATGGTCAATGAAATTATCAGAATGCAAGTGAAAGAAGGTTTTATTGCTGAGTTAACCGAACAACAGGCAGTCGATAATTTCAACAAAGCAATTGGGAAAGGTCTTTTAAAAGTAATGAACAAAATTGGAATCTCTACATTACATTCTTACAGAGGTTCTCAAATTTTCGAAATTGTAGGATTCAATTCTCAATTTGTAGAGAAATATTTCCCTTACACCGCCTCTAGAATTGAAGGAATTGGTTTGTATGAAATTGAAAAAGAAATTAATCAACGATATAAATATGCGTATCCAGATGCTAAAATAAACAAACGTTTGGGATTAAACATTGGAGGAGACTATCGATGGAGAAGAAATGGCGAACGCCACTTGTTCAATCCAACAACGATCTCAAAATTACAACAAGCTGTTCGTTTAAGTGATCAAGCGAGCTATGATGTATATGCCAAAGCAATTAACGAACAGTCTGAAAACTTAATGACGATTCGAGGATTGTTCGAGTTTGACAACTTAAATCCAATTCATATAGACGAAGTAGAACCTTGGACAGAAATTGTAAAACGTTTCAAAACAGGTGCCATGTCTTATGGATCTATCTCAAGAGAGGCCCACGAAAACTTGGCAATCGCCATGAACCGAATTGGTGGTAAATCTAACTCTGGTGAAGGTGGTGAAGATAGAAATCGTTTTATTCCAGATGCCAACGGAGACAGTAGAAACTCTTCTATTAAACAAGTTGCCTCCGGAAGGTTTGGAGTTACTTCGCATTATTTAACAAACGCGAAAGAGATTCAAATAAAAATGGCACAAGGTGCAAAACCTGGAGAAGGAGGACAATTACCGGGGTTTAAAGTATTGCCTTGGATTGCTGCCGCAAGAAATTCAACTCCTTTTGTAGGATTGATTTCTCCTCCTCCACATCACGATATTTATTCGATTGAAGATCTCGCACAATTAATATACGATTTAAAAAATGCCAATCGAGAGGCTAGAATTAATGTAAAATTAGTCTCTGAAGTAGGAGTTGGTACCATTGCCGCTGGGGTAGCAAAAGCAAAAGCAGATGTTGTTTTGATCTCTGGTTATGACGGAGGTACAGGAGCATCACCGCTTACCTCATTGAAACACGCAGGTCTACCATGGGAACTTGGATTGGCTGAAGCGCAGCAGACCTTGGTAATGAATAGTTTGCGAAGTAGAATTGTTGTAGAATGTGATGGTCAGTTAAAAACAGGTAGAGATGTCGCAATTGCTGCATTATTAGGTGCCGAAGAATTTGGTTTTGCAACCGCTCCGCTAGTGGCCTCAGGATGTATTATGATGCGTAAGTGTCATTTGAACACCTGTCCTGTAGGAATTGCCACTCAAGACAAAGAATTGCGTAAGAATTTCAAAGGAACACCGGAACATGTAATCAACTTCTTCTACTACATTGCAAATGAATTAAGAAGTATTATGGCACAATTAGGTTTCCGTACGATGGATGAAATGATTGGTCAGACACAAAAAATCAATGCAAACAAAGCAATCACACATTACAAAGCAAAAGGATTAGATTTATCCTCAATTTTACACACACCTAAAGGGTATCTGTCTAAGGCAATAAAAAATTCAGAGAAACAAGAACATGGTTTAGAAAATGTACTTGACATGACACTGATTCAGGACGCCAAAGCAGCAATCAATGATAAAAAACAAACCACTTTAAATTACCCAATCAACAACTTAAACCGTTCGGTTGGTGCAATTTTGAGTAATGAAATTTCAAAAATTCATGAACACATAGGTCTACCTGAAGACACCTTAAAATTGAATTTTACGGGTTCTGCTGGTCAAAGTTTCGGAGCTTTCGGTGCACCTGGTATTACGTTTAATTTAGAAGGAAACACGAATGATTATTTAGGTAAAGGATTGTCTGGAGCGAAATTAATCATCAAGAAACCTGTAAAAGCAGACTTTATTGCAGAAGACAATGTGATTGTTGGAAATGTTTGTTTGTTCGGAGCAGTCAATGGGCAAGCCTATATCAACGGAATTGCAGGAGAACGTTTTGCCGTTAGAAATTCAGGAGCAGTTGCAGTTGTAGAAGGTGTAGGAGATCACTGTTGTGAATACATGACAGGAGGTAAAGTGATTGTTTTAGGAAAAACAGGTCGAAATTTTGCTGCTGGAATGAGCGGAGGAATTGCCTACGTTTACGACCCTGAAAACAAATTCACAAACGGTCTTTGCAACACAGAAACGATTGATTTTGAAGAAATCAATGAGGAAAATGCTGCTGATTTAAAAGCAATAATAGAACAACATGTTCTTTATACCGACAGTAAAAAAGGAGCCGCACTGTTATCGGATTGGTCTACAAGTTTGAACAACTTTGTAAGAGTCATGCCTACTGAATACAAAAAAGCTTTAGAAAGAATAGCTACAGAAGAACCAATGTTTGAAGAATTAACAATAGCATAATGTCATGGGAAAAGTAACAGGATTTAAAGAATTTGAAAGACAAGATGAAACCTACACTTCTGTAAAAGACCGTGTAAAAAACTACAAAGAATTTACAGTTCCTCTTTCTAATAAAGAAATTACAAAACAAGGATCTCGCTGTATGGATTGTGGAATTCCTTTTTGTCATAGTGGATGTCCCTTAGGAAACCTTATACCAGATTTTAATCACATGGTGCATCAAGGAGAATGGAAAAAAGCTTCTTGGATACTACATTCTACAAACAATTTTCCAGAATTTACAGGACGTTTATGTCCTGCACCCTGTGAGCAAGCATGTGTATTAGGGATTATTGAAGACCCTGTATCTATTGAAAATATTGAAAAAAACATCGTAGAACGCGCTTTTAAGGAAGGATGGATAAAACCACAACCTCCAAAAAACAGAACCGACAAAACAATCGCTGTCATTGGATCAGGTCCTGCAGGACTTGCCGCTGCACAGCAGTTAAATAGGGCTGGTCATACTGTAACAGTCTTTGAAAGAGATGATGAAGTTGGGGGATTATTACGATACGGAATTCCAAATTTCAAAATGGAAAAAGGAATCATAGATAGAAGAATTGCGATTCTAAAAGCAGAAGGAATCCTCTTCAAAACCAACATTAATGTTGGTGTAAATTATAGTGTTGACGAACTCAAGAGTTTTGACAGTATTGTCCTATGTGGTGGTTCTACAGAAAGAAGAAGCCTGCCAACTCCTGGAATTGATGCTGACGGTGTTGTTCAAGCAATGGATTTCTTAACACAACAAACGAAAGCTTTATTTGGTAAAGAAGTAAAAGACCAAATAATGGCTACAGATAAAGATGTAATTGTTATTGGTGGTGGAGATACTGGTTCCGATTGTATTGGTACCTCAAATAGACATGGTGCAAAATCAGTGGTGAACTTTGAGATTATGCCAAAGCCACCAGGAGAACGTTCAGCGAAAACACCATGGCCATTTTGGCCACTACAGTTAAAGACATCTTCTTCTCATAAAGAAGGGGCTGATCGGAACTGGTTGATCAATACCAAAGAATTTATAAAGGATACAAATGGTAAATTAACAGCCTTAAAAACAGTTAATGTCGAATGGAAAATGATTCCAGGTGAAAGACCTCAATTAATAGAGATCGCAGGTACTGAAAAAACATGGCCCTGTGATTTAGCCCTATTAGCACTAGGTTTTACTGGCCCAGAAAGTACCTTAGCAGACAAATTGGGAATCGAAAAAGATGGTCGATCTAATTACAAAGCCGTTTATGGAAAATACCAAACAAACATTCCAAACATCTTTACTGCAGGAGATATGCGTCGTGGACAATCTTTGATTGTGTGGGCAATTTCAGAGGGAAGAGAAGCTGCCAGACAGGTTGATTTATACCTAATGGGTAAATCAGAATTACCTTCTAAAGATATAACCGGTGATTTAGTAGCAATGTAAAAAAAGTTTCAACTAAAAAAACTCCTTAACGATATATATCGTTAAGGAGTTTTTTATTGTACAACTCTTTGAGTCTTTTACTTTTTTGGTTTAAAGACAATCTCGTAGGATTTACTATCTTTCAATAATGTCTTTGCGATCTTTTTTAAATCCTCAATCTTTATAGATTTTATAATTTCTTCATAGTTTTTTGGATCATTCATATTGTACCCTTCCATCACAGAATTCTTTAATAAACTCATCTGAAATCTGTTGTAGTTCTTATTTTCTTCTCTTTCTTTTAAGTAATTTATAAGCGTTTTGTCTAAATCTACTTGTTGAATATCTCCGTTTCCAATCGCTTCTATTTCTTTATGAACAATGTCAATCAGTTTTTCAGCTAATTCAGGATTACAATCAAAGCTTACAGAGATTGTTGCTTCTTGACTTGGTCTTCTAGAAATTGAACCTCTCGCTGAAGCACCATAAGTACCCCCTTCTTCTTCTCTTAAAGATTCTGTGTAACGCAATTGCAACACATCTCCGATGGCTCTCATTAAAATTGAATTTTTTAAAGAATATTTCATGTCGTTTTTAACAACCACACGAACATTGGTTTTAGGATCTTTCATCTCTAAATACACATCTTTATCAATTTTATTAGTAATCCAATCTACTGAGTTGTCTTTCCAGCTTTCTTTTTCATCCGTTGTTGGGATACTCGCAATATACCTCTCTAACAAGGGCTTTATAGTTTCTTTCGTTACATCACCCACAATAAAGAATGTAAAATCTCCTGCATTACCAAATCTTGAATTGTAAATACCTTTCATTTTATCAAAAGACATTTCAGACATGTAGTTTTTATCGAACAAACGTTTAGTTGGATGATTTTTTCCATATAAGATAGTGGTTAGGCTATCTTGCATTTTAGATTGAATTTGTTCACTCTTTCTAATTAAAAAAGCAGCAACCTGTTGCATTAATACGTTGTATGAATTTTCATCAAAACGAGGTTTTGTAAAACGTAAATTTACAAGTTGCATCATTGTTTCTGTATCTTTTGTAGAAGATGAACCAGATACACTTTCTGATATATTACCTACTCTTATTCTAGAACTTGCTTTTTTACCAGCTAATATTTTTGGTAAATCAATCGCAGAAAACTCCCCCAATCCAGAAGTTTGAATTACATTTCCAAGTAGTACTGTAGATGGTAAATCCTCCACCTCCAGTAGCGATTGACCTCCATAACTAACAGCACTTAATTTTACATCATTCTTGTTTTTATCAACAAACTTATAATGCACATTAATTCCGTTACTCAATGTAAAGATTGTTGAACCAATTTCTTTATCTTCTTTTTCTGAAACGATAGAACCCGTTACTAAATCAACTCCAGACATCAAAGGTTTTGTATTCGTTTCCTCTGCATATCCTTGTAACGTTGTGTCATTTTCAACAGTATTAATTATAGTAACTGCTGCTTCTTTTGTTAGATTTTTATTTCCTTTTACTCCTGTTACTACGACCGATCTATTATTCTTAATATATAGTTTCTGTATTTGAGTCAATAACTCTTTTTGGGTTAACTGGCTAAAAAGTACTTTAGCAATTTTAAATTCTTTTGTTAAATCTGTAATATGAGCGTTTTCTAAATAGTTTGTTTGAATTTCTCTTACAATTTGTCCATGACTTCTATTACCCAATCCTGCAATTTGATTTTCATACGAACTTGTATACTCAGACACAACTCTTCCAATTTCTGCTTTTGTAAAACCAAATTTTACGGCTCTATTAATTTCGGACATTACCAATTCAAATCCTTTGTGTTGCATATTTGGCTTTGGAACAATATAGGCACTGAACTCATTATTCAATCTAGAAAGACTACTATAACGAACAGACGCAAATAGAAGAGGAGAGTCTGGTTTTTGATTGATTTCATTTAATCTCTTGGAAATAATTGAAGTGACCATACCATTTAATAGGCTTTCTTTTAGATCGGCTACTGTTTCGTTTTCTAGAGATTTATTATGACGAATAGAAAAAGATATGTTTGAAGCAGTAACTTCTTTATCCATTCCCATATCATAAATAAGTTCATCGTTATCTGGAATGCGGACTTGTGAACGAGGTACCGGGTTTTTTACCGCTGGAATGCTTGAAAATAACGAAATAATTTTTGCTTCAATTTCATCAATATTTATATCACCAATTACTGCTATCGCTTGTAAATCTGTTCTATACCAATCATGGTAAAAATCACGTAATGCTTTATACTCAAAACCTTCTACGATATCCATTTTACCTATTGGCAAACGCTCTGAATATATAGAATTATTAAACATAGTTCCAATAGTTTGTTGCAATACACGCATCCCCCCATTTTGGCGAGTTCTCCATTCTTCTTTAATAACGCCTCTTTCAGAATCAATCTCTTCCTCCGTTAATGATAAATAATTAGACCAATTTTGTAAAATAGACAACCCTGTATCTATCAACTCTGGGGTGGTTGGTATGTTGTTAATATTATAAACGGTTTCATCAAAAGAGGTGTAGGCATTGATATCTTTACCAAAAACAAGACCATGCTCTTGCATTTTATTTAAGATTCCTTTTCCCGGAAAATCTTTAGTTCCGTTGAATGCCATATGTTCTAAAAAGTGTGCTAAACCTTGTTGGTTGTCTTTCTCTAAAACAGATCCAACGTTTTGTATAATATAATAACTTGCAACATCTTTCGTAACACTTGTATTATGTAAATAGTAAGTGAGTCCATTTTCCAGCACTCCTTTTGTAATGTTTTTTTCTTCCGGTAGAGGAATTTCTAAATTAATCGTTTGAGCTACTGCATTATAAGTAAGCGAAATACACAGGGTAAGTAGTAAAATCTTTTTCATTTTGATGTTTTTAATATTTGTTAGCATTTATTTTAATCTAAATGAGTTATTCTTATATTAATTGTACGGATGTAGCATTGTAGATTAGAATTTAGTCAGCGTATCACTATTTGTTAGGGTAAAGCAGTGATCGCATAAGATTCTCCAATGTATGATAACACAATTTTTTTTTTATAGACTCAACGATAAGGGTTCGATTGAATCTGATTTAAAATCATTTAAATCAACTTATGTCACTAAAATACAAAAATTATTAGACAAAAAAGTGGTGTAGTGTATATTTTGGACACAAAAAAACCTCATATCTATGATATGAGGTTAATTATTACTGATATTCTCAGTTTAAAGAAAGGCGGCGACCTACTCTCCCACATAAATGCAGTACCATCGGCGCTATT
>Ga0206677_10002278_pt1 | contig 17073 bp, 17 predicted proteins | sample M130m12015metaG_FD_155475 | JGI IMG/M metagenome (GOLD analysis project Ga0206677, IMG submission 155475) | Ammonia-oxidizing marine archaeal communities from Monterey Bay, California, United States - M1 30m 12015 | ecosystem: Environmental > Aquatic > Marine > Intertidal zone | place: USA...
GATAAATGAAATTCAATTGGAATCATGTGCCCTTTGGAATGTTGAATTCTTGTCACATCCCATCCTGATTCCTCGAAAAGAACTGGTATCTCCAGACCTGCATCAAGCGTCACACGATGGTCGGTCTCACCATGCATCCAGAGTAATTTTGCAGAAGGAATCTCCTGTAGTCTTTGGCGTAATTCCAGTGGGCGTACGACTCGTGTCCCGATAGCAATGATTCCAAGTACATCGTGCTCAAATTGTAATAACTCTTGAGCCATAGCTCCGCCTTGACTAAATCCTCCAAGGACTAATTTTTCATCCGGCATCAATTTTGATAACTTGAGAAGTGATGAATCAACATCAGAAAGTTCAGTTGCAGAAAGTATGCGTCGACCGGGTTGATCTCCGCCTTCATAGCGCCACCATGTATAACCACGGCTAGAATGTTCAAACTCTGCCTCAGGTACCAGTAAGGACCAGCCATCAGGTAATATCTTCTCTGCGAAAGGCCGCATCATTTCTGCAGTACCAGTCATGCCATGCATCATGACCAATGTTGGCATAATGCTCCCCTCAAAGTTCCCAGTAATTTTCTATTCCACCAGCAATCATGAAGTGGATTGAACTCTGACCACCAGTTAGAGTTACTTCAAGAGTATATTCGTCCGTACGACTTGGTATGGTAGCCAATTCTTGGGATTGTGTACCAGCAGTGTAGGTTCTAGTGAGAATACTGTTCCCCACATGGTCTTTGACAGACAGAGTTCCAGTCCCTCCCTGTGGCATTGCAACATCAATGTAGAATACGTAGTAATTGAAGTCGATACCTGAGGGGTGACCACTATCGACGAAGGTGTCGGTAATTTCACCATCTATCGGCCCTTCGAACACTCTGTCCTTCAAATCTGTTGCTCGGATAAACCAAACATCACCGTTGTAATTGCTTCCAGTGTTGGTTAAAGTCATACGGAATTGTAATTCATCATCTTCATTTGTCCATTCAAAATAATCTATGAAACCATGAGTACCATCGAAATGGTACTCCATTGAATGTCCTGAATCACTTGTTGCTTTCACAACAGCCATGCCATTTGTAGAGCCAGTGGTTTTAGCAGACCAATATTCGCCAAGTAAAGTGAACTCCCAGGTATCTCCTGCATTCCAAGGGAAATTGAATACAGGCTGTTGATCTCCATTCTCATAAACCGACAGATCATCGATAGTTACACGACCCAAGAAGGGATTATGATTGATTACAGCATGTCTTTGTGCTTCCCTTTCCGAAGAAATACCCAACATGTAGAGGCCTTCATCGTCTTTAATTTCAGTAACAACGAGTCTGGCTGTATCTTCACCAAACTGAGCTGTTTCGAAAGTATACAGCCACCAGTCGCCTACTTGCCAACCCGGTTTTTCTACAGAGTCGACTTCAAAATCCTCGTCTGAGTCATCCCCAGTGTTAATGCATCCGCTAAGGGATAGTGAGGCCATTAGTAGGGCCGCAAGCATGGCACGCATGCCGCACCCTATTACTGGTCATTTTTCAGTTAGTGGGTTCCTTGTTCACAACAATCCAGAGATTGAAAGGCTCGGTGCAATTACAACTGCAACGATGCTCATCAACTTGATCAGGATGTTAAGAGATGGACCACTTGTGTCCTTGAATGGGTCACCAATAGTGTCACCAATAACGGCTGCTTCGTGAGCATCATCGCCTTTTTGTGCACCTTCTATGTGACCTTGCTCGATTGCTTTCTTTGCATTGTCCCAAGCACCACCAGCGTTAGCCATGAATAGAGCCATAAGAACTCCAGTAACTAGAGAACCAGCAAGAAGACCACCAAGTGCTGGAGAACCTAGGAGGTATCCAACGATTACAGGCGCTACAATTGCGACCACACCAGGTCCAACCATTTCCTTTAGGGCAGCATCTGTTGAAATCTCAACACACCTTGCACTGTCAGGATACATTGTACCCTTGTGTTCGATCTTCTCAGGCCATGATGAAACGTCGTCAAGGTCAACACCTTCAGGAGTATTTGCAGTTAGAGCTTCTCTCATCATACCAAATTGTCGGCGGATTTCAGTAACCATTTCGTTAGCAGCCTTGCCAACTGAAGTCATGGTCATTGCAGCCACAACGAATGGAAGAGCACCACCAATCAATAGACCGATAACGACCTTAGGGTCAGAAAGAGCCAATTGACTTAGACCCAATCCTGCTGCTGCAGAATATGCTGCGAATAATGCGAGTGCTGTTAGAGCAGCGCTACCGATTGCGAAGCCCTTACCAATAGCAGCAGTTGTGTTACCAATTGAATCTAGACCGTCTGTGATTTCGCGTACATCCTTTCCTAGACCGCTCATCTCAGCGATTCCACCGGCGTTGTCTGCAACTGGTCCGTATGCGTCAACTGTCATTGTAACACCTACTGTTGCAAGCATTCCCATAGCAGCCATTGCGATACCATATAGACCGAATTCCGGCATAAATCCGCCAGCGTCACTAGAAGTGTGACCATCCATCATGAAATGGTTAGCACCAAAGATACCGAAACAAATCAAGATGATTGGAAGGAAGGTGGACATCATACCAACTGAAAGTCCAGCTATTGCATTTGTAGCAGGGCCAGTCTTAGACATCTGTCCTATGTGAGGGATCGCCTTTGGTTTGATTCCAAAGACATCTTCTATTCCAGTGTAGTATTCGGTTACTAAACCGATAAGGATACCAACTATTGAACCGATGATCACTGCAATCATTGGCTCAGTACCGGTCTTTAGATCCAATAGTCCAATTCCAAACCATCCTACAATCCAGAATAATCCTGCACCGATGAATGTAGTGTTACGGAGTGCTGCTCCAGGCTCACTGTTCTTCAGGAACTCCATAGAGAAGACACCCACTAGAGAAGCGAGGTATCCGACTAGTCCCAAGAAGATTGGAAGGATAACATAGTCTGCATTCATGTTAGTGCTAGAATCTGCAATAACCATTGCAGCAATTATTGAACCTACGAAAGACTCGAAGATATCGGCACCCATTCCAGCTACGTCACCTACATTGTCTCCAACGTTATCTGCGATAACACCAGGGTTACGAGGATCGTCTTCAGGTATACCTGCTTCGACCTTTCCTACCAAATCTGCTCCAACGTCAGCAGCCTTTGTGTAAATGCCTCCACCTACACGTGCGAACAGTGCGATTGAAGATGCACCCATTCCGAAACCTGCAGCGTGCTGAATGTTAGTTGCACCATCGTCGCCAGCCCCTAAGAAGAAAGCGACTAGAGAAATACCGAGTAGACCAAGTCCCCCTACTGACAGACCCATTACGGCTCCACCATTGTATGAGACTGCTAGTGCGCCTGCTTGTCCTTCTTTTTGTGCAGCCATTGCAGTGCGGCCATTTGCAGCAGTAGCAGCCTTCATTCCTGAAAGACCAGCTAGAACGCTAGCAATTGCCCCACCAAGGAAGGCAAGTGCTGTCAAATGACTGTCACCTTCTATTACGAAGAGTAGTATAACCGCTACTACCCCAACGAATATTGACAGATACTTATATTCGGCTTTAAGGAAAGCCATAGCCCCGTCTTGTATTTGTTCTGTGATATCTGCGACCTTCTTATTGTCGATTTTCACACTAACTACTTTCTTGTATAACAATGCGGCAATAACTAATCCAACGAGGGATGCTATTACAGCGTATAATGCAATCATGTTGTTGTCCATCATAAACACCTTCTTGGCTGGCGACAAAAGTCCCCTTCATAAGGACATCCCCCGATGAAAGCGGGTGTTCTAGCGTTTTAGCATCATTCCACTTTGAAGCCGACACTCTCAATTGCTTCGGCGAGCGTATCGGATTCTACACCTTTGGCTGTGACAGAAACTGAACCTTGAGATGCTGATGCTTCGACCTTCTTGACGCCCCTAATACCAGTTAGAGTGCGCGTTATTTTGCTTTCGCAACCACCGCAATCCATTCCAGATACCTTGAATTCAAACGCCTCAGCACGAGAAAATAGTCCCATGTATCGGCCATATTGCTCTACAACTTGAATGCGATGGTTGATAGATGAGCGCTTTTACCCGAGGCCATGGCAATTACAGCTGAAGAGGTACTCAAAGAGATTGGACCTGTTCAAGAAGTCCTTGATGCTCATGACGGAGTTGTTACTGTAATTGACACTGCAGATGGAAACGTAATGCTATCTCTGGACGGCGGATGCGTAGGCTGTTCATCTACACCGATGACAGCGATGCAAATCTATTACTCTCTAAAACAACTTGACTCTGTTAATGATGTTGTATTCGTAAATGGTGAACTACCTGAATACATGCGTACTTTCATCGATCAGAAGATGGCTGATGAATCAAAAGATGAAGGCGAAATTATCTGATTAATCTTCTTCAGAACTGTTTGAAAATATTGTTTCTGTGACAACTGAGTCACTAATTGAAATGTTTTGAATATTGATAACAGTATTACTTTCTTTATTCTCAGATGATGTACTTTGTTCAGCTGGGTTGGGGTTTTCTGATTCGTAGTTTTCCTTTCCAATACTATGTGGATTAGCCCCAAAGGACACGTTTTGCCCTTTGATATTCAGCTTTGCCGCTATCGCAATTATCACACAGAGAAGTGATAGCGGCTTAGGGAGATAGTTTGACCCCCATAACTCGCCCCCCCAAAGAGAAAGTAACCACAATATACCTGCAGTGGTAAGTAAAGATACCATAATGAAGTTCTGCGCCATCAATTCTAACTTCTCACTACGAGAAAATGTTGCAATGAAAATGAATGCTGTCAAAGAGATGAAGCACATGGATTGGGCTAAAACTTCGATTACACCTACTTCGACCATGCTCCTGCCAATAGGCAGGGGTTCTTCAACCCGTACTCAGTGGAAGTATCATGGCAGGCGCATCTTGGACACTACCCAAGCCACGAATGACTGGGCCGCCATTCTTTAGCAGAAACCAGGTAAGCACTGCCCTCCACCAGATGGCAATTCTTCTGGAACTATCTGGGGCGAATATGTTCCGTACTAGATCTTACCAAAATGGCTCAAGATTAATTGGTTCTCTATCGCAAGATTTGGGAGAGCTCGTGGCCAGTGGTGAATTATTTGCACTCAAAGGAATAGGAAAAGGACTCGGCTCTGCAATATCACAGGCTGTTGGTGAAGGCATATGGCCGGAAGATTGGGCTTCACTGCATGAAAACACTCCTGAGGGGCTCATTGAGATGCTCGGCATACCTGGCGTTGGTCCTAAGAAAATCAAGGTTCTTCATGACGAGTTAGGCGTCATGTCAGTCGCGGATTTACAAGAAGCATGTGTAAAAAATGAAGTGGCCCCTATGAAGGGTTTTGGAGCTAAAAGTCAGCAACGTATTCTTGATGGCATCGACTTATTAGCACGCTTCTCTGCTCGAAGGCGCCTTGACATAGGCCTTAGATATGGCCAAACATTCCTGTCGATGATTGAAAAGTTGACTGGCGTCGAGAGAGCCGAACTAGCAGGTTCTGCAAGAAGAAGAAGAGAAACAATCGGTGACTTGGATATTGTTGCTGCTGTGCAACCAGATAATGTTGAAATGGTTACCAATGCAATACTATCTCTAAAGGGAATCGCTGATGTAAAAGGGGCAGGAGACTCCAAAGTATCTGTGATCCTTGACACATCGATATTCGAAGACGGATTTAGCCTAGGACATCTAGATGCAAATGTTTTGGATGCCATAGGAGGAGAAAGTTACGAACAACTAGAGTCAGGCGGTACGATTGATGCCCAAGTTAGATTGGTTCCACCTAATGTATTCCCTTTCACTCTAGCATACTTTACTGGCTCAAAAGAGCACAACATAAGGATGAGACAAGTTGCGCAAGACAAGGGATTGAAGTTGAATGAGTTTGGTTTAATGCCTGAAACTGAATTAACTGGCCTAGAAGCTGCAGCTACATCATTGCCTGCGGTGGATGAAGCGGACATTTACACACACCTCGGGCTAGAATACGTCACTCCTGAACTAAGAGAGGACATAGGTGAAATCGAAGCATCAGCGGTCGGAAAACTTCCTGAATTAGTCACATTATCTAGTATCAAAGGGGCACTGCATAACCACACGACCCTATCTGATGGTGAAGCAAGTTTGGAGCAAATGGCTGATGCTGCGAGAAGGATGGGGTGGAATTGGCTAGGAATTGCCGACCATTCACCTACCTTGCAAATAGCCCATGGAGCAAGCGCAGATGAATTACTGGCTCAGCATGCTACAATGCAAGATTACAACGCTGAGTGGCAGAAAGAGGGAGTCGATTTCAGGTTATTCTCCGGGGTTGAATCGGATATACTTGAGGATGGTAAGTTAGATCACCCAGATGATGTATTATCACAAATTGACTACGTAGTCGCTAGCGTACATGCCATGGGGAGATGGAGAAGTCGGGATGAATCTCAAAATACCGAAGACCTACTGAAGTGTCTTGATCATCCTGCCACAACGGTACTTGGACATCCAACTGGAAGAATATTACAAGGAAGAGACGGGTACGAAGTCGACCTACATACTGTCCTCGAATACATGTCTGAAGCAAATAAGGAAGGCGAATTGAAAGCCGTAGAGCTCAATGCCTCACCTTACAGACTAGACTTAGATTGGAGATTCTGTAAAAGAGCCAAGGAATTGGGAGTTCCAGTAGTGATTAATCCAGATGCACATTCGATAAAGGGCCTAGGAGATATTGACTACGGAGTGATGGTTGCTCGCAAAGGTTGGCTAGAGGATGGAGATATTCTGAACTCTTTAGGCGCAGAAGAGATGATTACGAGGTTAATTGGGTGATATAATGAGGTTTCTTAGAGCAGTAATAATTGGGTTTTTATCGATATTTCCAGGCACAATCGTTGGCTACCTAGGTTGGTTAGCAACAGGTGGTTCTGAGGAAGTATGGGCACCAGAAGTGGTTTTCTTCTGTAACATAATCCCGTTCGGGTTTGTAATTATAGGATTCATATGGTCATGGAGAAATGGCGAAGAGTACGCTGTTAACTACCAAAGGTGAGCATATGAAGCGCTCTGAAAAAGCATCGAAGATTCTAGTTATGCTAGAAGAATTGTATCCTGAGACACCTGTCCCATTGGATAATGATTCTCCATTTCAATTACTCATCGCAGTACTCATGAGCGCTCAAACTACTGACAAAAAGGTGAACCAAGTTACTCCTGAACTATTCAGGAGAGGGCCTGATGCAGAGAATATGTCGAAGTTACCAGTAGAAGATATCCAAGCCATGATTAGAGAAGTTGGATTAGCTCCAACTAAAGCAAGAAACATTTCAAAGTTATCTAAAATTCTATGCGAACTTTATGACGGAGAAGTACCTCAAACCTTCGAGCAATTGGAGGATTTACCTGGCGTTGGTCACAAGACAGCAGGTGTAGTAATGGCTCAATCATTTGGAGTCCCTGCATTCCCAATTGACACACATATACACCGTCTTGCTGCTAGATGGGGTTTGTCTAACGGAACTAATGTTGTAAAAACTGAAAAGGACTTGAAGGCACTATTTCCAAGAGATTCTTGGAATAAATTACATTTGCAAATAATCTTCTTTGGAAGAGAATACTGTCCTGCTAGGAATCATGATCTGACAACATGTCCAATCTGTTCTTGGACTGCTACTAAGAAGAGGATAGCAGAAGAAAGTCGTCGCTAATCATGTGCTGAACATCGATGATGCTCCATCAAGTATTATCGATGAAACAAGACTTGCTAGTGCTGCAACCCAAAGTAACTGAATGGTCTGACCAATAGCGCTTGTGAATCCACCGCCACGTAACCTAGTGGCAATCATAGATACTGCCAACACCTGAACTAGAATTAGAATTGATGCTATTACTTTGAACATCATAATGTTGTCAGCGACAGCACTTGGATCTTCCATAACTGGTAATACGAACCCACCCGAGGAGTCGGTAATAGTGCTAATATCGGTTGACTCAGCAATACTAGTAGCAACACCTGCAATCGTCTCACCCAATTGTAAAACAATAGAAATCGTAACGTTTAGTGAGACCACAGAAGAAATTAGCAATCCAAATGCGACTCCCCACATTGTTGATGCAGACAAACTCCTTCTTCTTCTCAATGAAAGGAGATTGGTTACAGATTTTGACACCATGTCTGCAGTTGCAGCCGGTTCGCCAGATGACTGAGAACCTTCAATGTAGATTCGATTATACCTAGCGATTACTGCAGAGTTGGTATCTGCTGCGAAATAATCCCAAGCTCTTTCGCTATCAATTCTAGTTGACAAGCGCTTCTCTAGGCGGTCGATTGATTGGTCTAGAGTTCCGAAATCGATTCCTCTCAGGGCTCTGATTGTAGCGCTGGGTTCTGCACTTCTTGCCTGTGCTGTACCACCAAGCGCTCTAACGAAATCAGGGTATGCTTCATCCCTACGTAGAACGTTTTTCTCTTCTCTTTGGACAAGCGTTGAAGGAATTAGCAGTGGAGTTAGTGGAATTGCAAGAATAATCAAACCATATTTATCCCAACTTACGGTAAGTCCTTCCCAATAAGTGATCACAATAATTGTGGTTAATATTAGCAACAAAACACCTATGATTCCTGCACCAAGCCAAGTCTGTTTGAATAGAAGACGGAATGGTGTTGTGAACTCATCTCTGGCGAATGTCTGGTCTTCAGGAATGGTTGCTCGGAAAGCGAACAGCGCTCCAACTTGAATTACAACGAACATAAATCCTGCCAAAAGTAGCCATCTAATTCTTGTGGCAACGTCGATTGGTGTTTCTGAACCACCAGTCCCTATTTCGAAAAGGACAAGGTGGATTCCTGCAATAACTAATCCGAAAAGACCTGCTGAAACCAAAGAGACGTAAATCTCCTTCATTGTATCGACACTTTCTAGGCGGGTGTCGTATATTGTATTGTATTGTTCAGCAACTGTTTCTTGTTCAGCACGCATGAAGGCATCAATCGGCTGACCTGCTTCGATAGAGAACGCCATTCTATCCAAAAAGTCTGACCAAAGCGGAGATGGTGATTGTTGTGCTACAATTCTTGCAGCCTCTGGTAAAGAAGTGTGCCATTTGTCAACAAGTGTCTCAATTCTTTGAACTTCTTGAGCAAGTTCACCATAATCTTTCATCTGCTTCAATATGTCGAAAATAGTATCTGCACCAACCTCTCCTAAAGATAAAATACCCATTCTTGTAATGAACATGTGCATCTCCTTCTCAATTAGGATTGCCGACCTATTTACTTCCAGTATAGGGAAATAGATTGCCGCTCCGCCTGAAAGAACCGGTAATAGAATGATTAGGAAAAACCCTGTAAATCCAGCGAATAACCCACCTTCAGAAAACCCTCCTGTTAGCCAAATCATTAACAGTGCACTGAGTAATCCTGCAAATGCTGCAGGTAAAATGAAGAATAACAGGAAACGAGAAACTGGCATCTCTAGACGGCGTAGGGCGATCTGCCAAGTCGCCATACGTTCCATCTAAATCATCTCCAATTTCAGCGTTCAGTAATGCTGACCCATGTGTCTATTGCTGCACGGAATGCATCCCAGCCACCGTTGTAATACAAATTCAAGAGGTCAAACACATCGTCATAATGAGTCAATCCTCTGTCCACCATTGTCTGAATTGCTTCAGACCTTCGGGACACTTCATCGTATACATCTCTCTTGTTTTCGAAACCAGCTAATGCTGCAATTTTATTCTCAAGTAAATGTGACTGGAACATACCACGGAAGTAGTGCTTATCCTTAATCGGGTCCCATTCGAACATTCCTCTTGTTAGAACACCATCACTGTGCTTATTGTATCCAATAACTTCGTCAATTCCAGTAATACGTCTTGCTATACCACCATTCAATTCGACAACTTCTTGGAAAATTGCGAAATTTAAGTTATCGAAGAAACGGATTGGAACGTTAATTGGGTCACCAGTAAATCTCTGAATCATCTTGACGATAGATGATGCGTGGAATGTTGCGATAACTGGGTGACCAGTCTGCATAGCCTGGAATGCAGTAGCACCTTCAACACCACGAATTTCTCCAATGATAATGTATCTTGGACGAGAACGCAATGCTGCTTTTAGCAAGTCGAACATCTCAACTCTACTTTCTTCATTTTTGGAATCTCTAGTAACCAGTCTCTGCCAGATTTTGTGTCGTACCTTCACTTCAGGTGTATCTTCAGCAGAGTAAATCTTGACATTGTGATCGATGAATGGTAATATCGCATTCAGTGTCGTTGTCTTACCAGATGCTGTTTCCCCACTTACCAACACAGACATTCCGAATTCAAGACAAATCCAGATGTATGCTGCAACTTGGGCACTCATTGTTCCCCATTGTACTAGTTGAGTGATAGAGATAGTTTCTTCAGCGAACTTTCTGATTGTGAACGATGGTCCAAGCATCGATACATCGTCTGAGAATATGATGTTAATACGTGATCCATCTAGCAAAGCACCATCAATAATCGGTTTGTTATCCGAGACCGGCCGACCTATCCTCTCAGACATTGCTCTGAGATACCTAGCAAGTAAGTCTCTTTCACGGAATCTGATGTTTGAAGTCACCATACCGAACACTTTGTGATCCATGTGTACGTGCTTCAATCCAACCGAGTGAATATCTTCCAGCATCTCATCAGAAAGTAGAGGTTCCAAAGGACCGTTTCTAATCAAATCGCGAATGATAATGTAACGCAGCCTGTCTCTCTGTTCTTTAGTGACAATAATTCTCTTGTCATCCATCCCCAAGACTTCCCACATACGCCCTTGTCTACGAGTGCTGTTCCTCGCATCAGAATCTAACACAGTATATCTGTCAATCATTCCAGAAAGAATGTTCTCGAATTCGTCGTCTGTTGTGAAACTGGGTGCGCTCGGAGCTTCTTGTAGTAACACTTCGATTAGAGTGCGACGAATGTTCTCTTCTTCGTCAGTCAGTTGAGGTTCCAAACCGAACCACAATGTTTGGCCTTGCGAACCATCTGAATCAACTGGGCGATACATATGAACAAAAATTGGTTCTTTTGTGATGTAGATTAGATTCATTGGTTGAATCTGACGAGCATCTCTGTCTAGAGGCCCGTAGTAGTAAGGTCGACTACCATACTTAGCCTCGAAATCTTTCACCCAAAGGGCTACGTGAGGATGAGCAGCCATGACGGATTCTAAATCGCCACGCTGGAATTTGAGTTCCTCATCAACCATCAGCTCACCGCCGTGATATCTACAATGAAGCCCATGTAAGGTTCAACTCTCCAACCAACACTGGATTGAACGGGCCCTGCCGCTCGCAAAAATCTGGTTACGATAATTGTTCTCTTTATGTCTCCACCAATCATACCTGCATTCATATCTAGTAACACTTCACAAGTTGAGCGCAGTTTATGCAATAGTTTTCCATCCATCTCGTGCGGATCGACTGTCAATAATAGGGAACGTGAGTCACTGCAAATTCTTCGCAGTTTTTGTAATAGGTTAAGTTGATCAGAGTTTTCAAGACCGGTAGGCATCAACGCTGAGGCTGAATCTACAACCACTACATCCGCCTTTTCTACGGCATCAGAATCTAAAACATCGAATAAATCAACACCATCTTTAGATTCTGCAATTACTCCGAATCGAGAAAATACCAGCAGTCTTCCACTTGCAATATGTTCTGTCACAGGGTACCCGATAGATTCCATCTGTTCAATCCACCCACGTGTAGTAAGTTCAGTAGTGATAACCAATATTTTCGAACCGTTTTCAAGAAGTCCGTAAACCAACCTTTGGCTTACTAGAGATTTACCGGACCCTACTTCTCCTTGAATCATCCAAAGACTTCTATTTGGAAGCCGGGCTCCCATTGCATTGGACAAACTGTCTTGCTCGAGAGTGAACTCGTATCCATCCTCTACTGGTTTTGGGGGGTCATCAAACACTCAATCTCACCTCTGCGGTTTCTGAATCAGTACCTTTGGAACCGTCAACTGAAGTTGATTGAACGACGATTGTTACTGTAGCAATTTCTTGATCTGAATAACTGAAACTAGGGTCAGTAACTGTGACTTTGAGAACATAATTCGAAGCCCATACGCCATTTGCAGGGTACAACGTAACAGCACCAGTTGTTGCTGAAGGAACACCGTCAACGAAAATTGAGAAAGAAGATTTATCCAAGGACCTTACGCCTGAATTTTGGAAGTAGAGAGTTATTTCTTGGTCGACACCTGATGTGTCGAGAAGGACGTCGCTGCGATCTCCACTGAAAGAAACATCAGTTTCAGCATCCGCCGCCTTACCTGAAGCATTATCTCCGTTCGCTTCAGCAACATTACCCCAAGATTCCAGCAATACCACGGATGCAGCACCACTTAGCAGCAATGAAGTCACTAGCATAATCATTGAACTTACACCACCATCTGCCATAATTACACCTCAGGCAACAGATGATGACTTAGTTACGCCATCTACTGTAATAGCAATTCTACTGACAGCGACTTGGGCTCCACTGTGGTAATAGAATTCTAAGGTCTCTCCAGGGAAGATGGTATCCGGTGAATAGCCATCGTGACTCCTCGAGAGATTTATTGGAGCACCACCGTCAGTAAACAGCCAAGCAAAGTCAGTTTTCACATCTTTGCTGCCATCATTGGTTACGTTTAGATAAACCAAATTTCCAAGAGTGGCTGTAATGTTTAGGTTAGTGCCGTTTTGTGAACCAGCGACCTCCAGATAGTACGTGGAGGCGTAGAGATACGATGATCCGTGGTTAAGAACAGTTAGTCCTGTAACTGTACCACTGGAGATCACTAGGTTCGCGCTGAAGGTTCCGAAACTGTCATTCACTTCGACAAGGGTTGAATTCCCTGGCGTTGATGAATAACCTGTTCCTGGATTATTGATGGTGTAAGACACCACCGCACCTTCGACGTTAGTCGCGTCCTCAATAGTGAAGATAGATACGGGTTCAGCAGTTGCCTCGATTTGCGCTATGGATTCATCCACTTGCGCTTCGAGTGTAGCCATTGCTAATGCAAATACTACGAGCATGGAAGTTCCTACAACCATGGCTCCAACTGCTACGCTACCCATTTCACTCTTCACCTCTGAGTGCTCGTGCTCGTCTCCAATTGGAGATCATAGCCGAGAATGTTAGCAATTCTCTGTGTGGCAAATGGTCTTCAAGGGCGCTCTCGGTATCACCAGGAGCTGCCATTTGGACAATTGCCAATACATGCTTTCCTTCATCTGCAGTTAGCATACCAGAACTCATCGCCTTTTGGGCGAAAGAGACTGCTGCCATGCCAGACAGATGATCTAGCAGAAGTGCTGCAACGGTCGGTGCACCGACCGCTCCATCCGCCCCATCTCCCAAATGCGCCGGAGCGATTAGGAATGGGTTAGATGCTAATGCTTGAGCTTCATACAACTCTAGTAGCGGTGCTGAATCTTCAGACATCAAACGTTCGGATGAAACTCCACTGATAACTTCTCCAGAGGCAGTGACGATAGTATCGCCATCACCCATTGCAGAATCACCAGTTTCACCAGAATGAACTGCACCTACAGTGCCGCCATCTTCCAGTCTTGTTTCGACCATACGAAGAACGTCTTCCACCATATCTAAGCGACTAGAAATTAGTCGTTCAAGACCTGATGTGTCAACATTCGCCTGAGCCTGTGCCGGACTAGCAGCAGATGCTGCAGTCGGCAAGGATCCAGAACTGTTCAGTCTAGCCCTTGTGGGACCCGGTGCTATTGTCCAAGCGTCCTCTTCTGTTAATTCGCCTTCATCAGGCATTGGAACTTGCTCGATCGCAATGTTAGACATCACGCGCAAGCGCTCCTCAGAAAGGTCGCCCGGTGTTTCACCAGACCTCTCACTACTACCAAATGGCCAAGCCATTTTATTTCCTCCATAATATAGCCAACAACCACTTCCAATGGAAGCGGTTGAAAAGCTATATCAAATCAGATTAATGCAGTACCTGGGCTAGTTGACGAGATGTAAAGCGTTTCGTAAGTTGAACCGCCGCCTTCTACGTGTATCCATAGAGTAATCTGGTCATTTACAGTCAAGTCATCAAATCCACAATCTTGGCCAACTGTATCTGGCCCTGGATCAATGTTCATGTCCAAGACGTAAGATACACCAGGGTCGATTGTAGCTACACTGTTACCTGGAGTCTGACCGTCTGTATCTGGGTCAGAAGCAAGGTAAGTATCTCCAATTACTGAAGCATCCAGTAAGTTATCGTCTCCGAATACATTTGCAACGAAGTTGTAGCCACCTGAGTTTGGATTAGAACAGGAAACCTGCCATGCGATATTCTCAGTACCTAGAACTCCACTACCTGGTGCGGATTCAAAAGTTAGTCTAACTGTGGTAGCAGAACTAATCAAAACACTGTTGATAGTAATCTTTCCACCAAGTTCACGCTCGGTATCTTGACCTGTCTGCTGTGCGTTTTGCTGAAGTTTCTCACCAGTCTGGATGATAACTGCAGATGCTACTGCTGCTACCAAAATCAGAGCGATGAATACAATCATTGCACCGATTCCGATGGAACCGATTTCATTTTTCTCGTTGTTTCTCTTCATCATAATCACCTCAAACAATTGATTCTCCTTCAGTGACACTGGTGTAAGATAGCTTCTCGTAAGTTGATCCGCCACCCTCTACAAGGATTGTCAGTGTGTGTTGCTCGTTTAGAACTGGGTCACATTCGCCGTTTACTGCGTTACCCGCAGTGTTAACGTCGTTTGCATCAGCAGAAGTCTTCAAGTCAATCATGTAGACTTGTCCTGGCTGAAGAGTATCATCATCATTCTCTCCACCAGCACCTAGTCCTGCTGCTGCACCATTGTTGTCGACATTCTTGACTGAACCGTCTACGTCACGAGTGTCTAGATGCATTCTGGTAGTATCTGCAGTTCCATCGCCAGCGGTGTTAGGAGCTGCTCCTGCACCGGTGATGTCTCCGTCAAATATTCCATAAACTGTATCTAAGCCTGTTCCGGCATTGTCAGTACATGAAATTGTCCAAACTACTTGATCTTCAAGCATTGGTTCGCTTCCAGCTGCTAGTTCGTACACCAAGGTGATACATGGATCACCGTTTGCGCCATCGCCATCACAGTCTGTCTGCTGTCCGACCCACATTGTGATAATGTTGATCTTTCCACCAATTTCTTCTTGGGTGTCTGAACCAGTTTGCTGTGCATTCTGCTGTAATTTTTCACCAGTCTGAATGATAACAGCGCTTGCAACTGCTGCAACTAAAATCAAAGCAATGAATACAATCATTGCACCAATTCCAATCGAACCCCAATCGTTGTTTATTTCGTCTATCTTGCTATTTTTTCTATATTGCATTTAGTTTTCACCTCATTTATTTTTTCGTATCTCTACAATCCTCCCCGGGCCGGTAAAAACCGAATGCGGGTGGAACATGATGTCAGGCGACAGATCCACCTCCGTCGCCCATGTCAATTACGAGTGGCATTACTACCACTCCAATTTCGTCTGGAGAGAGTTTCTCCACTAGAGGAAGAACCTCTGACTTGTAACCTGGAGGCATCCAGGGCTGTAATAGAAGGTCACGTACTGTTTCCATGCTTCTGTTCTGTACACGAATTGTGACAGACACTTGTCCGGCTGAAACTTCGTATCCAGTTTGAATCGCTAATTTCCTTGACAGAGGAATCTCGTCGAGGCCGAATCTCAATCCGGGTTTAACTTCGAATCGAATTAGAACAACATCGCCCGGTCTAAGAATTGGTAAATCGATTGATGCCGGAGCACACTCCCACCCAACTGGAGCAGGTGGTGCAAGTCTCATCTCAGGAATCGGACGAGTTCCATCGTTACAGATTCGAACAATCATAACGCCAGTTTCTCCACCTGCTGGCCAGCGGGTGTCAACACCCATCCAGAAATTACGGAAAAGGAAAGGATTGAGAGCAACTGCAGAATCGACTACCAAGTCTCCAATTAATTGCTCGACTTCGCCTGAAGCGAAACCAACATCTCCAACTTCTGCAGCGCCAGTAGCATTTCTTAATCGGCGCAGAATTACCTCTAATTCAGCCTCAGTAAGCGTTTTTTCTTTGAGGAGCCTGTTTAACATTGCGATATTCCTTCGCAATTCAACTACATCTGATTCGACAGAGGAAAGTGCTTTTTCTGCTCGCCTAACCGAACGTTTAGCACGGTACAATTTGTGCTGTTCAAGACTTGAACGGGCATCTACGATATCATACTCTGTTGCTGTCAATGATGATTCTTCATTTGAAACGCCATATACGATATGTTCCAACTCACGGCTGGCTTTAATCAAACGATCTGCGCTTGACTGTGAATCTCTGATTGCCTTTCGAGCATCTTCGAGGTCGTTTACTCCGACATCATACTCATCATCGGCCATCATCATTCACCTCCTCTGATTCTTCTGAAAATAGGTCTTCGATGTCTATGTCGACTACAGATCCGTAATCTGTTGTTTCCATTTCGGAATCTGTATCATCTAATTCTTCAGTGATATCATCTGTAAGGGCACTAACATCCTCGTCCCAATTGACCACATCTGCGAATGATGCTGAACCTGAGGCAGCTACATTTGGCTTAGGTTGGGAAATTATTGCAGAGATGTCAAGTCCGTCACTGGCTAATTCTGTCAGCAATCGGGCAGGATCTCCCAAGTCCCTCTCGATTCGGCTAGCCTGTAATTCAACTTCCGTTAGACGACCATACAGGGATCCATACATACGGTTAGCATTCCAAATTAGGAATACTACTCCACCAACAACTATCACGAGATATCCGATAAGAGAAATCATATTGGTTGAATTTGGATTAATTTGAGGAGGGAATCCAATAATCACACCGATCATACCAAGAACAGGCATTGCTAGAATTATTGATAGTTGCCTCTTTGAATTAGATAGAACATCAAAGTGATCACTGTACATAGTACTGATTCCTTTACGCGCTCTTTGGTAATCTTCGTGGATTAGTTGGAACTCCATAGAAGACCTCCAAGTC
>Ga0206677_10002287_pt1 | contig 17024 bp, 12 predicted proteins | sample M130m12015metaG_FD_155475 | JGI IMG/M metagenome (GOLD analysis project Ga0206677, IMG submission 155475) | Ammonia-oxidizing marine archaeal communities from Monterey Bay, California, United States - M1 30m 12015 | ecosystem: Environmental > Aquatic > Marine > Intertidal zone | place: USA...
ATACTGCATCATTTTGCCGCGAAAAAACAGCACTAGCATCATATGATATACTATTAGCCAACCTTCCCTTACTCCCCACAAATAGCTTATACGGCATAGAGGTTGGAAGAATATTTAAGGTGGGGGCAATAAATGGATTTTCGAGATACAAATCTCTGTATGTGTTCTGGTCAAGATCCCCTTCAATTCCTGCATAGGCAATAAAAATTGAATCGACCACATCGTAACTTGTTGTTATTTTTGGATAGACATGAAGGGTCTGTTTGGATCGTTCGTTATCATCAATATAAACGACCTTCAATCCGGCTGTGATGTCAAAACTGGAAAGATTGAACTTGAACTTAGGAGAAATTGAAACTCCTAAATTCCCATAATCAAGAGCTTGGTTTGCTGCAAAACCTTCTTTAAAACTTCCTTTTAAAAAACTCAACCCAAATTGGGTTTCCAAAGATTTGTCTAAAACATCTAATTTAAGCTGAGTTTTAAATTGTGCTCGGGATTCGTTTGAGTCATAATCATCAGAAAGGGTGTAGGCCTCGACCTCAGCGCCTTCAACAAGCCCTTGATTTAAACTCAAACTACCACTGATTTGAAAAACTGAAACAATTTGTTTAGTATCAAAGGATTCAGTAGGTGCAGTGTCAACATTTGTAGACAAGCCATACCAATGAGACATGTAGCGCTGAGCAGCAGCTCGAACGTTCCAATTTTTATTGCCTTGAGTGACATTGTATTTCAATTGAGCGGTGTTTTCTGAAAATAGGTCATCTAAGAACAAATCTTTGATACCCCCTTGAGAAGACTGATGACTTAGATAAGCACTAATTAGCCTTCCCTTTGCTATAGATTTATTCAAAAATAAATCTCCGTTAATATTGGTATAATTCCCGAAAGAAAGGGCAGCAACATTACTAAATTTTCGTTCTTTTTTGAGTTGTTCTAGCCCAATAGATTTTGATTTTGCAGGAGTAAAAATAGACGCTACAGGGAATGAAAAAATTGTATAATTAATAGATTTCTTATTTAGAATTTCTTGATTTTCCAAGGAGGGTAATTGCTTTAATTTGAAAGCATCAGAGATTTTTGGAGAATAAGGCTTCACTACTCTAACCAGCTGAGGATCTAGGCTGTCGTTGACGATCTGCTCTTGAGCCAAACTATGAAAAGACATCAGTAGAGCCAAAGAAAAACAAATGATATGTATGTATTTAGTTTTCATTCTTTTTTGTTTTGTCTTGTTGAAGTTCGATTGATGCATTAGATTTTGAAAGTTCTCGTTGATACATATCTAGCAATTGAACTGCTTCCTTAGTTAGAACATCAAAAGAAGAGAAATTTTTAATTATATTTTCTAAGATATATGTAGCTTGAAAAGCATCATTTAGAGCATAATAATTTTTGGCCATAAGTAAAAGACCTTTAGCTGCAAAGGTTCTATTGCTCGGGTGTTGCTGAATCAGTTGTTGAATCAATTCATTGGATTCATTAAATGCATTGTCTTTATGTTTGAAAAATGCAGCAAAATAATTTGCCTCAGCACCATAAGAAGTAGAGTTTGTCGCAGCTACATTTTCGTAAGATGTTCTCGCCAAATCGTCATTCTCCAAGCTAATAGCAGATCTTGCAGTAATGATATGCGCATCATTTTTTATGTATTGATCAGTGTTTGGGTTCTCTATTATGATTTGAGCATAGTTTAATGCCATAGAAAAATCCTCTTCCTCGTAAGCTATTTTCATCAAATTAGACTGTGCAAATAGAATATTTTGAGGATTTTTGGCTTCCACTTCCAAGCGGTTCAAAGCTTGCTTAGCATCCAATTTAAGTTGAAGCTTAAGCGCACAGACTTTCTGCAGTGCTTGTTCAGTAAATTCATTTGTAGATTGTTCAATAACAAACTCATAATGCGGCAATGCATTTTCTCTAAGATTTTGTTTGAAGTATAAAGCGGCTAAATAGAAATGTGCTTTTGTGATCTGGGCTGCGTTTGGAAATTTAACTATGTAGTCATTAAATAATGAAATCGCTTTATTTGCATTATTTTCCAAGTATTGTTTTTCAGCGGCTTCATAAGCAGTTCTTTCCAACTCTTTATCAGAAATAGTTGCATAACTCAGAGTACCCACCCATTTTGCGTAATTATCTACATCAGCGTTATCAACATAAATTGAGCGTGCTGAACTGATGGCCTGAAAAGCCTCAGGAGTAGCAGGATATTCAGCTGCAACTCGTTTAAACACCGCCAATGCTTTTGATGTTTTGTTTATGTTGTAAAGCAATAATCCTTTGCGTAAAAGTGCCTTTGACACTAAGATACTTTTGCTGTAATCGTCTATTACAGTTGTATACGCCTCTAGAGCTTTTTCAGTGTTTCCTAAATTATTGTATGTATTTCCCAATTCAAAATAAACCTGATCCAAATAAGAAGAACTTTTATAAGTAAAAACCTTTTTTAGAGTACTTATCTTGTCTGAAGTTTGTCCTAAAAACCCAAAACTAACTGCCGTTTGAAACATAGCATAATCCGACAATGGAGCTCTATTAGAAATCACTTTTGTATAAGCTTCAATAGCATTTTGATAGGCCTTGGTTACATAATAAGCATCTGCTAAGCGTAATAAAGCATCATTTACATAATTATTATTTTCTAAATCACTTGAAAGAAATGACTTAAAAGCAGCAATGGATTTTGAGTATTTTTTTAATTTAAAATAAGCATATCCAAGGTTATAATTCAAATACTCAAACTCTGGAGCAGTTGAACTAATGGCACTGTTTTTAAATCTCAAAAACCCATCAAGGGCGGACTCAAAGTTTAAACTTAAAAACTCAATTTCCGCATTCCAATAGTTTGCTCTTGCTGTGATAAAAGGATCAATTCCTAGTGAAATGGCTTTTTGCAACATTGTTTTTGCTTCATCAAATACATTAGCGCTGTATAGCTCTAATGCCCTATACAAAAGAACTTTCTGATAACTGGACTTTAGCGCATTATTCATATTGGATTCCAATAGCAAAAGTGCTTCTTTATAATTTTTGGATGAGATATAGGAGTCTACCAATAAAAGTTCAATAGATTCTTTGAAAGGTGATTTTGGATAATTCTTTAAAAAATTATTTAGAACAATTGGGGTAGACAAATAAGGGTTGCCAATATCGTAACTAAGTTTTGCGTAGTTGAACCAAGCATCCTCTTTAATTTTATCATCAAAACCCATTTCCGAAGCCTTTCGAAAAGCATTCAGGGCTTGTTGTTTTTTGTCTAAATTAATGTAACTCTGTCCTAAGTGATAATATGCATTTTGAGCAACAGAATTATTACCGCCTATAATTTTGTTGAACTCACTTATTGCCTTTTCAAAATCATTTTGCTTGTAATAGGCATATCCCAACTGATAAAAATCAACATTGGTCCACCTCCCCTTATTGCCTTTATAAGCTTTTAAATAAGGAATGGCTTTTTTATATTTCCTCAAGTTAAAATAACTTTCCCCAATAATTTTTGACAACTCAGAAGTTTCATTTCGATCAGCGTTTTCAAGAGCCCTTTGGGCGACATCAATGGCTTTGTTAAAAGCCCCTAGTTTAAAATTCAAATCAGCCTGAAAATAATTTAATTCGTTTGAGTAGCGTTGATTATTTGAAATTTGATCTAGATATTTTGAGGCATTGTCATAATCATCCCCTTCATATGCTATAAAACCAATATAGTATTTAGCTTGTGAACCATAAACCTCAGAAAATTCAACTTTAGAGAGATTTGTTTTCGCCTGCTTGAAATTCTTAGTGACATAATTTACGTATCCATTATTAAAATAAAACTGCTCCTTTATGTTATCGTCCAAGAGCTCAGCTGACACATTCTGATACCATTTCCGAGCATAAGCATATTTTGCGTTAGCAAAGTAGTAGTTACCCGCATCAAGATAAATGGTGTTTTTTCTCGGACTAGTGGGGTAACGTTCCAAAAAGCGTTCACAGTATTGTTCGGCTTGCTGTTGATTTAATCGAATGGCACAAACTGCATAATAATAGGCCGCATCAGATGCTATTAGTGGGGCGTTTGATTTCTGAAGGTCATCAAATAGCGACTGTGCAGACGCATAAGCCCCTGCTTCAAAAAAAGATAAAGCAGTTAGATATACTTTATTTGGCTGTTCATTTGCCTTCGATTTTTGAGCATTCAAAAAGAAAGTAAAACAAAAAAATAAAGTAAAGAAAAAAATGCTTTTGTATTTCATAAGATACAGTCTTGTATAAAAGTCAAATATAGAATTTATACCATTTATAACGTTGGTTTCTAAATTAAATTATAATACAAAAAATGTATTTTACCACAACCAAGATGTTTAATGTGACTCAAATTTGATTATTGAATTGAATAGTGATACTTTTATAAAATATTAATACTATTTACCGATGTCCGATTCTGTTTTAAAATTAGAAAAAGCCTCCATTTTTCAAGACAAAAATTTAATTCTAAATGAAGTTGATGTGAATGTGAAAAAAGGAGAATTCGTTTATCTGATAGGTAAAACAGGATCTGGAAAAAGCAGCTTACTAAAAACGCTTTATGGCGATTTGGAACTCACACAAGGCAAAGGACAAATTGTAGGGTTTGACCTCACAGACTTAAAAGATAAAAATATTCCATTTTTAAGAAGAAAATTAGGAATTGTTTTTCAAGATTTTAAGTTGCTTAATGAACTTACTATTGAAAATAACATGGACTTTGTTTTACGTGCTACAGGATGGAAAGACAAAACTAAAATACAACAAAAAATAGAAGAAGTGTTGTCTAAGGTAAATATGCAAAAAAAAGGACATAAATTCCCTTATGAACTTTCCGGTGGAGAACAACAACGCGTGGCTATTGCTAGAGCACTGCTAAATGACCCAGAACTTATTTTGGCCGATGAACCAACTGGGAATTTAGATCCGCAAACAAGCATAGAAGTCATGGAAGTTTTACAAGATTTAAATAGTAAAGGAAATACCATTTTGATGGCAACACACGATTACGGATTACTTTTAAAATATCCAAGTAAAACCTTGAAGTGTGAAAACAATAAGGTGTTTGAAGTGGTGCAACGAAAAGACTAAGATGCTTTCAATTCTAATTCCAACTTTCAATTATGATGTAACGGCTTTGGTCACTGAAGTCCACAAACAATCCATAGCCTGCAAAATAGAATTTGAAATTCTAGTCTATGATGATGCTTCTACAGATTTAAAAGTTAGAAAAAATAACACCTCAATCAATGCTTTAGAAGACACCTCATACACCATTTTGAAATCAAATATCGGAAGAAGTGCAATTCGTAACAAACTTGCAAAAACAGCCCAATACGAATGGCTTCTCTTTTTAGATGCTGATGTGATGACAGTAAATGATAATTTTGTGTCAAATTATATAAATTCATTATCCGATTCTAAGCCAATAATCAATGGGGGGATTTCGTATCAAAAAGAAAAACCAGAGCAATCACAACTGTTACGATGGATTTACGGAAAAAAAAGAGAAGCTCTGAATTCAGAAATAAGAAAAAAAAACCAACATATAAGTTTACTTTCTTCAAATTTTTTAATTAAGAAGGAAACACTGAAAAAAATTAAATTTGATGAGAAAATGGCACGTTTTGGTAATGAGGATACATTGTTTTCATATAATTTAAAACAGAAAAAAATTACAGTTTCACATATTGAAAATCCTGTTAATCATTTGGGTTTAGAAACAAGTGAGGCATTTTTAAAAAAATCTCTTCAAAACATAGATACTTTGAATTTATTTCTAAAACAAAAATTAATTGATGCCAGGTATATGAAGATCTCAAGAGTCAAATATAAAGTTCGGAAATTTAAACTTGATATACTCTTCTCAGTAATTTTCCCTATATTCAAAAAACGATTTGAAAAAAACCTTTTATCCAATAGGCCATCTTTATTCATTTTTGATTTGTACCGATTAAGTTATCTTTGTTATATATCTAGAAAGTAAATGCCATTTTTTTCAGTTGTCATACCGCTTTATAACAAAGAAAACTACATTCAAGACACCATTGAAAGTGCTCTAAATCAAACCTTTGCAGATTTTGAAATCATTGTGGTTAATGATGGATCAACGGATGAGAGTTTGAATATTGTGGAAAATAATAATGATTCGAGAATCAAAACTCACTCGATAAAAAATAGTGGGGTTTCAAGAGCACGAAATATAGGAATTCAAAAAGCAAAATCGGATTATATTGTGTTTTTGGATGCTGATGATTTATGGGAAAAAAATCATCTGGAAGAGCTTTATAAATTATTAAAAGCCAACCCTGATTGTGGTATTTATGCGATGGGCTACTTCAAGATTTTCAACAACAATAAGCCAATCAAGGCCAGTTTTCACGGTCATGATAATTTTTGCGGAATAGTTGAGAATTTTTTTCTTGCATCAACCATCGACTGTATTGCATGGACCTCGGCAGTGATGATTCCAAAAACTATTTTTAATACCATTGGGGGATTTAATGAAACCATTAGGTCTGGACAGGACACTGAACTATGGATTCGAATAGCATTGAAATATAAGGTTGCTTTTTGTTCTAAAGCAACAGCAAACAAAATCATTAATTTTGATGAGTATCACCTCTCAAACTCAAAATTTAAATCTGATAGATTAAAAATCTTTAGTTTTTTTGTTGATGAAGAGTCTATTAATCATAGTTTAAAAGAATATTTAGATCTGAACCGGCTTTCTATGGCTATTGAATGTAAAATTCAAGGTGATGAAGAAAACTACAAGATTTTGAGAAAATTAATAGATGAAAACCATTTAAATTTTACACAAAAAATCTTATTAAGATCATCCAAAATAGGACTTGTTTTTCTTAAAAAAATTCAACTATGGCTCATCATGAAAAAAATTTACTTAACCCCTTTTAAAAGATAAGCTGCTTATTTAAGTAGGTTTAACCAAGACTTTGAGATAATATCAGCTGAAAATTTTTCAACACTTTGTTTGGCCTGTTCTTTACAATGATTATAAAGCTTTTTATTTTCAATAAATTCATTGAAGGCATCTGCAAGAGCTATCGGATTGTGATTATCAACCAATAAGCCGTTCTTTTTATGATTGATAACCTCACTTGGCCCCGATTTACAATCCACAGAAACAACCGGGATTCCAAACGACAAACTCTCTATAAGTACCATAGGAAATCCCTCATAACGACTACTGAGTACACTAAACAGTGCCCTTTTTATAATACTAGAAGGATCAGCACAATAGGGCAAAAACACTATTTGATGCTGAAGTTGCAAGTCTACCGTCTTTTGTTTTAAATATGTTATATCAGGTCCATCCCCTAAAATAACAAGTTTAGTGTTGTTTCTGGCCAATTTAGATTGGTTATACCCATCAATAAGTAATGAAATATTTTTTACTTTATCATTAATTCGTCCAAAATATAAAATGAACTTTTGAGGAAGGTTAAAAGATACTTCTAGGATTTCATTGCTATAATTTACAACTGGATTATAAATTGTTGTTATATTTTTGAATCCATGAGATTTAACAACTAAATTCTCTATCTCTTTTGAAACACAAACTAGTTTATTGGCTTTGCCATATAATAATTTTGCCAAAGTAGTAGAAGAGGGTAAATAGCGCTTCAAAAAGTAATTATGAATAATGTAAATGACCTTGTGATTTTGATACAAAAAAGTATTTACTATCAATTGCTTAAAAAACGTTGGCCTAGCTCGGCTATCAATAATGTAATCAAAATTCTCAGATTTAAGGTAGTTATAAAACAATCTAAAACGTTTTATTTTTCCAAAAATAGAATCATTTTGATCTTTTAATTTACCTAGATTCAAAAGCTTACCTTGATATTCATAATCAATTTGATTTAATATAGATATAATATGGACATCATAATCCAACTTCGACAAAACAAAGGATAAATTGGCAGAAGATTTCTGAGCTCCACCACCCCCCAAAGACGAAGTTATAATTGCTATTTTTAATCGTTGCTTTGTCATGGCTTTTGATCAAATAATGTATCATAGTCTTGACCTGTGAGAACGAGACGGGGTCGAATCTTGAAAGATTTTGAAAAAATACTTCTAGTTGTATCTACCATAGTAGAAGAAATTTGTAATACATGAGCCATGGTATGAAAAAAATCATCAGCCATATACTTTCGATTTGCATGAAAAGTTAAAGATTTGTCCTTTTTGTATATATCTGATTGCCAAAGAAAAAAAGGAATATCATACATACTTTTTGTGGCAACATCTTCGTTATGCCCCGAGAAATCTGCATCCTGAAAAAGCTCTTCGCCATGATCAGACAGATATAGCACAGTACTTTTAGTTTCAAGACCCTTAATTTTTTGTATGATATTATTTATAATAAAATCAGTGTAAAGAACAGCATTATCGTAGTGGTTTACAGTTCTATAATTATCATATGATTTATATGCTATGTTTGGTGTATCCAAAAATACTTGTTCATCCTCAGGGTAACGATTCTCATACAACATATGAGTACCGGAAAGATGAACGATGATAAATTTTGGCTTATTGGATGGGGTATCTAAAATAGCGTCTAGTTCTGGAAGCAAATCCTGATCTAAAATACGATTGTGCCGGCCATGCATGGTGGTCATAAACCTAACTTCAGCTGCTGAGCGTGCAATTTTGGTTACCAAACTTTCATGGACTCCTACAGGTCTCTGATTGGAAAGCCAAATGGTCTTAAAGCCTGCTGCATTAGCCAACTGAATGATAGACCCTTTAGATGTAAGGTCTAAATTCTCGTAATTTCCTCGAGTTAACATTTTAGTAACTGATTCTATGGTGTGGGTGTTGGGACTAATGACATCATTAAAGGTCCAAAGTGAATTTGAAATAGAATTTAATCGTGGAGTGGTTTGACGTTCATAACCATAAAGCCCCATATGAGATCGAGCTGTTGATTCACCCAAAATTAGAACATAAACCCCTTCGTTTTGTTGCACCAAGCTAGAGCTGGCATCCTCAAAAAGACCATGCTCATCTAGTGTATAGACATCTAATTGCTTTGAAACTCGAGAATACTCAATAAAAGACTTTATTGATAGATAAGGCAAATTGTAAATTATATGTGTGGACCATTTTAGATAGCCAAGCGTAATTCCAATCAACAAAACAATTTTCAACGATAATTTTACAGAAAACACACCAAAAGAGGCATATTGATTTTTTAGCCTTTTAAAACAAAACAACGAAACAGCCAAAAGAGCTAGTGTGGAAAAAATCTCAAATCCACCAATGTAGGACTGAATAAACTCTATGGATTCATTTGTATTAGTATCAAAAAATAAATATAAAGTCGATGGGCTGATAAAAACTTTAAAAAGTAAATAATAAAGGGTTTCAAAAATCATTGTTAAACTAAACCCAATGAAAGCCAATTGGCCATAAATATGCCTAAATTTATTATTTCGCATTAGATAACTAATACTAATCAGAATGACTGCAAAAAGAGCGTTCTCAATACAATTTAAGGCGATTTCACCCTCAAAATTAGAGTGAAAAAGAACAAGAACAAGTGCTGCAATAATTACAGCCAAGTAATTGAAAAACAAAAGTTTAAATTTATTAAAGATATGCATTGACTTCAAGCTTACATTGGCCTATTTTTTCCGAAAAGATCGTGTCTCAAAACAGTCATGACAGACCCTAAATATATTAAATTACTTACAAACAAGCCCATGACCACTCCCTCTGTTTTGTAGGTTTCAATTAAATGATGTCCTAAAACATGATAGAGTAGCAAACCCAAAAGCTGAGTATATATAAAGTAGGAAATCTGCTTTTTTGCCAAAAATTTGAAGGACATAACATTAGCAATAAAACGCATAAAATCGGCTAGAAGCTGCCACTTGAATAACAACGTCATAGACAAGAATGCCTCATTATAAATGGTTAAGACAATAAACTCACGTAGAAAATAAACTATTAACATGCCTAATACTACTAATGGTAAAAGGGATTTATAAATTGATTTAAGTTCTGATCGAAATCCGAAGGATGAATTAATTTCAGCATATTTAGGTAATATGTATAGTGAAAAAATAGCAATAAGAAACTGCATATATATTTTAGATATTGAGGACATAGCGGTCCAAATACCAGCCTCATTTTCACTTAACTTTTCAGAAATTGATGTTCTAAAATCGATGTCTACAAGATTGGAACAAACAGTTGCAACAAATGAAATTAGGGTGTAACCCAGTAACACTTTAAACATTGGAGTTTCAAAGTTTAACTTCCTGAATTTGACGTATTCGCTTAGTGTTTTACCAAACAATAAAAGTGTTATTAAAAACTGGATTATAGGCGTGATTGCAATAGCAAAGAGTACTCCTTCAATGTTATGAGAATACAAGCAAAAAAGCAACAAAATTGAGGCTAAGCTATACCATATAATTTCAATTTTTGAATTGACTTTATAGGCCTTTAGACCGCTAATCACACCGTAAAAAATTCGATTCATGGCGATAAAAGGCGCTGTAACGGCCAACAACTGGAATACAAATGTAAAATCTTCACTAAAAAACAACCAAACCGAAAGATCAGTTGCACCAAAAAATAGTAAAAGAGAAAGAACAAGTGTAGCTAAAGTAGAAAGTACATAAACCGTTGAAAAAAGTTTTTTTAACCCCTCTTCATTGTTTTTATATTCAGAAACATATTTGACAACCCCATTAAAAACCCCTAAAGAAGAAAGGCTCATAAGTATGCTGGAGAGGTTTCGTATTTGCCCCACTTTTGCAATTCCGGCTTGACCTGTAAATTGTGCCAAAAGATTTTGAACCACTAAAGAAATAAGAAGTCTAACGCCAACAACCACAGAATTTAGCGAAGTGATTTTTAAAATTAAATTGTTGGTTATGAACTGTGGTAATTTCACTAATTAAAATTAAACTATTTAACACTCTTCAAGCTGTAAAACTGTTGATGCTTAAAATTCTTAGTGTATGTTTAAAGAAGTGAAGTTACTGATTTTTCTTCAAAAACAAGTAATAGATGTTGATTACAAAAATTGCAGCGTTGGAAATAATAATCGGCCAAGCATTAGTTAGTAAAACTCCATAAACTACAAACAATAAACACGCAACAGAATTGACAATTCTTAGCGTCCTCAATTGCTTCATTGCAAAGGAGGTAAGCAAAACCGCAGTAGCGATATAACCTACCCATTCAGCAGTGTTAATTGATGTGAAATCCATTTATAAAGTTTTATTTCGCTTTCGATCGACTTCTTTGAGGTAGATTTTTCGCAATCTTAGACTATTGGGAGTCACTTCAACATACTCATCCTTTTGAATATACTCTAAAGCTTCTTCCAATGAAAATTTAATAGCAGGTACAATTTTGGCTTTATCATCGGCTCCGGAGCTTCGTACGTTACTTAGTTTTTTAGTTTTGGTAACATTCACTACCATATCATCTCCACGCGAATTTTCACCAATGACTTGGCCTTCATAAATCGATTCCCCTGGATCTACAAAGAATTTTCCACGATCTTGAAGTTTATCAATAGAATAGGGAATAGCTGAACCGTTTTCCATAGAAACTAAAGACCCATTTTGACGCTCAGGAATTCCACCTTTCAGTGGCTGATATTCCTTAAATCGGTGTGCCATAATAGCTTCTCCTGCTGTAGCAGTAAGCAATTGATTACGCAAACCAATGATACCTCTTGAAGGGATAATAAATTGGCAAATCATGCGCTGCCCTTTGACTTCCATACTTAAAAGCTCTCCTTTTCGCATAGTGACCATCTCTACTGCTTTTCCTGAAATATTTTCTGGTAAATCAATAGTCATTTCTTCTACAGGTTCACATTTTACACCATCAATTTCTTTTATAATGACTTGTGGCTGACCGATTTGAAGTTCATATCCTTCACGACGCATAGTTTCAATAAGAACGGATAAGTGTAACACACCTCGTCCAAAAACCATAAATTTATCTGCACTATCTGTTGCGTCTACACGAAGAGCAAGATTCTTTTCTAATTCTTTTTCCAGTCGTTCTTTTAAGTGACGTGAAGTCACAAATTTTCCTTCTTTTCCAAAAAAAGGAGAATCATTGATGGTAAAAAGCATACTCATAGTAGGCTCATCTATTGCTATTGTTTCCAAGGCTTCGGGTGCTTCGATATCAGCAATGGTATCGCCAATCTCAAAACCATCGAGACCAACAAGTGCACAAATTTCTCCTGCATTTATCTTCTCGACTTTCTTTCTACCCAATCCCTCAAAAACATGAAGTTCTTTTATTTTAGACTTCAATTTAGAGCCGTCTCTTTTAACCAAAGTAACAGCTTGATTTGTTTCTAGTGTTCCACGTTGCAAACGACCAATGGCTATACGACCGGTAAACGATGAATAATCCAAGGAGGTAATCAGCATTTGTGTATTACCTTCATCAAATCTAGGGGATGGAATATGATCAATAACCATATCTAACAATGGTTCAATTGATTCTGTTTTAACAGCCCAGTCATCACTCATCCAATTGAATTTGGCTGAACCATACACTGTTGGAAAGTCCAACTGCCATTCTTCAGCTTCAAGTTCAAACATAAGATCAAAAACAGCTTCATGGACTTCGTCTGGTGTACAATTTTCTTTATCAACCTTATTGACAACAACACAGGGTTTCAACCCTAAACTAATGGCTTTTTGCAGTACAAAGCGTGTTTGTGGCATTGGTCCTTCAAAGGCATCAACCAAAAGCAAAACACCATCGGCCATATTAAGGACGCGTTCTACTTCTCCACCAAAATCGGCGTGTCCAGGGGTGTCTATGATGTTGATTTTGGTGTCTTTATAAACAACAGAAACATTTTTGGACGTAATGGTAATTCCACGTTCACGCTCCAAATCGTTGTTATCCAATATTAAATCCCCTTTATTTTCGTTTTCACGAAACAATTGGCAATGGTATAAAATTTTGTCAACTAATGTTGTTTTTCCATGGTCGACGTGAGCAATAATGGCAATGTTTTTAATCTTATTCATAGTGTAGCCTATTTTGAGCGAGCAAAGGTACGCTTAATTTTTAGGACTATTCTGATTTATAAAAACAATCATGTGGTTTTAATTTGTTTATATTTGCATCATAAAAATATTTTTGATGGATCTCCATAGTATTCCAAAGTTAAAACACACAGATTCCGATCAGTTTTTCTTACTTGCTGGGCCATGCGCAATAGAGGGCGAGGCAATGGCTATGCGTATTGCGGAACATGTCTGTGAGCTCACCGATAAACTCAAAATACCATACATATTTAAAGGAAGTTTTAAAAAAGCTAATCGAAGCCGAATTGATAGTTTTACAGGAATTGGTAATGAAAAAGCACTTAAAATTTTAAGAAAAGTATCAGAAACTTTTGACATTCCTACCGTTACAGATATACATGAAGTAACTGATGCTGTTATGGCCGCTAATTATGTAGATGTTCTTCAAATCCCTGCTTTTCTTGTACGCCAAACCGATTTGGTGGTGGCTGCGGCAAATACAGGGAAGGTTGTCAACCTAAAAAAAGGACAATTCATGAGTCCTGAGGCTATGAAACACGCTGTTCAAAAAGTAAAAGACGCTGGAAATGAAAAGGTTTGGATTACTGATCGTGGAACAATGTTTGGCTATCAAGATATGATTGTTGATTTCAGGGGCATACCTACAATGCGTAAATTTGCCCCCACAATACTGGATGTTACCCATTCACTACAACAGCCCAACCAAACAAGCGGAGTTACAGGAGGGAGACCTGATATGATTGAAACTATAGCAAGAGCTGGCGTGGTTAATAATATCGATGGCCTATTTATCGAAACGCATTTTGATCCTGCTAATGCCAAAAGTGATGGCGCTAATATGCTGGATTTGAATCATTTAGAAAAACTTTTGACGAATCTGGTGGCCATTAGAACTACAGTGAAAAACCTGTAAATGTAAATTAGTCGAAAAGCTAATCTCGGATTCTTTTTTGTTGTTGAATAGCAGTAAACCCATATTTATCAATAAGATAAATAAGCGATGTCATTGTTGCTGCGCCCAATTCTAATTCACGTTTGTTCACGGCATCAAAAGTGTCGTTGGCAGCATGATGATGGTCAAAATAACGCTGAGAATCTGGGCGTAACCCAGCCAAAACAAGTTCGTCATTTTTTAGTGGACCAATATCAGCACCACTTCCTCCTTTTTTGAAATAGTGAATAAGATAAGGTTCAAAAAGGGGTTTCCAATTTAGAATTTGATTGATTTTATAGTCAGGACCATCAAAAGAAAAACCTCTAGGTGTAAACCCCCCAGAATCACTTTCCAAAGCAAAAATGTGCTTTTCGCCCTTTCTCTTAGCAATCGCAGCATATTTTCGACCGCCTCGAAGTCCATTTTCTTCATTCATAAAAAGCACTACACGTATAGTGCGCTTTGGACGAACTCCAGTTTCCTTTAACAGACGTAATACATCCATCGATTGTACACAACCGGCACCATCGTCGTGCGAACCGTCACCTAAATCCCAAGAATCCAAATGTCCTCCTACAACTATAATTTCGTTGGGGTATTGACTTCCTGTTATTTGCCCTATGACATTGTACGATTGAACATCTTTAAGTTGCTTGCAATTTTGTTTGAAATAAAACTTAACTTTTGGGTCAATTTTTAAAATACCACTTAGACGCTCTGCATCGTTAGTACTGATGGCAGCCGAAGGAATACGTTCATTAACAGGGGTATTGCCATAGGACATTGCTCCAGTATGTGGTAAATCATCCAAACGCAGGTTCATAGACCGTACAATAGTCCCAACAGCGCCTAATTTGGCAGCTTCTTTGGCGCCGTCATAGCGCTGGTCAACACAACCTCCATAGGCCTCAAATGTTGAAATCAAATCGGCTTGCATAGGCCTATTGAAAAACACAATTTTGCCCTCCACATCGGCACGATTCAATCTATTTAAATCTTCTATTCCTTGAACTTCTATAAGCTCAGCTTTTAGTCCTTGAGGTGGCGTGGAAACAGAACCCCCTAAGGCACAGAGATTAACAGGAATTGTTTTTCCTGGCGCAGTTTCTATATAGGCAAATTCAGGATTTCCACGCACCCATTTCGGTACCAGAACAGGCTGTAACCAGACTTTATCTAATCCCAATTTTTCCAACTCTTCCTTGGTGTATTCTACAGCTAACTCAGCATTTAATGATCCGGAAAGCCGTCCACCGATTTCGTTAGACAAGTACCTTAGCCATTCATAGCTTTTACCATTGGTCAATGATGTGCTGTATATGCTTTGAAGTTGAGCAGCATCGTCTTGAGCGGTGCCAATAATACTCAATAAAACGAAAACTAATATTATCTTATTTTTCATAAAAGGAAATAAGGTTGATTTAAATTAAAGTTTACTTGCAAAAGTACGAACATCATTCTCTGATATTTCATTTGATCCCAGAATGATAAGACGTTCAACCACATTGCGTAACTCTCGAATATTTCCAGTCCAATTGTACCCTTTCAAAAGTTTTAGTGCAGCAACAGAAAAATGTTTTTTTAAGGTGCCTTGTTCAGAGGCAATCTTTGCACTAAAAAAATCTACCAAAAGGGGAATATCATCACGCCTATCGTTAAGAGATGGTACATTGATTAGTATTACTGCTAGACGGTGGTACAAATCTTCCCTGAAACGCCCTTCTGAGATTTCTTTTTTTAGGTCTTTGTTGGTTGCTGCAACAACACGAACATTGACATTGATATCTTTATCATTTCCAACGCGCTGTATTTTGTTTTCTTGAAGTGCGCGTAAAACTTTAGCTTGAGCAGACAAACTCATGTCACCTATTTCATCCAAAAATAATGTGCCTTTATTTGCCGCTTCAAATTTCCCTGCTCTGTCCTTTTGGGCACCCGTAAAAGCGCCTTTGATATGACCAAAAAGCTCACTCTCAATAAGTTCGCTTGGAATAGCAGCACAATTGACTTCTACCATAGGCCCGTTAGAACGTTCACTCTTTTGGTGTAACCAATGAGCCACAAGTTCTTTACCAGTCCCATTGGGGCCAGTAATGAGGACACGCGCTTCTGTAGGGGCTACCTTTTCAATTATAGATTTTATCTTACTAATGGCAACACTATCTCCAACCATTTCATAGTTCTGACTTATTTTTCGCTTCAAACGCTTGTTCTCTACAACCAATTCTTTACGGTCGAGAGCATTTCTTATCGTGTTTAAAAGTCGATTTAAATCCGGTGGTTTAGAAATGTAATCATATGCGCCTAAGCGCATCGTATTTACAGCAGTGTCTAAATCACCATGACCAGATATCATAACGACAGGGATTTCAGGTTTGATTTTCTTTGCCGCTTCGAGTACCTCAACACCATCCATTTTTGGCATTTTGATATCACATAAAATTAGATCAAAATCTGATTTTTTAATAGCCTCAGTACCCGCGAGTCCATCCTCAGCCTCAAATACTTGGTAGTCTTTACTTTCCTCTGTCAAAATTTTGACGAGTACACGGCGGATTGCTTCTTCATCCTCAATGATTAATATTTTAGACATAATTTAATTGCATGCTTAGTCAAAGGTAAAAATTAATATTTTAACCATTTAATGAGATCTTTATAACTTGGTTTTTTTCCATGCATCAAAATACCAACACGATAAATCTTCGCAGCAATCCATACAGTTACTAAAAATGAAAAAATAAGAACGGATAAGGACAAAATTTGCTCCCAAATTGGAACACCAAAAGGAATTCGGATAAGCATCACAATTGGAGATGTAAATGGGATATATGAAAAAACAACCGAAATAGTACCGTGCGGGTCTTCTAGGGCCGTGAAAAAGCCAACATAAAAACCAACAACCAAAAGAATCACAACCGGCATTAAAAACTGCTGTGTATCTGTTTCATTGTCTACTGCTGCGCCAATTGCTGCATATAGGGAACTGTACAGTAAATAGCCTC
>Ga0206677_10002292_pt1 | contig 17012 bp, 18 predicted proteins | sample M130m12015metaG_FD_155475 | JGI IMG/M metagenome (GOLD analysis project Ga0206677, IMG submission 155475) | Ammonia-oxidizing marine archaeal communities from Monterey Bay, California, United States - M1 30m 12015 | ecosystem: Environmental > Aquatic > Marine > Intertidal zone | place: USA...
TGGTTACCTGTCAAACGATCATCCAGCTCCCTCATAGCTTGCTGTGCGGACTCGGAAGACAAATCAGCTCTCTCACGAAGCAGGTCACCCATGCGGATATCCTGCGTGTGCAGCCTTTCCATGGCCGCAGAAAAGTATTCGCCGACGGCAATATAAAAAGGCACCCACGTGGCAGAGCCCTGAGCCCCCTGAGCCACTGCCGCCGACAGTAATTGCCGGACTTGGCGCAACCTGCGTCGCTCTGAAGCGACCTTGTCTCTTAGCTCCATTAGAGCCCCCATTAAGTTTTTTCGGTTAACCTATCCTACGCTGAAGCAGCATAACTAATAACAGCTTCTTTCCAAACTATCCAATAACACTCATTGCGGGGCTGTTCGCTGCACGCGCGCTAACGGTTTAGCCCCAAAAAGCTACTTTTTAAACAATTGATCTGCTGCGAACGGCAATGATGCGGGCGCTTGACTTGGGTCATCAGGGTCATCAAATAAAGCGGCCAGGGCGTCTGTTGCCTGCTGAGCCGCCGCTGCCTTTAGCGGGTCAAAGGCGTTAACCGAAGGCTTGAAATAATCGCAAAAGTTGAGTTGTGCTTTCTCTTTTACATCCTCTGCATCATCTTCACGACAAGCTCGCGTAACGGCAGGATCGAAAAATGCACACATCCGACAAACATGAAGATAGTTGGCACAAGCCGGGCATTCATCCTGACGACCCAGCGGCGGAGTAAGTGACTGCAGTGATTCTCCGCATGACCAGCAGCGCAACGTCATAACTGTTCCTTTAATAGGTACTTGGCCAGAGAGTTCTGCCAGAGCAAGGTCCGCGCCCTACCCTGGTCGGTCGCACGAACCTGAAGGTAATAGCCCTGATCGGCTCCTGCGATACTAATATGGCTGCCAAATGCCACATCAATCACTTGCATTCCCTCGCTCTCGAGCAAGGACTTCATTACAGCGTAAGTCCCAAAATCATACGCATGGGCAACCTTAACGGCGTTCATAGAAGCCCGCCACAGTCACATTGTAAAACGTCACAAGAGATGCTGGCCACCAACAATAATCGCCTTAGGTCCGCAAGCGCTCATGCCCCGATCTTCTTTAAAAAGGGCAGCGGAATACCGGTTCAGGTAATCGCAATAAGCTTGCTGCGCCATAACTCTGCTCCTATGAATTGCTCTTAAGCCAATGGCTATTTTTAAACCGTGCTGATCAGCTTAGCACGCAAAGAATCGGCATCATAAAGGGCTGCCAGCCAAACCATGCGCCGATGGCGGAACAGTGAACGACCGGTGATTTGGCAAAGAGCCCATCGAGGTGCGCATCAGCGTTGGTGTTGTCTGATTACAGAATCCCGATGACCATGAACGTTTCGATGCGCCATACCGTATTAGCCGGACCAATGACGAATTCTGGAAGCATTCAGACGGGATGCCAGCACCGCTGTCTAAGGCAATCCGATAGAATCCAGCCTATTCGATCTGAACCGGCGCGGGAATCGCTAAGCTGCAACGCAGCATAAACCATCAGTCCCCTGCCCTTATTGGCCGCTGTCCTGCTGAAAACTGACTAATCAGCCCTAGAGGCTGAATCTGAGCGCAGCCGCACCACGAATAGTGTCTTGAACTGAACATTGATTAAAGGCAGCGGCTGACTCATGGTTTACGCAGAAAAACTCTCATCTCTCGGTGCTGCACTTAAACGCAGGGCTGCCCTGCTTATAGTCCTAACTGCCCTGCTCACCTCGGGTGCACTTATTGCCAGCAGGCCTGCAGATATTCAAGCCGATCCCCCTGAACGTGCCTGGGTTGTAGAAACCGCGATGATCAATAATTCAGCGCGCCAACCCAATGTAGAATTATTCGGAAAAATTGAATCTCCCGAAGATACCCAGCTGCGCGGCGGCGTTGAAGCAGAAGTGCTTAGTCTGTTAGTTAATGAAGGCGACACCGTAAGCAAAGGTCAGTTACTGATACTTTTGGATAACAGAGATTCCATTTTGGAGCTTCGAGAACGTGAGGCAGAACTCGCAGAGATCAAAGCCCAAATACGCCTTGCATCGATGCGCTTAAAAAGCAACCAACTCGTTCTTGAAAAAGAGCAAGAGCTCCTTGCAATAACAGAAAGTCAGAGCAAACGGGCAAGCGAATTGCAAGCCGATGGCTTGCTTTCAAAATCCGATCTCGACACGTCGATGGAGTCTCTAAAGCGACAGCAATTGAGCATTAATCAAGCGACCCTTGCTGTCGAAGAAAGCAAAATAAGTGCCATCCAAATTGAGGCTCAGTTGATGCGGGCATCGGCGCAGCGAGATAAGGCACAACTGGCATTCGAACGCACCAAGATCCGTGCACCTTTTGATGGAATGCTATCCGACTTCAATGTGTCTGTGGGTGATCGTATCGGTCGAGGCGACAATTTAATGCGGTTGCAAAACCCCGCGACCACTGAAGTCCGCACCCAAATACCGTCTGTCTATGCAGCCGCCCTGCGGGATGGCTTGGCCCGCGGCATACCGATGGAAGTAATGGTCAATTCTCAAGGCTCGCTGATTCCCGCCAAACTCCTCAGAATTACCGGTCAAACCAGACAGAACAGCGGCGGTGTTGACGCGTTTATTGGATTTGAAAATGCTACTGCTGTTGCTAATGATCTTCGTCTCGGCAGCACGGTAAGAGTGCTGATTGAGCTGCCGCCTGTTGAGAATGTATTTATGGTTCCAGCGGAAGCGGTGTACGGGCAGAACCGTATTTATACGGTGCAGCAATCGAGAATGAAGTCGGTTCTCGTGGAACGCGCTGGCGAGCGCGTTGATGCCGATGGAAATAACCAAGTTCTGCTGCGGAGCCCCGACGTTACCGATGGTACAGCAGTAATTTTAACCAAGTTGTCCAATGCAGCAGACGGCTTGCTCATCGAGAGCTCTAGCGATCTATCGACTGCTGAATACCCGTCGATAGCAGCGGCTAATTCTGTAACGGCAGAAGAGTCCATTACAGAGTCCGATCAGCGGGCTGGAAACCGCTAGGGGCTAACGATGCACCAAATCATACGCAGCTTTGTCAGACACCCGATCGCGCCTAATCTAGCAATGATGGTCATGATCCTTGCCGGAATCTGGGCATCAAGTCAGCTCACCCGTCAATTGCTCCCGGCTTTCCAGCTTAATCTGATCGAAGTCTCCGTTCAGTGGCCAGGTGCCGCTGCAGAAGATGTCGAACAATCGGTAACCAACCCTATTGAAGCGGCGCTGCAAGGCCTGAATGAAATTACCAGCATCTCATCCAACTCACGACCGGGCGAATCACGAGTCACGCTCGAGTATGCCGAAAATGCTGACATGGGCAGTGCTCTCGATCAGGTCAAAGATGCAGTGTCGCTGGTGCGTAACCTGCCTGAGAATGCCGACGATGCTCAGGTTACCCAAGTTAATCGCAGCGAACCGGTCACTAAGCTTACCGTGGCGGGACCGGTGCTTTCTGAGCTGCGGACAATTGTTAAACGCTTCGAGCGTGAGATGCGTGCCATTGGCTTGAGCAGAATCACTATTACGGGGCTGCCCGAAGAAGAAATCTCTATAGAAGTATCAGCTGAGCAACTGGCAAAACTGAATCTTTCGGCTGCCGACATTGCCAGCCTGGTTAGGAGCTTTAGCCAAGATGTTCCGGCCGGTACTTTAGGGCAGTCGGATGTAGCCCGACAGCTTCGCAGTCTTGACAAAGCACGCTCGGTTGAGGACTTCAATAGTCTGCCAATTGTCGCCGATCAGAACGGCCGACTGCTTACTCTAGGCAATATTGCCACCATCAATCGACAACCCCGGCCAGACCAGACAGAAATTTTTCTTAACGGTATGCCCGCCGTAGAGATCCAGATTCGTCGCTCCGAAGATCAAGATGCCATTGATGTAGCAAAAACTATCTATAACTGGGCTGAAAGTGCACGAAATTCGGTGCCACCGAATGTTGATATTTTGTTTTATGACGAGCCGTGGCGGCTCGTCGATGAACGCATCGATTTGATGCTTAGCAACGCTCTATCTGGCCTGCTGTTGGTGGGACTGGCCTTATATTTATTTTTAAATGTACGGGTGGCCTTCTGGGTTGCTGTGGGCATTCCGGTATCTGTGCTGGTGGCACTTGCGGCACTGTATCTGCTCGGCGGCACCATTAACATGATCACTTTGTTCGCAATGATTATGGCGTTTGGCATTATCGTTGATGATGCCATCATCGTTGGTGAAGAAGCGGTTACCCAGTTCCAGAATGGAGCCAGCCCGGCCAAAGCGGCAGAAAATGCAGCATTCAAGATGTTAGCTCCGGTAGCGGCTGCCTCGCTAACAACGATATGTGCATTTTTACCATTACTCACTCTTGATGGGATCGCCGGAACTATTTTGCTCCCCATTCCACTCATCGTGATCTGCGTTGTTATCGCTTCGTTTATTGAGTGCTTTATCGTACTACCAGGGCATCTTCGGCACTCGCTCGAAGGCGTAGCCACGCATAAAGTCAGCAAGTTCCGGAGGCGCTTCGATGCGGCATTCAATGCGTTTCGCGAGGTCAGATTCCGGGGGTGGCTCACGTGGTCAATTAACAACAGACAGACCACCATCAGCATCGCCGTAGCCGCACTAATATTAGGCATTAGCTTGCTAATAGGTGGCCGTATTGGTTTCAGTTTCTTTCCGCAACCCGATGGCACAACTATCACTGCCAATGCTCGATTTGTCGCCGGGTCGCCAGAATCTCGGATTGATGACTTCCTTACCGAGGCCAAGCGCACTCTGCTCGAAGCGGAATCCGAAACCGGTGAGGACATTATTAATCTGGTGCTGACCAAACGTGGCAAGGACAGTCGCGGCCCAAAAGGCAGTCACTTAGGGCACTTAATTGTAGAAGTTCTCCCCCCGGATGAGCGAATCACCACCAATGCTGAATTCATTCGTCTATGGCGCAGCAAAGTCGACATGACTGCGGGTATGGAATCCTTTCTGATCACCAGCAGCACCGTCGGGCCTGACGGCTCGGCGATCGAGGTCCAGCTTATCGGCGATGACCCACTAATCCTCAAGAATGCCGCGCTTGAGTTCCAACAGGCTTTACAGGAATACCCTGGTGTAGGTGGCATTCGCGACGATACGACCTTTGGCAAAGAACAGTTAATTTATGAGCTAAGCCCTACGGGCAAAGCCATAGGCTTAACCGGGCAATCTCTCGGCGCACAGCTGAGATCTTCCTTTCAGGGCGAACTGGTACAAATATTCCAGGACGATGGCAGCGAGATTGAAGTGCGTGTCCGGCTAAATCAATCCGAAAGCAACTCTTTACGTGCTCTTGAATCACTGCCAATTGTTATTGGTGAATCTGATTCAGCGACACTTTCTGATGTGGCTACACTGAGCTATCAAAGAGGCTTCGATAGTCTCCGGCACAGCAACGGGTTACTCGGCGTAACAGTGGTTGCCGATGTCGACCGAAAGGTTGCTAATGCCAATCAGGTGCGCAACTCTCTCAGCCGCAATGTGCTGCCAGCAATCGCCCAAAAATATGACATTGGTTATGAGTTTGGCGGGGAAGCCAAAGATCAGGGCAGCCAACTGAGTGACCTTGCCGTGGCTCTGCCGCTTTCACTGCTGCTAATCTACATTATCGTTGCCTGGGTATTTAGCTCGTACGCTTGGCCCCTCGCGGTTATGTGTGTGATTCCATTTGGGCTCTCCGGTGCTCTGTTCGGGCACTGGATAATGGGTGTTGACCTAACGATGCTATCAATTTTCGGCATCTTTGGCTTAACAGGCATCGTAATCAACGATTCCATTATTCTTGTCATGCGCTTCAAAGAGCAACGCGAAGCCGGCATGAAGGCGGCAGATGCTGCTGTAGAAGCAGGAATAAGTCGTTTACGCGCAGTGCTGCTCACATCTATTACAACCGTAGTGGGTATTGCCCCTCTGCTGTTCGAACAAGCTACCCAGGCACAATTTCTAAAGCCAATGATTGTTTCGTTATCATTTGGCCTCATGTTCGCCACCCTAATAGTGCTTTTTCTGCTACCGGCATTTTTGGTCAGCATTGAGAATGCAGCGATGAAAATGGGCAACGTAAGAAGTCATTTTCCAAAAAACATGATCTCAAGTGGATTAACACGATTGGTCAATGCCGGGGTCTCCGCTACAAACACAAGAAGCGCAGCAACTGCAGTCGACCCGAGCAATGCTGCTAATGGACAAATAAAGCAAGGACGTAAATCATAATGCAAGCAGATGCAAAAGCCGCACACTTACTCGAGCAGTCGGCGGCAGAAATCAGCCAGGCTGCGTCACGTCACCTACTCGCAACAGCGCCGGATGTCGTACAACAATTTGGCAGTGATGGTAATAGTATCTGGCAGCAACATTTTGATCAGCGTGTGCTGGAATTATCGGCAGCCATAGCCACTGGTGAATCAAGGCTGTTTGCTTCGAGGGTCAGTTGGTCACGCGAAGCCATGACGGCGCGAGGACAGGACGAAGCATTCATAAAAAGTACGCTAGTGAGCCTCCGCTATGCGCTTATTGAGGTTCTAACCGACAATCTTTCCAACGATATAATTACAGTCATTGATAACGCAGAACAGGAATTGTTCGATAACAAGTGTGTATCGACTGAATCAGCGCTCGACCCCAGAAACCCTGTCGATAATATCGTGCTTCAGTACCTGCAAGCCATACTCCAAGGCAATTCACGTGAAGCCACCAGAATCGTCATTGATGAAATCGATCATCACTTGACCGCGAAAACGGCAATCCTTAACGTGCTCATGCCCGCTCAGCGGGAAATCGGTCGACTCTGGCATCTGGGTGACGTCACAGTTGCAGAAGAGCATCAAGTGACAGCGACGACACAGCACACGATGGCGCTTATATCGCAGCAAACGAAACACCTCCCCGATAATGGATACACTGCAGTGTGTGCATCTGTAGCAGGCAATGCCCACGATCTCGGCATACGGGCGATTTCCTATCTACTGGAAATCGAAGGCTGGCGCACGATTTATTTGGGCGCCGATATTCCTGCGTACGACCTGCCTGCAGCAGTAGAGTTTTATGATGCCAACATCATTATGCTATCGCTGGGGCTCAGTTCTCAGCTGCCAAAACTGCGCGCTGCAATTGGTGCCTTAAAGCAGCACAGTCCGCGCCCTCAAATCATGGTGGGCGGTAATGCGTTTGCAGGCGTCACCGGACTGTGGCAAAAGATTGGTGCGGACGGCTACGCGCCTAATGGTGAGCAGGCGATAATACTGGCAAAAGAATTGGCCGCTCCGGTAAGCCCTCTTAACTAATGCATTGCTTCGGGCTCCACCATAAAGTCAGAAGGGGTAGCTGCCGAGACCTTTTTGCGACTGCTCATTTTGAAAAAGCAATCCGTCAGAAGACGGAGATTAAGGCTGGTGTCCAGAAAATACTATTGGCTCATCACTCGGCTGCCACGGCACATATTTATTCATCACCGAAATGAACAACGGCGATGCAAGCCATGCCGTCAACCAGGCGTTTAATGTAAAATACCCGGCAGTCGCAAACCACTCTGCATCAGTGTTTACAAACTGCCGCACAAACGGCAAAACGGCAATATCGGCAGCGCCGGGATGATCCCCCGCGAGATAAGGCGACAAGGCTAAACGATGATCGAGTTCTGCCAGCCAAAGCTCACCAGCCGCACGGTACTCTTCGCGACTATGCTCTAAGTGACGGTCCGGGTATTTATAGCCATCCAAATTTCGTTTGAATTCGCCATCGTTTTGAGCCACAAGCTCCCGCAAGCCGGATGACTCTGCGGGACGCCAGCTCCCACGCTCATAGCCAGAGAGCGCCCATTGCACTATATCGAAGCTTTCCGCCAGAACCTGCCCGTCAGGGAGAACCAATACTGGCACAGTGGCTTTTGGTGAAACCTCACGCAGGGCTTGGGGCTTATCGCGCAGTAGCACTTCGCGCAGTTGCACCGCAACACCAGCCTGCGCGATCGCTAACCTAGCCCTAATTGCATAAGGGCAACGACGAAATGAATACAAGATAGGCAATGCTATCGGGGAAGTCTCAGGAGTTTTAAGCATGGGTCGATGATAACAAAACCCCTGTAGAGCCTTCGTCAATTATCGCTATAATCCCGACACCCGGGCAAAAGCTCGCTGCACCCTCTCAGGCATATACACCAAGGAACTCCAGTGCAATCAATCGTCGTCGCTGCCATGTACCAGTTCGTTACTATTAAAGATCCGGTGGCACTGCAACAACCACTGCTGAGCCTGATGCAAGAGAAGCATGTTCGGGGAACGCTTTTACTGGCCTCCGAAGGAATCAATGGCACAGTAGCGGGTAGCAGGGAAAGCATCGATGCGGTGCTTCACTGGCTGCGCCATTCGTCCCGATTCCCGGGACTGTCACACAAAGAGTCCTATAGTGATGAACCACCTTTTGTTCGCAGCAAAGTAAAACTTAAGAGCGAAATCGTTACGATGGGCATAGAGGGGGTTAACCCAGCCGACGTGGTCGGCAGCTATGTAAGGCCGCAAGACTGGAATGCCTTAATCGAAGATCCCGAAGTGCTGCTCATCGATACCCGCAACGACTATGAAGTACAGATCGGCACATTTAAAAATGCTGTTAACCCAAAAACCAAAACCTTTAAAGAGTTTCCCGCATTTGTAGCGACCAATCTCGATCCGGCCAAACATAAAAAAGTAGCTATGTTTTGTACAGGAGGAATACGCTGCGAAAAGTCCACCTCTTATCTCAAGTCACAGGGCTTCGACGAGGTCTATCACCTTGAAGGCGGCATCCTGAAGTATCTTGAAGAAGTGCCTGAAACTCAGTCAATTTGGGAGGGCGAATGCTTTGTCTTCGATGAGCGGGTTGCGGTTGATCATCGACTTAAGAAAGGTCATTACGACCAATGCAATGCCTGTCGAATGCCGATTACTAAAGATCACCAAAAAAGCGAACAGTACATCCATGGCATAAGCTGCCCGCACTGTCATGATCAAACCACGCCTGAGCAACGGGCTCGTTATGCGGAACGGCAGAAGCAGGTAGATCTGGCAAAAGCGCGTGGCGAGAACCACATTGGCAGCGATGTGAGCGCTGCCAATGAAACACGGCGGGCCAATAAAAAAGCCGCCAAAGACGCTCAGCGTCGCTAGCCTTTACTGAAGACTGAATACCCGCTCTACCGTCCACCAAGCACCCATCGCCGCAATCGCCAGCGAGCCGGGAATTACAATCCGCTGGCGGTACCAAGGCTTCTTGCCGAACCAAACACCGACAGCAAGAAAAGCTATCGCAATAACAGCGAGCTGCCCCAGCTCTACCCCGACATTAAACGCTATTAAAGCGGTAACAAAGTCGCTGCGCGGCAAACCCAGCTCGGTGAGCACTCCAGCAAAGCCCATGCCATGAAGAAGTCCGAATGCAAACACCACATAGATGCGCCAGGGCTTCAATTCAGTAGTGATAAGATTTTCTACAGCCACATAAACAATAGACACTGCAATTAATGGCTCAACAATACTCGCCGGCAGTGCAATGTAGCCGTACAGCGACAATCCCAATGTAATCGAATGAGCAACGGTGAATGCGGTAACTTGCAACAACAGTGGCCGCAGATGGAGGCTAAATAAGAAAATCCCCAGCACAAATAAGATGTGATCAGCGCCCTTGGGCAGGATATGAGTAAAACCCAAACCGACATATTCGGCCGCAACTTCACTGCGAGACTTCGGCTGCAAGCTATCACCCAGTGGAAACGGCTTGCTCAGCTCCCCCGGCTGCAAAAACTGCGCCTGCACAGCTTCATCACCTGAAAAACCTACTCTTACCGCGCTTTCACCAAAAAAAGGATCGTATTGCCAGGTAAAATCCTTAGCGCCCGTCGGTATGTTGCCTCGTAAAACAACTGTGCTCAGACGTTGTACAGACGCATCCTCGGCAACTGGGACAGATGCCGACTCAAATACTGGCACCGAAAGCTCACCGTCAAAGTCCAGGCGGATACCGTCTACCCAGAGCGGAATAAAAGTCTCAATCTGTGCTGCAAAATCTTCCGGAGCTAGCTCACGCAGGCTATCGTAAAGAGCGGCATTGGGCGATTCACTGGTATCGCCGAGCGCAGGATCAATCTCAGCGACCAAGGCCTCCATATTAAGACGCGACTGTATCGTGTAGGTACCGTCCGCCTGTAGGTTAATAGTGAAAATTGCCGGCACAACTTCATGCGCAATCGCTGGTAGACTGACAAAAAACCAGACGACGACAAGCAAAGCAGAAAAGGTACGTTTGAGCATGATGGCATCTCTAAAAAATTGCGGCACAGCCTTAGTTGTATTGTTCGCTCTAACTGTAGCATCGGATGCTCACGATTTCTGGATCGAACCCACTGTATTCCAACCATCGCCAGGTGACCGCACCGAATTCAATCTGCGGGTCGGTGAAAACCTAAGCGGCGACAGCCTGCCATGGATACCCGAGTGGTTTCTGGATTACCGCGTAATTGGGCCCGATGGCGCACAGCCGGTGCGAGCTATAATCGGCGACATTCCCGCCGGCGGTTTCACGCCAGATGAAAATGCACTTTATACCGTAGGTTACTTCAGCGGCGCTGACCTTGCCGATCTGGAACCAGAAAAATTTAATACCTACTTAATGAGCGAAGGGCTAGAGCATGCGCTGGAAACTCGCCGAGCCGGTGGCGAAGAAAACACGCGGGGGCTCGAATACTACTCACGCTGTGCTAAATCAATAATCAAGTCAGGCGATGGTAAAGACACCACAGCACTCACTGCCATCATCGGCTACCCGCTGGAAATCATTCCACTCAACAACCCCTATGCACTGGGCGAAGATAAGGCACTGAACATCAGGGTTTTATTTAATTCAAAGCCCATTCCTGACCTTGCTGTATTTGCATTCAACTCGGCAGAACCAGAAAAACAACAACGCACAGCAACCAACGCTGATGGAGAGGCGAGCATTGCCGTCCTAAGCTCAGGCACCTGGCTTATCAAAGCAGTGCACATCTATGAAATCGACAGTCCAAGCGCAGATTGGGAAAGCTTCTGGGCATCGTTAACCTTTCGACTTTGAATCATCAGACTGACTAAACCTATACATATAGATTCGCAGTATAGGTTTTTATCATGCCGCTCTGAATCCGACCATCCGCTAATGGCGAAACCTTTACCAGTGGCTAGACCACTGCGAAAAAAATTCTTGAACATTCACAGAGGACATACCATGTCAAAATTAAAATCAGCGGTTATCGCTATTGCAGCTTGTCTCGGACTCAGCGTGTCAACTGCTATGGCCGGCGGACACACATCAGAGCCAGGCGACATTGTTGAGGTCGCTGTCGGCAACGGCTCGTTTAACACTCTTGTCGCTGCAGTCACGGCAGCCGGTCTGGTCGATGCCCTTCAAGGGGATGGCCCACTGACCGTATTTGCACCTACCGACGCAGCTTTTGCGGCGTTGCCAGACGGAACCGTTGAGAATCTGCTGCTACCCGAAAACATCGAACAGTTGCAGGCCGTTCTTCTGTATCACGTCGTTCCGGGCCAAGTGATGTCCACCGATCTCTCAGGGACAATTAACGCCGCGACGCTTGAGGGCGCTACCATTGAGATTATCGCTAACGATGATGGCGTTACGGTAAATGGCGCCAACGTGGTTGCAGCCGATGTGCCAGCAAGCAATGGTGTTATTCATGTTATAGATGCGGTGCTACTGCCACCAGCAAACTAGTCGATCTGCCGCCACAAGGGCAAATGATGGACCGGAACTGCTCTAGAGAGTGGTTCCGGTTTTTTTTATAAAAGCGAATACGCCTTTTCTGCAGGGTAACACTCGCTCTACCTCAACGGGGAAGCGGCTGTGCATTGCGCGCCCTCCCCGATTTTAATTAAGCACTTGCCTATCAAGCTGTCCATCAGTAAGTTAACCCCCTAAAGTGGCATGCTTAGCCGTCAGGCAACTGAGGCAGTATGCGTTGCTAAAGGCGCAGCGGCTCTATCGGTTTAGGAAGCACTGCTGCGCGCCGCTTAGGACGAATCACTAAAGAAAGGAACCATCATGAGCTCAATGTTTTTAAATGCACTTCTTGCCCAACAGGGTTCTGCGGTCGATACCATCGAAACACTCGCTCAGGGTCGCGCCAATCCGGTCAGAACATCTAAGGTGGGTGCAGCGCCAAGCCTCGATTTCGATAATCCACGCGACAACCTTTACGCCTTCGGCAAAATCTGGGCTGGTTACGATGGTCCCGAAATCGGTGCCTTCCATGGTCTGATGTACGCACGCATCGATGACAAACGTCTGATCCCGTTATTTGGTTACACTGGCACAGGCTGCATGGAGTCGAGGATTGACGAGAATGGCAACATGGTCATTCGCGGTAGAGAAACCGGCTACTTCACCGACCTTGCCACAGGCGATATTCTAAAGACTTGGCAAAACCCATTTACCGGAGAGACTGTTGAAGTCTTCGACTTCTATAACAAAAACATGGGTGGCACACTGACCGCAGAGATGCCGCGCTTCGCAATGGGCGCCGCGAAAGATGATGCCACACTTATGAACGATGGCACTGCCAAGACAAGCGGCGGTATTGTTCCATTCATACTGCCCTTCGAAACCTACGGCGATGACCTGATGCTGGCCTGGGATTACGCTCATGAATACACCAATCCGGTTGATCCGGCGCATTGGCCAAAAGCCTCGACAGGCTCACGAATTAGCCCTTCTGAACACTTCACGTTCAGCATGTCTCTGGATGAGATGAACGACCGAAGTGCACCCTCATCTCGCTACAATGCTGGCTTTACTCGCTTGTCACAGTGGTGGCCATGGATGCGCATGGGTCAGAGTGAACTGAAAGACCAGGTGCTGTTCGGCCGCATGTTCAGCCACAAAGGGCTGAAAGACTACGGCGATATACCACCGAAAGTACTGGCGCACATCGAAAAGAATGCGCCTGAGTATCTTCAACCGCCTGAATCTTGGCCACAGGTTCAGCCTAAAGGCACATGGGAGGCATTTGCCGAAGAAGTACCCAAAGAAGTTAATGACCCGGCCTAAGCCTCTCGCCCAAATTTAACGGAGAATCACATGACCATTGCACATCCTTTCTTAATTGAAGAACCCTGGCCAACCAAAAAAATGACCAAAGCGCAGCTTGAAGCGCGCATTGAGCGTGTTCTAGCGCTCACTAACATTGGTTATCTTGGCACAGTAAAAAAAGATGGCACGCCTATTGTCAGCCCGGTGGAATTCTATGCTGAGGATATGTCGCTGTATATTTTCCCTCAACCGAACAGCCCTAAAGCTAAAGCCATTGCCAGAGATGGCCGTATATCGTTTGCTGTAGCAAACCCGATGGCCGGCTGGGCTTGCGTAATGGGTGCGCAGTTGTTCGGCAAGGCAACATTGCTCGATGTTGGCACTCCCGAATGGGAACATGGCATGCAGATTTTTAAATGGCCGGCATCCTCATTTGAACTTGGCCGCTCACTGACCGAACCACCGCAGGGGCAAATTGCACGCATCGACCCTGAGCGCATTGTCTATACAGAGCACTTCATGCGCAAAGAAGGTTATGCCCCTCGCCAGATTTGGCTGCGCGACGAAGACACTCCTGAAGTCTTTCAGGGGCGCAACGTTTAGGGAGAAACCGATGAACATTGATAGCTCTTACCAGTGGTTGCTGACCTACGGCTATCATATCGGGCAGGCTCTTTTAATTATGGCTGCGCTAGTGCAGCTGAAAAACACAAAAAGCCCGCTAAGCATTAGCTGCCTGGCGGGCTTTATTTGTTTTGCATTAGGCGCGTTTGTGATGTTGCAATCGAACGGCAATCTGTTCGGCCTAGCGAGTTACTCCAGTGCATTTATGATTGGCAAAGCACTAAATACCATCGGCTTTCTTGTGGGTGGCGGCAGCTGGCTGCTGCTCACCCTTAACCGCCGCTAGTGGCTTTGATTCATCGCTGCAGAGCAGACCAATCAGGAGGCGCCTTGCGGCTCATCACTCCGTGAGCCGTTGAGCCAGTTCACAACGCTGGCTGATTTCATTAGCACCCATACCACCAGAGCCATCACAAAGGTGCCGGCAAACATAATTGCCGGAGTGCGGGCAACGTTTGCCAGTCCTTCGGGGAAAAATGAATAAAACGCTATTATCGACATAATCATTGGCACAGCGATCATCAACTTACCGCGCAGGCTTAAATTGAGCCCGTGTATCTGGCATACCATGAAGGTTGCCATACCACCGAACAAAAACATCCCTGCAGCATTGAGCCCCTGACTCTGCTGCATGATGAAATACGCAACCAAAGCGCCGTGAACCACAAATAAGGTTTCCAGTGAAACCGTCCACCATCGATTTACGTGAAACTTGGTGAAAAATAGACTGCTCTGCAACAGCAGCAAGCTCATATAAGCAAAGCCTGCGATATGCCCCGAGGTCAGTTCTACCGGGTGATACCAGAAGGTATAGATAATGGCCCAGGAAAAGTAATAGCCATGGTAACGCTTTACGATCTCTCCAATACTTAACAGCGGCTTAACCTTATAGCCGAAAACCAACCCTCGACGATTGTTCTCCATTAGCAGAATCAATAACAACATCAGAATAACCGACATCATTGAAGAAGACTCATGCACATCCTGAGCCAACGCGTCGTAAAAGTACCGTGTTTGAACAATATGGACCAACATGAAAAATCCGTTCAGCGCAATTGCATAGACGTTGAATGAATGCAGGCCAAAAATATACTTAGGCCGCTGTTGCTGACCTTTTGCTATCAAAAACCACATACCTATCTGTTGCAGCGAGTAGGGCACCCAAGCTGACAAACGCGTCCACACATCCGGAGCATTCAATTGCCAGTAGTACCACATGTCACCTTTATCGAGAGGAAACGCAGTGCCATCACTGACCACGCCAAACATCATGACCATAACCATAAAAAAGGCGCAAAACGCCAGGCCCCACCACATCTTGAAGGGGTAAGTCACTTCGGTTGACGCACTATTACTCATAAATTACCGTCTTAACGTCCATAGCATTAGAATACGAAGTTTAACAGTAGCGATGTATCAGAAGATTCGACAGCTAAGCCGCTTTGGATGTGCGGCAAGTGGTCGGATACCAGCCCGCAAAACGCTATTCAGGCACATATATTGCAGGTCGATACATCTATGTTGCCGCGTGAATAGGGCACGGCAAGCGCTGGTACGAAGCTCGCAACTGAGCCACAATGGCAACCCAGCCCACTATTGGAGTCAGCAACAAATGCAACGTTTAACAGTATTTCTCATTGTTCTTAGCGGCCTAGTAAGCGGCAGCGCAATTGCTGGGCTGAATCCAGATAAGCAGACCGTATTTATTACGGGCGCTAATCGCGGCATCGGACTCGAGTTTGTTAAACAGTATGCAGCAGGCGGCTGGAACGTTATTGCCACCACCAGAAACATCGATTCATCCGATGACCTTCGGGCACTAGCGGCGACAAACAGCGGTATCATTATTGAACAACTTGATGTCACTGACTTTGCCCGAATCGATGAACTCACCAAAAAATACGAAGGTCAGAGCTTTGATGTTTTTATCAGTAATGCGGGCATCACGCCCAAATACAAAACCGCTTTTAGTCGTGCCAATAAAATTGACTATGACATGGCCCGTAAAAGCTATGAAGTAAATGCGTTGGCACCACTGCACCTTTCAACAGCGTTTATGGAGAACGTTAGCGCTGCAGAGAATGGCAAGATTGTCATTATCTCGAGCAAAGGGGGCTCTTTTGGGGCGAAGGAAGCTGAATTCCCGATGATGTACAGCTATCGTGCCAGCAAGGCCGCACTCAATATGTTGATGTACACCCTGGCATTTGAAACCCCGAAGAAAGGCGTGATTCTCACCGTCTTATCACCGGGTCAGGTGCATACTGCTGACGGGAAGCAGCGCAAAGGCACTATCATGCCGGAAGAAAGTGTCAGCAAGATGATTGTCGTCATCGATGGACTAAGCCCCGAGAACAATGGCGAGTTCCTGAATTACGAGGGCGGAGGAAATATCCCCTGGTAGGCAATAAAAGCGGGCCAACACCCATGACAATGAAGCCTATCAATCCAATCAACCCGAAAAAAATTAACCTGAGCAAGTGGACCGCGACTCAGCCACGCAACAAAGAGAAACATTGGCTGGTTATCAAACTACTGCGGGATGAAAACGAGCAAATTACGGGCTGTGAATTAGAAGCAGTGATCAACAAGCGGGTTATCCGTATTGACTGGAGAGAGCTAAAAGATCCTGCCACTTGGACCCAAGGCTGGGTATAGAACTGAAGTTAGCCGCCGACAAGCTACCGGGCAACGGACTCTTCGGCAGCATCGTCGTTAATTCCAGCCACCTCACCACTGGCAATACGAATTGCCTCAACTAGCGATACAAGCCCTGCATCACTCAACAAACCTTTGTATAACAGCAGTGGCTGACCACTCGCATCGGCGATCACAATGGTCGGCTGACCATCAATCGGCAGCTCAACTTCCGCCGCAAAGTCCTCAAGATCTTTTAGATATAAAATGCCAGCCTGGCTCATCGGAAACCGGCCTTCATACGATTTCGACATCGCACCCGAAATCATTCCTTTGACAAAAAATGGCGGACTGCTCATCGCCGAAAAGTGATAAGGCATAACGCTATCAGAGAATACTCCGGCTGCTTCGAGGGCCGCCTGCCAGTCAAGCAACTGCCCTTGCTGCTGTTCACCACTTTCACGGTCATTGCCCATGCCGAGAAAAACAATATTCAGCACACTTCCCTGCATACCTGAGGGAAATACAAACTTCTCACCGTCAAACGTTTTTAGCTTAACGACCGGAAAACTGCCTCTGATCGTATCCTGAGCGACTGCCGCGCTAAAAGGCAAAGCCAGCACCACAAGCATTGCAGCAATAGGAAAAAGTTTCATCTAAGG
>Ga0206677_10002301_pt1 | contig 16952 bp, 10 predicted proteins | sample M130m12015metaG_FD_155475 | JGI IMG/M metagenome (GOLD analysis project Ga0206677, IMG submission 155475) | Ammonia-oxidizing marine archaeal communities from Monterey Bay, California, United States - M1 30m 12015 | ecosystem: Environmental > Aquatic > Marine > Intertidal zone | place: USA...
AAGCCAATGATCAATAAGGTCAATGTGGCTGAGCAGTCGATGATCCTTCCTTATGTTCAGCGTCGTCAGCGTTCCCAAATGAACGCCAACTACTTTACTGTTAATACAAACACTAATGCTGGATCAAGTGCAGCAGCTGATGGTGCTTATGCCGTAAATGCAGCCGATGATGGTGACCGCGTACTTCGTGTCGACCTTGGTGCTTCTGATTGGGCTACAGGTTCAATCACTAACATTGAGCGTTACTTTCTTCCTGGTGGATTCCTTATCTTTAACGGATGGGATGCAGCTAATAAATCTGTAGAGGTTCAGTTTAAAATCTTGGGTTCCGCTCCAGTCGCAAACGCCATCTCAATGGCAGATGTAACTGTGCGACCCGTAGGTGCTGACATCACTCAAGGAGTAATTTCTGGTGGACAGGAGTCTTCAGGTTATAGCTCCACTTCCTGGAGTTCATTTGCAGGCAAAGGTGACTACACACTTACTAATGGTGTTCTTCAGACAATCGCTAACAATGTTAACGACTTTGAAGAATGGTGCAGAAATCAGCCAACCGACCAAAGCGTAAAGCTTATCGTCAACTGGTTGCAAACCACCCGTGAGTCCCGTCAAATTGACGAGTCTTACAAGGAAACTCTTGCTAAGATCATGAGCGGTAAGGTTAATCCTTACTTGAAGTCCATGGTTTATCAGCCACTTGCCGAGCAGAACAAAATCGCTGCCAAAGCATCGAATGATCAATGGACACGTGCAGTATGGTACAACCAAGCGTTGTCCAGTAAGCAAACTCCAGAGACTTACATGCAGTTGCCTGCAATTACTGATCCTGAGAACGACGATTGTACATTAGAGTACAAGTCCAATGCTCTAGGTATTAAGTCCTTACTTCGTGAGGCTGGTCGTGTTCGTGATAACGGAGGTAATGCTCTGTCATTGAGTTCCTTGATGGCTGACATTTACTACTTAAAGCGTAATCGTGAGCAAGATGGATCAGATGTTAGTGTCATTGATGTAATGACTGATCGCTTCACTTACAACGAGTTCTACGAGAAAATGGCATCGTACTACAAAACTAAGTACGGAATTGACTCCTTTACTCGCAACATGCAGTTGAATCAGCAAATCAAGCATGATGGCTTGGTGCTTTTTAACTACGCTTTGTACGACCTTCCAGAAGTTGGTTGTCAGCTTGCAGTCTTCCATGATCCTTACTTCGACGATCTGTTGAATGTTAGTGGTAAATTCTTCCCCGGCGGTCCTACTGACGGAGGCAAGCTTTACAATGCTGACGGAACTCGTTCTACGACTGAAGTATTTGGTAGCGCAGCTAACCAAGCTAAGGCTCAAAAGGCTTCTCGCGCACTTTGGTTCATCGACTGGTCTGACATCAAGATCGGAATTGCTGGTACTAATGCGATCACTCGCAAGCAACCACATCCCGAAACTGATCGTTTGTACAAGTGCCGTATGGCTCATAAGGAGACTGAGTTTTCCTTACGATCTACCACTTGGACGACCATGATGGATGTTCCCGCACGCCACTTGTTGGTTGAGAACTTCGATCTTGATTTAGACGTAACCTGATAATCTTCAGGGAAGTACCACATGAAGTACTTACTTTTTGCGGATTCCGACAGAGACTACGGCTGTACAAAGGACGTAGTACTCGTCGGGTCCCGAAGGAGGGGATTCGGGGCTTACGATGACAAGGATGCTAAAATTCTAAAGGAACTCGCTCCAGAGGGTCATGTATCTGACCTTACTAAAGAGCAGTACGAGGAATTAAAAAAAAAGCTGAGTCAGCCGTCAGTTTCATTCAAATTGCTAGGGATGGTGGAACAGGATCCCTCAAAAGATCCAAATGCAGTGTATGCAAAAGCGGAAGAGGCGGTCCCGTCTAAGAAGCCCAAGAAACCTGCAAAGTCTCTAGTTAAAGTTGGTAAAGCTAAAGTTGAAGATCCGTTAGAAGGGAAGAAGTAATGGACAGGTCTGTAGCCACTGGAGTAGTTGGCACGATCTTCACTTTCTCAATGGAAGGTGTTCATCTTGTAACGGCTTCAATTTGTGCAGTTCTTGTATCCACTCATGCGGTCTACAGTATATACTTGAAGTATAAAAACAAGGATAGCGACTAGTCCTAGCCACAGATAACTATGGCGAAGAGGTATAAGCATATCACTATTCACCCTTCGCAAGGGGGTGCGCTCATGGGGTCGACTTCGGACAATGTCCCGTTGGCTCAAGAGAAGAACTACCTTACATCGTCTGCTAACTATACCGAGAAGGTTAATTTTCGCAGAGATACTGACGGAGAATTGCGAAGAGAGGGATGGGAGTTATTTGGTCCATCGGGATTGGATGACTCTATAGGTAGCAATTTACCAATTCGGGGGTTACATCAATTTACAGGGTCTGAAGGATTGCCTGTGCTTGTTGCCGTAATAGGTAATGAGGTACTTAGGCTCACATCGGGTGATCAGCGATTCGCAATAGACTATGTAAAAGACTACGAAAACCTAAACCCCACTGAGGAGTATGCAACCCGTGATGGATTGGATGCACCTGAGGATATAGATGACGAGCCCGACTATTTTGATAATGATTCGAGGAATTTCAACTGGGAAGTCATCTACACGTTTGACAACTTCATGGATGCCAAGGACGAGGATGGCACCTATAAAGACCCATTTGAGGGAGGTGCTTATAGGTGGGAATTTGTAGAGATACAGAACCATCTTATCATCAACAACGGGGTTGATCTTCCGCTTGTTTATAAAAGCGAGTACGACAAGGCATATCCACTTTATGGGCTAAGGGAGAATGGGGTAATGTCCGTGGGAACAATCTCCAACTTCCAAGATAGATTATTCTGTGCCGACCTTACGATGATACACTCGGGCTACGAGGAATGGTTCAAGGAATCAGTAGACCCATATGGCAGTATCTTCCAAGACCCCATATTCCTAAACGGCAGAGTACAGACCCAACGATTTCAGTACCGAATCATCTATAGTGCGGAAGGTGACCCAAAGCTTTTTAATACAGGCATAGAGTCGGGTGAATCGGTCATAGCTGAATCAGGTGGATTGCCTGGTACACTTAAAATTGAGGGGGATGGATCGTATGTTTTTGAGCCTTCATTGAATTTCGCAATAGATACACAAGGCAGTCTCTACCAACAATACCTCTTCGGGGCGCATGGAGGGGCTGATCACATGGGAATATTCCTAGACACCCTAGGGGCAATTAAGTTCGATAACGAAAACTTTAATTACGCATTTAGGGATAAAGCCATAAAGGCACTAGCAATTAAAGAACCCGAGCGTTTCCGAAGTGTTGAGACAGGTGGAGGGTTTACCGAGCTAGAGATACTTATTCAGCAAATATCTATGTCATCAACCGATGGTATATTTTTCAAGATCAACGAAGGCGTGATTAGATTCGTCAATAAGGATGAGGATAATATTGTACTTCTCGATCCACTCACAGGCACTCCACTAGCTGAGGGTGAGTATAGCATGGTCCTCAGACCGTACTCCGAGCAACAGAGAAGACCTGCTGCATTTCAAGAATTTGTACAGGATGGTAGCCGAATCGTTAAGATGGCAGAGCTATCCGAGCGGTTAGTTGTTTATAGGGATACAGGATTCTATTTCATCTCTGCGTCTGGCGGGAGTGCGTTAAAGCCTTACACGGTAGACCCCAGATACACGGGTGGTAGGACGGCAGACTTCAGACACACAATTATTCAGGTAACGGGCAATCAGCACTTATTCATGGGTAATACTGGTGTGTATATGATTAACCGATCATCCACAGAACCAAAGGAGATAAAAACATTCGAGCTTGGCCCTCCGTTTTGGCAGATCGTACCACCCGAATTATCCGAGTTTGTATATGCGGTGGATAACCCTGTAACACGGGAAATATTTATTAACTGCCCATTGGGATACAAGAAGAATACACAAGGTGAGCATGTAGATTATTATGGTATCCCTATAGCCAAAGATGAGTTTGGTAGGTTCGTTGAGCAACCCGAGTTAGAATGGGGCGTGATAGCATACGATTATATCAATAATACGCTCTCTCAAATAGATGCATCCTTTACCGCCTGCTCGATGGTTAGGAAGCCAAAGTGGAGCAGGGTGGGTCCAGACCAAATGTGGTTTGTCATGGCAACCCATCAGACTGCAGAAAAAAACAAACTTTATGTGGGCACGCAATGGCGTGAAGACGCTAGATATGGCGGTGTGTTAGTAAGGTATGGTTACGGTCCCCCAGAGAGAGAGGATACTGAGCCTTATAGAATTTATAACCGATTGGGCTTCGGATACACATCTAAGATAAAAAGCGGACTAATTAACTTTGGGGATAGTTTTTCCGATAAGGAAATAAGGTCTTATGTGCTGGAACTTTCAAGCAAGTACGGAGTAACACCTGTCCGGATTAGATTAAGTAGCACATCTGCACCACAAGGCTCGGAATCCATCGAGACGATGAGCGTTGAAAATGGAGCAGAGGTTGATTATGTAGTACTCAATGAGGTACGTGATGAGAACATGATACCCCTGTACATGCGTAACTCATACTTCCGGGACGAAATAACCGTCCTGCCCGAATACCATACGGGAGATATGTATGTAGATATGGGCTATGCCAAGATTGGACAGAAGAAAAAATCCGACTTTAATTACGAGGAAAGTTATTATGTGTGGCAGGAGGCAGCCGAAATAGCAGACAATCCAATTAAGCTAGTTGGTAGAACCTTTGAGGTAAGTGGAGTCCACACAAGATCAACCACGCAAGCGGTGAACCAAGGATGAAGGTAAGAAGTTTTGAAGTAAGTAATCTGCCGTCATTCCCAGACGGAGATATGCTCCCGCAGATAGAAGACCAGGATGAGTTTGATAATAAACTAAAGTCTTGGTGGGATGAGGTTAAAACCAACCTATCAAAGCAGAGCGAACAGATCGAGGAACTGAAGAGAAGGATAGGCTCACTAGAGGAGAATCTTTGACACATTTAAAGTAACACTATAAAATAAGTAACACGATGTTAGATGAAGTAGAATCCAACGGCGTAGACTACGCTCACAACCTCCCATTAACGGATAAGAGGGTTTCCTTGCGTAGAAATACAGGCGATGACTCATTAACATGGGAGCAGTTAGATAATAATTTTGAGGTACTTCGTGCTAAATTGAATGAGGTACTTCAATTACTTAACGATTCCGCATTAGTGGATTCATCCACTAGGCTTGGCAAAAAGACTCAGACAATCGCATTTGAGGACATACCAATAAAGACAATTGACTCGGATGTATTCACTGTCGATGTAGTGGCATCTTCTGGGCTGCCGGTAACTCTTACTAGCATGAATGACTCTATAGCTACCATAAGTGGAAACACGGTTACGGTAGTTAGTGGTGGAGAGGTTGTAATGGAAGCTAGCCAAGAGGGTAGTGATGACTATTTCCCTGCTCAGAACGCTAGAGAGATATTGACAGTAACCAAGACCAATAATGTGATAACATTCCCCGAACCTGTTGGTGAAATCGGAATACATGTCGAGACTTACTCACTTAATGCTACAGCAAGCTCAGGGCTAGATGTTACTTATATTAGCTCGAATGATCTAGTGGCTGAGGTAAATGGATCGACCTTAGATTTTAAAACAGCAGGTATTGTTACTATTACTGCAATGCAGGCAGGTGACACCTCCTACAAGGAAGCGGATCCCGTTACGCAGACATTTACCATAAGTGATGCATCCAATGATGTATTATTTGATGACTTCTTGACCATATCTGCGGGAGTATCTGCTAGTGCTTCCAATTTGGGGGACCTCTCTATAACCACATCGGGTGATGCACTTTCACCTAGTGGTAAACTGTATTACGATAGTTATACAGGATCAGGGCTTCCCGATACCTTCATCCTGTACCTAGATGAGGCTAATACTATTGGTTTTCAGCTAACAATCACAGGCACACCATTAAGGACGATTAGATTCCTTAAGGGTGACGGTGCTAACTATGAAGTAGATTTATCTCAGCTAGGTAGCGGGGAATCTGCGGTAATGACACAGGTCGGAATTTCGTAAAATTTAAATATAATGAGTACTTTATCACAAAGCCCTTCGGGTATTAAATATTACATGGGTTGGTACGGGGATTGTTCCCAAGACCCCAACTCTACGACAGGTTCATGCGCTCCATTCGAGATCAAGGATGAGGCTAAGATTAAATTAGTATGGGAGATGTCCGATGGCATAAAGTCGTTCTCTTCTGAAAATCCAAATTACTCGCCCATCCAACAGATGGAGGCAGGTAAGTGTTACATGATCGCAGTTGAGGCTGGTGATGGCTCTTTTGACATTCCTCATTTAGTTACTTCAGGTAACGGCGGGTATGTATCTGAATCATGCCCGATTGGTAATTACTTTGTAACTACAGAGGCATACACGCTCCCATATACTACTCCTGTAGTAGATACAGGTTATGGATATTATCCTGTCCAATACAGCCCTGGAGATACTGTAACACTAACCGCAAACACGCGAGACGGTTATCAATTTCAAGGATGGACTAGTCTTAGCCCTTTCTCGTTATGGTCAGAAGTAACCGATGTAAGTAGCCCAAACATAAGTTTTACCATGCCGTCTGAGCCCGTTACGGTTAAGTTAGATTACCTAGACCTGACTCTAGATACAGATGGGGATGGAATACCCGATCACGAGGATGATTACCCAAATCAATCCACTCAGATCATTGACTGGGCAGACACGGACTTATCATTACTAACCGTAGGAGATACTGCCGACCTAAAGGCTACCGCAGAGACTGATATTACCTACACTATATCTGATTCATCGATTGGAACTATTGATGGTAACACGATCACTATCGTAGGAGACGGAGAGGCAGTTGTTACAGCCACGGCAGTCGCAAGTGCTCAATGGTTTGAGGCATCCGCAACCACTTCCTTCCAGACAGACGCCGACTCCGACGGTGATGGTATTCTTGATTCACAGGATGACGATCCGTATCAGCAATCTCAGGCAATCGCATGGAATGACGATCTTTCCGACCTTAATGTAGGAGGCACATTTACATTAACCGCATCTGCGCAAACATCAGTAACTTATACATCATCTGACGATTCTATATTATCAGTGAGCGGTAATACCGCAACCGCGGTATCATCAGGAGTTGCAACGGTAACTGCAACCGCAGGTGCTACATCTGATTACTTTTCTTCAACATCAACTATTTCGGTAAACATAATTGATGCCGACTCCGATGGTGATGGCATACCTGACTCACAGGACGACAGTCCATATCAGCAGTCCCAAACAATCGAATGGGAGGACGATCTTTCAAGTTTAACCGCGGGTGACACATTCACATTAACTGCATCAGCACAGACTGCAGTCACCTACGCATCTTCGGATACATCCATAGCTACAATTAGTGGTAATGTATTAACCCTTATAGCTGAAGGAACCGTTACGATAACCGCCAACTCTGAGTCATCTACGGATTACTTTAGTGCAACATCAACTCTTAGTGCTAACGTAGGGGTAAGTGCTACTAGTTACTCAATCACAACTACTCAAAGCCTCACTTCGACTGCATTAACTTTTTCAACCAATGGCTCCAATGTAACTAGTGCGATTGCGGGTGATACTGTAACTATAACCGTAAGCCTACTTTCTGGATATGAAAATCTCCAGCTTTCAGGCATAACCGTACTCACAGACGCATACTCAATTAACCCCATTGAGGTAGATAGCACCATAACTTCAAATAGTAATGTAAGCGCTACCGCTACCTTTATTATGCCCAGCAAGGATGTCGATGTAAGCTGGACTGGTGGCACTAGCCCCATTAGTGGCGAGACTGGGTATATTAATCTCTTTGGTGGCTTCGGTAATGTGACTATAGGCAACAGGGTATCAAGCCTTAGCGCTACTGCTGGCGGCCAGACATACAACATGGAGGATGCGAATCACTCAACTTGGACCGCCATGAAGAGGGTTGGGCCATTTCAGCCTGGTCAGGAAGTTACCATTAATTACACCCCTACTCAGACTCTTACGCATTGGGCATCACAAGTATGGTCAGACCCTCAATATGTCCCAACTAGTGACTTGTTCGATAGCGGGGAGAGCAATACATGGATAGCGGGTGATGGTTCGGGGTATGCGATTAGTGGGCAAACATACCAAATAACTTTCACATACATTGGTCCAGCTTCCCTTGTTCTTCACAACCTAAGTACTTCTCAATCTTCATCAATAAGCGCCAGAAGTGACTACACGGATACTTTAAAGCTTTTTACGCCTGACTTTAGCTCGGGATCACTAGACTGGTCTCTATTAACTGTAATGCCGATGCATGGCACACCCGTAAAGGTTAAGTACGAAGGCACGGATGGACCATTTGGTTATGTATCGGTGGGTTCGACTTCTCATAATGTCGCGTTACTCGATAGTAATCAGGAGACGATAATCACCCATAATGGAACTAGGTCTGACCTTCATCCATCAGATTGATGTTTGAGTTGCTTACACTTTTTTTAACAGGCGGGGGGTCTGCAGCCATGGGCAGTATCCTCAAGGGGGTATTCGGTGCAATTACTGATGCACGCTCTCAGAAGTTTGAAATGGAAATGGCAAGGGAGGCTAGAAATAATGAACAGGCAATTAAATTCCAAGAAGCACTTAATAGCGGTCCTAGTGGCGCTTTCACTAGGGCTACACGCAGGATGCTTGCGCTCATCGGAATGTGCACGCTCTCGTTCATCACATGTATTACAACGATCTACCCCAGCGTTCCACTCGTCAGTACAACAAACATCACAGGAGAAGGTAAGCGGGAATTTCTTTTCGGGCTCATCAGTTTTCCAGCTGAGCAAACCGCTTTGGTCGTTACAACAGGACACATTGCACTTTTTGAAGCAACCGTAGTATTGCCTCTAATTATAGGATTTTATTTTACACCCGGAGGTAGACGATGACATGGGAAGAATTTAACGAAGTAGTAAGAACCTTTCTCTTGGTAGATAAGGATCGTAAGGGTAAGGGCGTTCAGGAGTACATAGATCGGATGATCGTAGCTTCGGTTATAGATCTACAGAGGTATGTACCCCCACTCAAAGAAAGTTCGTACGAGTACTTTTCTTCCTACAATTTGGTTGATGCTAATATCGAGGCTAATGTCAGGTTCCCGAGCATACCAAATGCGGACACCTTTCATGATATAGCTGAAGAGACATCCGAGATTGACCTACACCAAGGGAAATTCTTTTCGGGCAAGAGACTCATTAAGGAATTGGTGGTACGCAGGGTACCAACCGCAGAGAATGGACAAACGCTCTCCCGATACTACTACCCCAATACGATTCCTTGGGGAAAAAGATACGATCTTATAGATGGAGGCATAGTAGAGAGAACATCCAAAGTACCAGGTAGGGTAACATTTGCTAAGGGTCACTTTTGGATAGCACCCAAGTTAAGGGAAGACGAAGCACTCTATATACACTATGAAGGAGAAACCCAATATACGCCCATATTCAAGGCTACCACAGAAGACAAAGCCTCGCTCGTTGTATTTGATGACATGGTGGCAAAAGCCTCGGCAGACTTCGTTAAGGCTCACCTCGCAAGAGAAGTAGATAACGACCTCAATCAGTATAACTCGTACATGCAAATGTACCAAAAGGACAGGGCTCAGATATTTATCAATGAAAATGCATACGGAAATAGCTCCGTCGAGGAGTTGATCGAGGAAGAGGAGGAGCCTGAGTTTATACATGATGGAACAGTTATACCTTCCGAATTTGATACTATTACCTCTGGGCTGGTCTATTCGGCAGCCAAGCTTAAGTCCCAAGACCTTGTGGCGAGTGAAAACTTTGCAGCAGGGCTAGAGGGAGAAGCCACCAAGTATGCTCTTGTTTTAACTTCGGGTAACAATGGAACCACCACGCATAGCGGAACTAGTGATGTATTTATTGATGGAGAAAAGGTAACGATTACCGCAACACCCGCCGAAGGTTATCAGTTTGATAAATGGATCGGGATTGGAATCATTGACCCTCGGAACCCAGTTCAGTCTATTAAGATTAGCGACAATAGGTACATAAGGGGAATCTTTAAGCTCATCGACTAATGGAAGACATAAAAGACTACTTCGTGAATAGCGGAGCGGTGGTACCCGCTGATTACACAGACTTCGATTCAGCAGCCGTGTATGCCGCATCAAGGCTTAAAGCTAGGGATTTATCTGCAGTAAGTAACTTTAATGCAGGACTAGAGGGAGGTAATCCTAGATATGGTATTATAATTACCACATCTGAGAATGGATCAGTTCGCCATGACCAACCAAATGATTACGCAGAGCAGGGCACTCAAGTTACAATTACCGCCACGCCCGACAATCTTTATCAGTTTGATAAATGGATTGGTCCTGTGCCCGACAAGGAAAGTCCTGCGATCACGATAGACCTACAGGATAACACATACCTTAAGGCAACTTTCAGATTGCAAAATTAGTAACACGAAAACTATAATAACTTATGCCCGACGAGTCATCAATCTTTTGGAAAGCTGGAGAAGCGCTTAAGGAGCACCTTGGTTCTGTATCCTTGTTTGCATCAAGAAGTGAGATGCTCGATAATAAGGCACGCATTCACGCTTTTGAGGAAGCTTTAATAAACTCAGGAATTTCAATTGGTGGCGGTGTTGATATTAATATGGCATCCAAGATTAGCTTGTCTGCTACAGGTAGCGCACTTCAGTCACTAATCGACCTACGGGCAACCACTGTATCGCTTGGTAATACGCAAGTATCTCTCGCTAATGCAAAGAGTGAACTTGAGTCATTGATTGACCTGCGCGCGACCACAGTTTCTTTAGGTAATTTAAGAACCGACCTTGAGGACATCCAACTCACACCCGGTCCACAGGGCGAGCAGGGAATCCAAGGCATCCAAGGCGAGATAGGACCTGCGGGTCAAGATGGAGTTATTGGGGTTGATGGAACTCAGGGAATACAGGGTGAAAAAGGCGACCAAGGCGATCAAGGTCTAGTTGGACCACAGGGAGAACCTGGAGTAGCAGGAGCAGACGGAGCAGTAGGAATAGATGGAGTGCAGGGCATGCAAGGCCCTCAAGGAATACAGGGTGACAAAGGTGACAAAGGTGCAGATGGACTGCAGGGAATCACTGGGCCGGATGGCGTACAAGGACCCCCTGGCTTTCAAGGCTTGCCTGGTCCTGTAGGAGCTTCAGTATTTGATCTAGCTATAGCGAATGGATTTACAGGCACCGAAGCAGAATTGCTTGATTCCCTCAATGGGGTAGATGGAGTAGATGGACCTCAAGGCATTCAGGGTATTCAGGGCGACAAAGGAGATACAGGCGACAAAGGAGATACAGGCGATACAGGACCTCAAGGACCTCAGGGCATTCAAGGTATTTCGGGTGCAGTAGGTGCTACGGGAGCTACGGGTGCAGATGGGATACAAGGCCCAGAAGGACCGCAGGGTGAGGCTTTTGTATTTGATGATTTTACCGAGGCTCAACTTAACAATTTAACAGGACCAGCAGGACCTCGTGGCGAGGAAGGTGTGGATGGATCACAAGGTACGCAGGGACCGATTGGACCGATTGGTACAACTGGTGCAACTGGTGCAACTGGTGAAAAAGGAGACAAGGGTGATACGGGCGACCAAGGTAACGCATTTGTCTTCTCGGACTTCACTCAGTCCCAATTAAATACCCTAACAGGACCCACAGGACCCGCAGGAGCAGACGGACCCGCAGGAGCGGACGGACCCGCAGGAGCGGACGGACCCGCAGGAGCGGACGGAGCAAATGGGCAGGACGGGAGTACTACATTCCTTGAATTGACTGATGCCCCCTCTTCATATGACCCGAACAAGAGAAACTTAAGGGTAAACGAGGCAGGAACTGAATTAGAGTTCACAGGAGACACCTTTGTGGCGGATGGTGAGTTCCGTGGGATGATGGGCAATCTATTGTTTCATAAACCATATTTGCAAATTACTACCGGCGATGAGCATAACATCACGGCTATTAATAGTAATATAATCGTGTGGGGAACACCTAATGGAACCTTAAGACATCTGGAGTTTTCAGATGAATATGGGCAGGGTGGTAATGATTATTTCATACGAATAGACGGAGGTGAGCCAACTTGTGATGGTGGGGGCGGATATGATGTTGAGACAAATACATGCTTACCGAACTCTGAGAATGTAGTTGCCGCTTCTACATTCCAAGGTGTTTATGACCCTGACCTTGCTTCTAACGCATCAGGTAGTTACGCATATTCTGCAAAAATCAGAATCCTCAAGACAGGTTTATACGCAAAGGGGTGGATTGATGTTCACCAAATGCACCACGACCTTTATACGCAGGAGGCAAATATAGCATCTAATCTTTCCGATATTTCAAATCTCGAGGCGACAGTAGCTACTCTGCAAGCAGGAGGCGATGGGAGTACGGCAGCAACATACACAAAAGGAACCCTCCCACTTAATGGTAATTCTGCAGACCTCGCACTTGTAACAGACGGCACGGTTTCAGGCACCCCAACGATGGCATATTTTTACCAAGGAAAATGGTATCGCTCATTTGATAATTCTTTAATTACTGACCAGACAATTGACATTTACTTGATCGCAGGTCAGTCAAACGCGCATGGTCATGCATTGGTTAGTGATTTGGATGAAGACCAAAAGACTCAAGATGGACTCTTTTATACCTCATGGCACACCGCTACATCTGATGCTTCTAGTGTTCAATATTACTCACCTTGGGCATCTTCTACAGTCGCAGGAGACACTACGGGAGATGATGGAAAATCCACTATTGGTGGCAGTTCAAGGTTCGGCCCTGAGATTGGATTTGTTGAGCGTGCCAACGCTATAAGCCTGACCGATGGTCAACCCATTGGAATATTAAAACATGCCATTGGTGCTAGTAGCTTAACGGATGGAACTCATATAGTTACGCATAACTCAGTTAATTATATCTGCATCAAAACGCACCAACAAACGGATAACACCAAGCCTCATTATGTAAGTACAATGCCAGAGCCAGGCACCTCTACTGGAGGCGCTTATTGGAGTACTACAAGTGAAGCAGGGGAAAGCGCCTGGAATAGTACCGCAGGTCGATATAATGATAAAGGTTTATCTGATTGGGACTTAACTGATACCGGTGATAAGCGTGGCGATGCCTTGCGTGCATTTAAGTTGGCTATAGCAGATGGATTAACCAAACTCACCAATTCAGGATATAACTATAGACTTGCAGGATTTATTTGGTGGCAGGGAGAAAGTGGTGGGGAAGACAATAACCTCATTGCATTTATTGACCACATGCGTACATGGTTGAATGATAACTACACCTTGGATATGCCAAAGGCTCAGTTTCCGTTTGTTATCACTGGCACGTCTACTTATTGGCGCACAACCTATAAAGCTAATGTGGCAGATAAAGACAGTTATGTTGGCTTTGTAAATACACAAGAGCTTACCGCACCCTTATGGGCTGACAGAACACCTGTACATCCTGGTTCTAGTGAAACCTACCTAACAGACGCAGGTGATATAAGTCGTGGATATACAGGTAGCGTTGGTGATTCAGTTGGTGGACCTGACTTTAACAATGACGGTGTAAATGATATGTTCACTATTGGTCGCGCGTATGCTGACCAAATGGATTTGGCGAAATCTGGAAATACAAATTCTTTATGGAAACCTGATGATGTTGAGCTTTGGCTTGATGCCTCGGATACTGGTGCAACCACATTTAGCGGCTCTAACCTTACAAGCATTACAGATAAAAATAGTGATGGCTCGGTAGGTAGTAACATATTTAATGCTACTGGTAACATTGTCGCAGGCTCTGAGAATGGACTACAGACATTAACATTTGAAGATGATTCCGAAACGGCACAAGGTGCAGCGGGAGGGTTTGGTTCAGATTTTATACAATCAAGCGCCCTTGCGTCATCAATGTCATCAGATAATCAAATCTGGTTTTTTGCAATTAAGCCAATAAATGTAGGAGACGATGGAAACACTGCTGGAGCACTTGATGGAATGTTCCAAGTAGGAACTACAACATACCTAACAAAAATTGGTACTTTTTTCGATAACAACCAGATTCTAAACTCTACGGGAGTATTACCAAATAACGAAGTTAGTATTTTAGCTATACAAATGAATTGGGCTACAAGTGGCGCTAATGGAACTACAAGTTGCTGGATAAATGGCACGTCAGTAGGAACTCAAAACCGCACTCAAAACCCAAATGTAAGCCCGCTTGCATCACCAGGAAGTAGTGCATGGAAATTTATGGTGTACAACAATGGACAGAACTTCCTTGAAGGTGAGTTTTGTGAATTTATTGCAACCGACAGTTTATCAGACCGAGAAAAAATAGAAGGTTACCTTGCTCACAAATGGGGCATAGAAAGCAAACTACCATCGGGACACACTTATCAATCTTCAGCACCTTAGTGATTTCGGGTATTCAAAATACATAGCGCAATGTCTAATATATTCCACGAACTAGGTAAGACCGTTAATCAAAAGATTGGCGGGCTCATCGATACATTCAAGTCCACTAATAATATATGGACGGGGACTAATGATTTCCTTAAGAGTATAGGGATCGGCACGGATGCGTCTGCGGAAAGATCGGTAGACCTAAAGGTTGGTACTGAAGATACCCCGCAAGACCTGAAAGCATTCGGTGATATAAAGGTAGATGGTCAACAAAACTTAGGTAACCTAGCAGACTTTACTGCAGCTCTTGGGCAGGTAGCCAATAATGGCATGGCATCACAGATTGAAAATCTTGAGTCAAGGCTTCATAATTTAAGAACTTTCTACCCTAATGCTCGCCCAGTTGCTGGTGAGGAAATCGGGGAGATGATATTTGACTTAGAGCAAAGCGTTATCCTCGTATGGAACGGATTAGAGTGGCTGGAATTAGGTGGTAAAGTACCTGTAACACTAAAGGTTTTTGCGGACGGCGAGGGAACTGTAACCGGGGCAGGGGAGTATAGTAAGGGCGAAGATGTTTATGTAACCGCCACACCCAATCCAAACTTTGGTTTCAAGGAATGGACGGGTATGGGAGTTGATGCAGGGATGGTTCAATCACCCACCTCTGATGGTACTTTCATTAACATGTCTCAATCATGGACAGTTACCGCAAAGTTTGGTCTAGTTGACCACCTATTGCTCGTAACAGTAAGTGGAAGTGGTGGTACTGCAGAAGGAAACAACACAGAATGGGCTCACGGAACTAAGGCTACTATTAAGGCAATACCTGGTCCTAATAGTGATTTTATTCAGTGGACAGGTGAGGGCGTAGATAGTCCATTCTCCTTAGAGAGTACAGTTACTATGACCTCAGCTCGCACAGTAGAGGCAGTATTTAGCTTAAAGGATCACCTCCTTACACTTTTAGCAGACGGAGGAACCGCAACAACCACAACAGGGCTAAGCGCTTTTGAGCATGGAGCGCAGGCTGAAATAACCGCAACACCCGATTCTATACACGACTTTGCAAACTGGTCGGGTACTGGATTATCTAGTGATGCAAGCTTAGCTACGGCAACAGTCGACATGACTGAGCCAAGAACAATCACTGCAAACTTCTCCCTCAAACAATATCAATTACTAGTAGAGGCAGGCATAGGAGGATCTACAACAGGATCGGGCCAGTATGTACATTTTGAATCCGCATCCATATCAGCTACTGCTGACGATGCAAATGGGTATGAATTTGATAATTGGACAGGTAGTGCAGTAGATTCATCTAGTAGCCCAACAACCACAGTATCCATAACGGGCGAAACTACCGTCACGGCTAATTTCAAGCTAAAGGATTATGCACTGAGCATAGACACATATGATCTATCCAATAGTCAATCTGGCGGTGGGGTAACTACTGGTAGTGGAGTGAGGCAACACGGAGAATCCGTTACAGTCACTGCGACGGCTAACCCTGAGTACGACTTTATTGCTTGGTATAACCCAACAGGCAATCCAGTTGGTGATGATCACCACAACACTACTAATACCATCACTATGGATGATGGTGCGATTACGATTGTAGCCAACTTTAGGTATAAGGAATATGGATTGACAGTTAATGCAGGGACGGGTGGCACTGCATCGGGAACAGGAACATACTCCCACTTTGATCAAACTGACATTGAGGCAACTCCTGACGATGCTAACGGATATGAGTTTGAGGGTTGGACGAAGGACTCGGGTGACGGCAATATTGCTAATATCTCTGTAGAAGACACCACAGTAGAAATACTTAGTAACACAGAAGTAACTGCTAACTTTAAGCTCAAGGACTACACTTTACTCACGGGGGCAAAATTCAAAGGTAAAATATCCATAGGAGGATACTACCCTGTATACGCCACCGCAAATGAAGCGAACGCTGATACAGACGGAGATGGCACAGGAAGTCACTCCCATGACATCAATGGCGTAACCTACTACATGCCTAATGGATTACCTCCGAGCGAGCAATACCATGGCACGCATAGTATTCCTTGGGGAGATTTAGGGCTATATGACAATCATGATCCAGTTACAGGCAGTTGGGGTAGTGTATACACAGAGGTAATTAAGCAACATGGCACAAATGGCGGTTACTCGGCATCCCCCGCACAGTACCATTTATTTGATTCGATAGAGGCTGACTCAAGATGGACATTCCCTTGGTTGGATGCCACTGCTTCCGCAGGACCTATTCAAATACAGAACAACATCAACTTCATAGCTAACTTTAGCCTACAACAGTACAAGCTATATATCATACATTACCCGACTTCCGAGTGGGCCCCTAATGCACTCGCTCCAGAGAGTGCCTACTGGGGAGAC
>Ga0206677_10002302_pt1 | contig 16951 bp, 9 predicted proteins | sample M130m12015metaG_FD_155475 | JGI IMG/M metagenome (GOLD analysis project Ga0206677, IMG submission 155475) | Ammonia-oxidizing marine archaeal communities from Monterey Bay, California, United States - M1 30m 12015 | ecosystem: Environmental > Aquatic > Marine > Intertidal zone | place: USA...
CGTGCTTACGCTAATCAAAGGTACTTTCTTCGGTACTTAGGTAAGTACTTTATGTTTAAAGGTGAGTATCGCTATCAAGGGTTAGCACGCTTAGACTACACGCAGGTAGAATCAAGACTAAGACTACACATAGGAGAGCTAGACTTCTCAGCGGGTGTTGCAGGTCGTTTACACAAACCATACGGATACAATCCTATAGCTGATTTCTTAGCACACAATCCTTGGTGGGATTTAGTGCGTAATATGGGGTACGAAGATATCTACTATGGTATTGACTACGACAACGATGACGAGGTAGATAACTTTGATTGGTACTGGCTAGACCCTAGTGGAGAAAAGGTTGCTGATACTGATGAAGACTTTCGTAGATATATTTATCCTAGTGTAGTAAACGATTTCAACAGACTTAGCATAGACAGTGTTGGTTTTATTCAATCTGTATCTGCAATACTAGGTGTAGACTACTATCATTACGCAGACAACTTTTGGATACACACTTGGTTTAATATTCTTCCTTATCATTTACACGTAGGAGACAAAGAAGAGTTTTCTTACAGCAACTACGTAGATGGAGACCAATGGATTGACCACTCTGGTGGATTTGTATTAGGATGGAAACTCGGTAAAAACTGGGGCGTATTCACGGAGTCAGAGTATATGAGATACTGGGACAAAAACATATTTAGTGTAAGGGCGGGTTTAAATTATCAGTTTAGATAATTACTACCTTAGCAGTTCGTTTTTTTACTAACCCTTACAACAAATAATATGAGCGACAGTTTCGCAGATTTCGTCAACGAATTAGAAACAGCAGAACAGCCCGTCTGTTCAATGGAAAACCCCGAAGATTGTGAAGCCTGTGGCAGCTAAATAAAGACTATGAGTAGCGCTAAAAAATCAAACCCAGCAAAATGGAAACGCATTGTAGCAGCTGTAAAAGCTGGTACTAAAGGTGGTCGTGCGGGTCAATGGAGCGCTCGTAAAGCACAAATCGCAACAGCCAGATACAAGAAATCTGGTGGTGGCTATAAAGGAGCTAAAAAGAAGTCCAACAGTCTAAGCAAATGGAGTAAGCAAAAATGGAGAACCTCAGACGGAAAACCGTCTAAAGGGAAGAAGCGTTACTTACCAGATGCGGCATGGAAGTCACTAAGCGCAGCAGAGAAAAGAGCTACAAATAGAGCTAAAGCAAAAGGCAACAAGAAGGGTAAGCAATTCGTTAAGCAACCTAAGAGTATCGCAAAGAAAGTAAGACGATACAGAAAGTAAGCTAACACACAGTCTAACAGAGGGGTACACGAAAGTGTATCCCTTTTTTATTTAATTTTGTAGCATAATTGAATTTATTTTAAAATGAGTGATTTAAACAAAGCTTTAGAAGGGTTAGTAGGAGATATGGGTATGTCTATATCTGATGAAACACCACAGCAAACAGAACAACCTACAGAGCAAACAGAGGAAGCTCCGGTAGAAACGGTACAAGCTGAGCCGCAACCAGAGGTTGAATCAGCTCAAGAAGAACCACAGCAAGAGGCGGCTGTAGAAGAACAGCCTCAAAGTACTTTAGAAGAAGATGAGATTTCAGAGAGCGAAATGGAATCTGTAATGCTTGAATACTTAAGCGAAAGGCTGGGTAGAAAAGTAAGCAGTTTTGATGAAGTTCAAGAAACTCAAAATACGTCTGTAGACATTGATGAGCGTGTAGCTGCAATCAACGAATTCGTACAGAAGACAGGTCGTGACCCGCAAGACTGGTTCGCTTACCAAGCTATGAATCCTTCCGAAATGGACGATGTTAGCGCGATAAGAAATCAATTAAAAAGTCAATACGGTGATTTGTCTGAAAGCGATTTAAACTTACTTATCGAGAACAAATACAAACTGGACGCGGATTTGTATGATGATAGTGAGGTTCGTTTATCGCAGATTCAGCTTAAGATGGATGCGGACAAAGCTAGACAAGAGATTGAAGGCTTGCGTTCTCAATATGCGGCTCCTGTACGTCAGGAATCAAATAGAGAGGAAGTAGAAGGTATCGTAAATGAAGAATGGTTAGGCAACATGTCTGCCGAAGTTGATGCACTAGATGGCATTGAGTTTGAGGTGTCAAAAGACAAGTCGTTTACATTCGGACTAGAAGATAACTACAAGTCTGAGCTTAAGTCTAAAAATGAGAACATTGAAGATTTTTTCTCTTCATATGTTAGTGGTGAAGGACAGTGGGACTTCGAAAAGTGGAACATGCACCAAGCGGTTTTAGATAATATCGAAACGATAGTAAAGACCGCCTACCAGCAAGGGCTTGGAGAAGGACAGCGAGGTTTAGTTGACAAAGCTGCAAACGTGCAGTACCAGCCAAATCAAGTTACAAGTACTGGTCAATCCGACGCTCCTAGTATAGAAGAGCAAGTTCGTCAAGCTCTCGGAATGAATGATAACGGATTAACTTTTAAGATTTAAAAAAATAAATTATGGCTACTTTAGGTAACGTAACTTACGGATTAGACGGCGCAAACCCAGCCGCTAACCAATTCGGCCTCCAGAAATTGGATGCAGCTAAGTACATCTCATTGTATGACTTAGTAAACAAACCAGATAACCGTGATGCTCTTATCAAGACATACGGAAATCAAGGTATCACAGGATTCCTTCAATTAGTAGGAGCAACTAAAGCTGTTGCTGCAAATGATGAAGTACAGTACTGGGAAGAAGAGCGCTTGCACCAACTACAAGCTGGTACAATGGCTACTATCGCTGCTGGCGCTGCAACTGCTGCATTAACTGCTGCAAACGCAGCGGCTACAATTGTACGTGTAAATGATGTCGTTCTAGTAAACGGTTCTGAGCGTGCAATGGTAACTGGTATTTCATCTGCAAGCTCGCCTGTAATCACGCTTACAGCACTTAGCGCTGATGGATTTTCTGCTGCTGCTTCTGGCGCTAAAAGTCTACCAATCATTGGTAACTTGTACAAGCAAGGTTCTGACCAACCTAGCGAATTCATTGAAAGCGGTATTACTCGTCGCGTAAACCCATTCATGATTATGAAAGAGGTATACAGCGTAACAGGTTCTCAAGCTACCAACATCGGTTGGATTAACTTGGGTAACGGAGATTACCGTTGGTACTTGAAGTCTGAAGGAGACACACGTCAGCGTTTCATGGACAAGCGTGAAATGATGATGTTGTTGGGTGAGAAAACAGCAGAATTGACTGGCATCTCAGGCTCTGAAGGTTACTTCGCAGCAATCGAAGACCGTGGTATCGTACAGTCTGGTCTTATCAACACTATCGCTGAGGTTGATGACATCGTTAAGGTATTTGACAAAGAAGGTGGTGCTTCAGAGTACGCTCTCTACGTAAACCGTGCGCAAGACTTAGCTATCGATGATATGCTAGCTGCTGGTCAATTAGCTTCTGGTACTTCTGCAACAACTGTCGGTGCTGCTGCATTCGGTAGCTTCAGCAACAGTGCAGACACTGCATTGAACTTAGGCTTCCGTTCGTTTGCTCGTGGTGGTTATACTTTCCACAAGCATGACTGGAAATTGTTGAACGACCCAACATTGTTGGCTGATTCAGGATTTATCGGTGTAGGTGTACCAATGTCTCAAGTAGCAGATGCTAAAACTGGTGAGAAAGCACCAGCTTTGGAAATGAACTACAAGGCAGCTAACGGTTACAGCCGTGAGATGGAACACTGGATGATTGGTTCTGTATTAGGAGCGTCTAACGCAACTAAGGACAACGTGGAATTCCACTACCGTTCTGAATGTAACTTAATTACTCGTGCGGCTAACCGTCACATGTTGATTAAGTCGTAAGCATAGCTTATGTCGGAGGGGGGCTAATACCCCTCTCCTTTTTTTTTAATTATATTTAATACATAATAAAATGGCAAATACTGCTAAGAAAGCAGCTCCTAAAGCTGCGCCTAAAGCTGCACCAAAGTCAGCGCCCTTGTCTACCGTTTCTTCTTCTAGTAGCAATATCAAAAGAAAAGAAATAGACGATTCAAAAAAAGACAAAGTGTACACTATCTCTAGAGGAGGTGGCATCTGGTACAAACTAAAGCAACAGAACATTACTGTATTTGATGAAGAAAGCCAATCTGTTCGTCAGCTTCGTTACTCTCCAAACGAAATGTCTGTATGGGCTGATGAGCAAGGTGAAAACATCATTCGTGAGCAAGTAATCTTTATTCAAAAAAACCTACTAGTACCGTATACTAGACCCAACCTACAAAAGTATTTGGACTTACATCCAGACAACACTAGCAATGGGGGTAAAGTATACAGCTTAGTGGATACGGAAAAGAAAGCCACAATAGAACTTGACAAAGAGTTTGAAACTCTTGATGCTATTGGAATGGTTAGAGATAAGTCAATTGAAGAGTTATTGCCTGTTGCAATGTATTTAGCTATAGATACAAATCAAAGAAACATGGAGATTAAGCGTGAGCTTCTTATTCAGGCAAAATCTAATCCTAAGCGATTTATAGAGATGTTTGATAATCCTATAGTAAAGGTGAAGAGCACTATTATGACCGCAATAGACTTTCAGATACTTAAGGAAAGCCCTGACGGTTTGAAATGGTTTGACAGCAATGCTCTTATTGTAGCTACACCAGCAGGTCAAAACACTGTTGATATAGCAACTCGATTCTGTTTGTCAGAAAAGGGAGCTTTAGTTTTAGAAGAGATTGAAACACAGCTTTCTAAAATTTAACGTAACGTATAAGTTACTATTACTGAAGGGGTTGCAAAAATGCAGCCCCTTCTTTTTTGTATCTTTGTAGCAGAACAGAATTATTATGGCATCTGTAAACGAAGTTTATTCAGCATTAAAGAATCTGGCAAACAAAGATGAACGTGGTTTTATAACACCAAAGGTGTTTAACACGTTTACTACAATTGCACAGAACAAAATATTTAACGACCTATTCAACGAAACGACTAAGGCTAAAACATTACGTATGCGTAATGTTGATGCTAAAGGCCAGCTTGCGTATAGTAAACGTATACAGGAAGATTTATCGTACTTTTCAAAAGAATCTACTGTTAGTCAATCAAATGGAGTTTTTACTAAGCCAGATGATTTAGCTCGAATCATATCAATGAAAACACACGGAGCTTATGTATTTGGTAGCTCTACATCAACTCCTATTGATGTTGTCTATGATGAATCTAAGATTGAGTATATATTACAATCTGACTTATCCGCACCTTCTGCGACACATCCTGTTGCTATATTATCAGAAGATATTGAAGTGTTTCCTACAAGCATTAAAAAAATCAAAGTAAGATATTACAAGTACCCAGAGGGGCGCAACGTAAGCACAGGAGCGAGAACCGCTTTATCACCTAGATACAATGCTTTAAACTTAGGAGCGTCTAATGAAGTGTTTAATGTAAGTACTTCTGTAGACTTTGAGCTTCCAGACCATTATGTACCTCAGCTAATTCTAGAGATAGGTAAAATGGTTGGAATAAACTTACGCGACCAAGATGTATTCGCATACACCAGCGGTGAAGAGCAAAAACAAAAGCAGTAACAGATGGCGAGAGATACAGTTTCAATAGAACAGATAGTCAATGACTTCATGCTCACCCTAGATGGTGATGACTTCGTTAATAACGCCAGCGGAATGCTTATGCGCAATTATGCGCTACGTGGTATACGCGAAATGGGTTTTGATATACAGAGAAAAATTAAGTCTCTTAAACTGCCTGTAAATAGTTCAAACGATACAGCCGAGCTTCCAGATGACTTCGTAGATTACACTAAGATAGGAATCATAGGGGGAGACGGTCTTATATATGTATTCGCAGAAAACAAGAATCAAGCATCCCCGATGAAATACAAAACGGATGCGTCTGGTAACAACATAGATTCCAATAGCGACGGTGTGTTCGACAGAGTTGACGCAAAAGATGCCGGAAGTACCAGAGGTTCTGCCACAGACTTTGAAACCTACAGCTTCAGAAACTTCTTATACGAAGGAAACATAGGCAGAGCTTACGGTATAGGCGGTGGGCACTACTCTGGGGAGTTTCGTATAAACAACGAGCAAAATAGAATAGAGCTTTACAGTACAGCTGGATACTCAGAGGTGGTTATAGAGTACATAGCTGACGAGGCTAGAAGCGAGAATCCAAGCATACATATATATGCAGAGAACGCTCTTCGTTCATACATGTACTACCGCCTCATTGAAAGAAAGGCTAATGTTCCTTTAGCGGAGAAAGCAAGAGCGAGACAAGAGTATTACAACGAACGTAGACTAGCTAACGCTCGTCTAAAGTCGTTCACCAAAGAAGAAGCTCTTAAAACTATTAGAAAAAACTTTAAGCAAAGCCCTAAAGGTTAATCTATGGCTATTGATAAACTCATACCTCAGTACCTTAATTCAGATACTGACCAGAAACTCGTAAAGTCTGTTGAGATGACGGACAATCTTAATGTTCGCGTATCAAACGATGGCGAGGGAACAGCGGGTGTTATAAAGAATATTAAAGGTACTGATGTCGTAGGGGCAAAAACATCTTCGGATACTTTTCCAAGCGGAAACAATAGAGTTATAGGAGCTATTGACAATGAGCATAATAAAGAAATAATTTTTCTTTTATGGAACAACTTGCTTAATCACGGTATATACAGAATGGATACGACTACTGGTAAGTACCAAAAGATTTACCAAGACAGCGTTTTAAATTTTAAAAAGCTTAGTTACGCAGACTGTAGTGTTATAATAAACGATAAAGGAGAAACCTTGTTTTATTGGACGGATGATATAAACCCTCCAATGAAAATAAATATAAACAGGGTTATTTTAAATCAATATCCAAGCAGTTTATTTACTGGTAACGACGAAGAAAAGCTTTTAAATCTAACAGTGGCAAAAAGACCGCCTCTAAGAGCTCCAGATTATATTATTAAAAATAATCCGAGTTTAAAAGGCGCTAGTAGAATAAAAAACGAAAACTACCAGTTTGCTTATAAATACGTGTATCAAGATGGCGAACACTCTGCTTTATCTCCCTATTCGTCATTATCTATTGCTAATTCACAGCTAGTTGATGGATTTAATACGAATCCAGCAAAAGACTTTTTTAATCAAATAGACATATCCGTATTAAACACTGTTGCTGACGTAAAAAAAATAATCGTTTACGCTAGAAGGGTAAATGGTAGATTTTTTGAAATAGCTGATTTAGAAAACTCTTTTAACACTAATGTATCTAAAGTTGAATTTACTGACGATGTTTTAGGAACGTTTTTACCTGAAGAAGAAAAAAACAAAATATACGACAATGTCCCTCAAACGGCTAGAGCTCAAGCAATTGTGTCTAACAGGCTGATGTATGGGTCTTACAGAGAAGGATACGAAAACGTTGATACAGACGTAGATTTAATAGACAACTACAAGAAGGCTCCTGCCTCTCAAGATTTAAACGTATCTATAAGAGCCCTTGATACAGGGTATAGCAACGGTATACAAAGACTTATAGATATAGACTACAGCGGTATAACTGTCCCAGCGGTTGATTCTAAATTAATGCTAAACTTTTTTGTTGATTTCAAGGATGTGTTAGTCGCTGGTCATTCAAATGTAGGAGAACATATCTTGTTACCTCCAAATTCACTTGAAATTGAATACAAGGTTAAAAATGACGATACGCAAACTAAGTTCGCTACATTTTCTCCTAGATATTTATACGGTAGAGGTATTGTGGCTCAATTTCTTCAAGATATATGGAGCGTAATAATAAGTGGTTCGACAAATTTTGACCCAGCTCTTACTTTTTCAACAGAAGGCGTTCAAGTTAAACAGATTATAGATGTTCCAGCAGGGTCAAGTTTAACAGCAATAAGAGCACTAGTAGAGACATCTCTAGAGTCTCAAAAATTCAGGCTTCTTCTTAATCCGTCAAATGGAGATAGAAGATTTTCTAGGCTAAGAGAAACAGCTTCTCCCGGCACACTATTTCAAGTTGAATCCGCTTCTTTCAAAGGGAGAATGAATGTTGAAATTAAAAAGTTTGCAAGCGGTACTACAAGTGACGTATATACAATATCTGGTAAAACAGCAGAAATAAGCATTCACGAATTTACCGACAGTTCTGGAAGAGAAGGTACGATTGTATCTAGCAATAAGATTAGATTGAATCCCGGAAATTCTAGATTCTTTTTTGTAGAGGCTGAACTACACGAGGGCACAAACGCTATGTACAATAGTATTTTGGGTGAACGTTCGTTTAAATCAGGAGCGTCTCATGAGCTTGGAATGGTTTACTATGACGATAGAGGAAGAACCTCTGGTGTGCAGGAACTCGGTAGTGTGTTTTTTAATCATCTAAATAACAGGACTTTAGAGAACAACCTTTATGGAGCGTGTTCATCCGTGTTAAGAATCAAGCATGCGCCTCCAGTTTGGGCGAAGAGATGGGCTCCTGTATATACCGGAAGAGCGAACAAGGAGCTTGCTTTTCAATACGGGGTAAAGGGAGCGTTTTTACCTTCAAATAACTTTGATAAAACAACAGTGCTTTCAAGTGATGATAACATTTATATATCCTTAAATTCTTTATTTAACAAGGAAAGTAGTTATACAAAATCATCTAGTGCTTTAATTGATTATAAATTTGAAAATGGAGACAAACTTCGTATAGTTCAATACGGGAATAAACTAAGGACTCAAGAAGAATTTGAAGTAGTTGATTTCGTTACGCTAACTGATGACGAAACTAAAAATCCTATTTTAGAGAAGGTAACAGAATCTGCTAGAGAAGCCACTACTGGAGACTTTCTTGTTATTAAAAACAATGCAGACGCAACATTATTTAATCATTCATCAATTCTGGAGAACACTAGTAAATGGTTTAAAAACTGTATTGTTGAGGTTTACAGAGACAGGAAAGAAATAGAGGAAGATGTTTATTACGAAATAGGAAAATCATATCCTGTAACTTCTCAGTCGCATTCCGATGAAAGGACTTCTTTGTCCGTGCCTGTGACAGTTGTAAACAACTCTGTTACGGATGGTGAGATTAGTACAACAACAAAAATATTTAAAGGAGATAAATTAACTCTTGGCTCATTAGTTGTCAATATCGGGAATGTTTACGAATCTAACGGAATCTATAAAGCGCATACCACTTCAACGGGTGTACCTACCAACGGAACTTATACCGTTCAGAACCCTGATTCGGTAATTGATTTATCTATAGGAGACGTATACTTTAGAGCAAGAAGCTGTGTGGTAGCAAGCGAGGAGATAGACTCTTTAACTTTTAGCAACGCTTCTAGCAGAAACACCATACTTGCTTTTATAGAAGATTATTCCGTAAGTGATTTCTTTTCTTCAAAGCATTCTTCTATAGGAAGACCTTTTGCTTACATACCAGAAGCAAGCACAAAACACCGAACCGCTTCTATTACGTATTCAGACGCGTATTTGATTGACTCTGAAAGATTGGGTCTTTCTAGTTTTAATCTATCCACAGCAAACTGGAAAGATTTGGGTCTTTCAGACGGCTCTATACAGTCTTTAATAGATAGAAACGAAGCTATAACCGTTATACAGCAAAGCAAAGCATCTAATGTTTCTGTAAATAGAAACTTAATAGAATACACTTCTGGAAAGTCTAACTTAACAGTATCAAAAAGTGTATTAGGAAACGCTAGTTATTATGCGGGAGACTACGGAACTAATAACCCTGAGTCAGTAGTTGAAAGATTTGGAGTTGTTTATTTCGTGGATGTTGAAGCTGCAAAGGTAATTAGATTATCTGCTGACGGAATAACTCCTATCAGTGAAAAAGGAATGAACAGTTTCTTTGAAGAAAAATTTAAAAATCTGTTAAAAGTAACCGATAGAATAATTGTTATAGGTGCTTTTGACCCTGACAATGGCGAGTATATAATAACGGTTGAGCCAGTATATAATTCTTCTTTAACTATAAGTGGAGATGTTAGTAACGTTCCTGTCGATGCAGATGGTGAGTTTACTGTAAACGGGATGACGTTTACTTCACAGACAGTGCTATGGAATACCTTTGGTAATTTGTGGGAAATTTACTGTGGAAACTGGGAAGATGTAGGTAACGGAGTTGTATTTGTAGATTCTTCTTTTCAAGCATTAGGAGTTCTTATAGACTCTTCATATTACAATAGTACGGGAACTATAAAAATATTAGTAACAGATACTGTATATAGCTTTAGTGCTATTGCTACTATAGACCTTTCTACGGGAATTATAACTCTTCCTTCTACGGATTGTAGTGGAAACAATATTGTGTTAGGAGATGCTGTAGAAAAAGAGCAAGGATTTACAATTTCTTACAAACACAAAGAGGGGGTTTGGGGAAGTAAATACAGCTTTAAACCATCTATGTACGTAAGTATAAATAATGAGCTATATAGTTTTTCTGATGCTTCAGGTGGTTTAATGTGGAAACACAATTCATCTAATACGAGAAATAATTTCTACGGAACGCAATACAATTCAGAAATAGAAGTTGTGTCAAACAAAAATCCATCTATGGTTAAGGTTTTTGAAGCCATTGGAATTGAAGGAGGCGGTAGTTGGTCTGGGGTTTTAAAAACATCTAATCAAAACACTACTATAGGGACATCAGACTTTGAAGAAAGAGAAGGTCATAGCTATTCTATGATTTATAGAGACTCTCAGGCATCTACAGGACATCAGATATACATAGGTAAGGTTGAGTCTGTTGCTTCTGATAAAGTAACCTTCACAACACCAGTGAATAGATTACCTTTTGTTGTAGGGGATATATTAAAAACCGCCTCAGGTTCTTCTCTTAATGGAACTGGAATGGAGATTAGTGGGATTACAGACAGGAAGACAGTACAGTGTACTGCAAGTATTTCCAATATATCTGTAGGCGATAACGTATTCGTAGAGCATTCTTCAAGAATAGACGGAGACCCAATAAGAGATGTATTCTTAAAAATAAAATTAACTAGTTCAGACACAACGGCTTTCGAAGTACACGCTTTATCTTTAAGCTATGACAGGTCAAGACTACACAATGACAGAGTCAACTAAAAATATTAAATTTGCAATATGAAGAGTAAGCGCAAAGAAGTTAAGAAGTATAATGTAGGTGGATATTTGCAGGCTGGATTAGGTACTGCACAGACACTATATGGACTGAGTCAAATACCCGCAGCGAAGGCTGAATTCGAAAGAGCTCAGGCTGCCGCACCTTCATTAGAGACACCTTCTCAGTATTACGAAAACTATAAGAACGCTTACGATTCTGAGATTGCTAGAATGGAAAACGATGCCATTCAATCCAACCTTGCTTCATCTTTGCAAGCTCTTCAGGGAGCAGGTGGTAGAGCTCTGGTAGGAGGATTAGGCTCTGCAAATCAACTTGCTAATAGACAGCAACAGCAAATGCTGGGTCGTGAAAGAAACATTAGACTGCAAGCTGGTCAACAATTGGCCGCAGCTGAAGCCGCAACAATAGGAAGAAAAGAAACAAGAAGTCAGAGCGAAATAGCAATGGCTAACAAAGGTTATCAAGCGGCTCTAGGTAATGTTGGAAGCGGTATTGGTAGTATAGGTACTGGATTGATGTACGGCATGAGAGGTGATTCCAATCCATTTAAAGCAGCTGTAGATTCAGAAAAATTCGTAGGTATGGATGAACTTAACGAATACCTTAACACTAGAAACGATGCGGCAGTCGTTCCGCCACCACCAGCCGATACACAATCTGTAACGTCTAATTCTGATTTAGCTGCTGAAGCTACCAAGAACACGACTAATGAAATGCTTGAACAGGCAATGGCTGAAGACAGGTTAAATCGTTATCGAACTAGAAATGCGACCGGATTCAATATGGCTGACTATCCTGTAAACCCATTATATACTCCTCAAGGGAGAATGAGTCCTAATTACAGTATGTTTGAAGATAGATTAAATAATTACGACTACATTGGTTCGGCAGATAAAATTGACATATCAAAGCTTGAGGAAGTAGATGGTAAGAGTTATCAATTTGCTGGAGGTCAAATATACCAAGTTGAAGATTCTAAGACAAGAGCATTTGAGAAAGACTGGGCTGCGCAAGCTTCTATGATAAGAAAAAGCTATATAGATTCTAACCCTTTTGTAAGCTGGCTAGGTACAGCTTACGACAATGTAGATGCTTACCTAAACAACGCTTCAAGAAGAGAACAAGAAAGGCAAGCAGCTCTTAGACGCAACGGAAGCTTTAAATCTGGCGGTATGATGACTGGTGGTGAGTTTAATCACGAAACCAACCCTATAGACATTATGCAAGACGGTGTTAAAGTGGGTGAAGCAACTGGAAACGAAGTAATATTAAATCCTCAGCAAGCCGCTTCAATAGCTAAAGAAAGTTCTTTCGCTAGAAAATTATTTAAGAGGTTCGCAAAAAACGCTAAAAAAAATAAGTAATGGCCGCACCACTAGGACAAGTAGTATTTAAAGTACCAGAGTTAGGTAAGCAAGGATACGCGCTGGAGCAGCAAGAGCAGGCTCGTCAAGAAAAAAAGCGTAAGGAAAGAGACACGGAGCTTTATAGAACCGGAGGGGAGAAAGCATTTAATGATAATGCTTACAAGCTTCAGGGTCAATACAAAACAGATACGCAAACTCTATTCACTGCTTTTGAGAAAGCTGGTGAAAGATATGAGCAAACTGGAGACCCGTCTGCACTTAGAGAGTCTAAACAAATTGCGGGGCTTATAAAGCAAAAAATAAACGACTACAACACGCAGGTCGGAATACCATTAGCTGCTGCAAATAAAGTAGACGCAGAAGAAGGAGGGTGGAATAATTACGTAGGAGATAGAGAGTCATTTAATAACGACATGAACAATCTATTAAACCCACAAGATATAACCGGTTCAAAATATGAAAACGGTAATCTTATGTATCAGATAGGCGGTAAGTGGGTTCCTGAAGGTGCTACGCCTCGCGGTCAAAGACAGCCTAACCCAGCCAACAGTGTTGTAGTTCGGAAAGCCACTAAAATAGGTAAAAACGTTGCTCCTTCTTCATGGGAGAACGACCATAGATTTTTAACTATAAATGCGGATAATGCTGAGACAGCAGGTGAGGCTGTTGTTCAAGAGTTTAGGTATGAACTTGCCGATAATCCAGAGCTACAAGTTGATGTCGCGCTTTCCTACGCTATAGCCGAAAGAGAGTTAGACCCTAGAAACATATCTTCAGCACAGCAGGCTGAAATCATGAAATTGTACGCTAATAATGATTCATTTAGAGAGAAAGCTCTAGCGTTGTATGAAACTAAACTAAGAAAAATATCAGCAAATCGTTTTGCAGCAAAAGCTGGATTTGGTGCTGATGTAAAAAAAGAAGATGTTTTTAGTGATGACGTAGAATCTACAGATACAGAAAACACAACTAAAAAAAAAGTAGAGGGTAGCTCTAGTTCAGTTCCAGACATTAAGTTTGACAATACACCTACAGCTGAAGAGAGACGAACCAGAGGTGAAGCCAGAATAGACGCTATCAATAAAGGAAAGACCCCTAGTCAAGTTCAAGGGCCACCTACGGCAGAAGAAGCGGTAGTGCAAAACATCTCTGGAATGGAGAACACAAAATTTGATGAGGTTTCTGAAGCAGAAGAAACTCCTTTTGAGAAAATACCAGCATCAGGTGTATCTGACACACAGCTTACTGTTAAGGTAGACGGTAGAGAGGATATAGTTATGGAAAGAACGCTTCCTTCGTTCTACACAGATAACTTATTACTTTTTGAAGGTGGTGTATCAACAGATGAAGGAGATGCAGCAGCAGGAGCAGACAGAAATAAAAATGCGCCAATTGTAGACGGTAAAAAAGCACATACTAACAGAGGCGTAACTTACGATAAGTTTGAATCTTGGGCAAAAAGTATAGGTCTCCCTAAGTCAAAATACAAGGAGCGCTTCTTAAATCTTACAGAAGCTGACGCGTTAGCAGTAGCAGAGTCAGAAGCCCTTAAGATAGGTGCTAATAATTTTAAGGAACCAGCACTTTCAGCTCTTTTCACTCAAAATACTTGGGGTGGAGGCAGTCCTTTCATCTCTCCAAGTTTTAAGAAGGGTTTCAGTGATGAATACAAAGCTGTATCTGTTTTTTTAAATAAAAACGGAATAAAATTATCTGATTCTCAAAAAATATCCCCAGAAGAAGCTTCTCAAATAGACGCTCTTTACCGTAAGAATCCAGAAAAGTTTATAAACGATTACTTTGATGCGTGGATGATTGCTCACACAAGAATGGCCATAAAAGTGAAGGATAAAAAGAATGTAATGGGGCTCGGCGCAGGTGCTATGGTTCCAACGTACATGATTAACAGAAATGGATGGTATAACAGAGCTAATAATTTAAAAAAATCGTTAGCTGAGCAAGCTGGTGTGAAATACACACCTTTAAGCCCATACAATGAAACGAGAAAATACATTAAAAGCGGAGATAAATTTGTCTTGGTTGAAGAGAGAGGTGGAGAATTTGTACCTGTAGGTAAAACCGATTGGTTTGATTCATACGAACCTATAAAGTAAAAACCGCTTATTTTTAATACTTATCTTTGTATAACATAAATAAATATTGTTATGCAAGACCCTCAAGAAAATCAGAAGTTTTCTGTAAAGGAATTAGCAGGAGCTATTAGAGAGAAGTACCCTGAGCAATCTGGAATGTCAGATGAGGCTCTAGTAAATACGCTGATAGACCAATACCCAGAATATGCTGAAAAGGTAGACTTCGGAGAACCTGTTAAAAAAAAAGTCGCTACGGATTCTCCATCTACTGGAGAGGAAAAGAATTACAGATACTCTCCTTCCTTATCTAGAGAAGAATTACTATACAAGTTTAGAGAAGAAACAAAGTTATCCAAAGATGAAGTCCCTGACGGGGTTCTTGCATACAGTGCTGCTAAATTATACCCAGAGCTAAAGGAATCTTTAGGTGTAAGAACCGAAGCGTATCAAGTAGATTTTGATGAGGTTGCTAACAAAGCACGCACCAAAAAAAGAACTGTTGTCGCTGATGATAGTGAATCTCAAGAAGCCTTTAAGATTATTGATGAGTTTGACCAAGACTCTTTCTTTCAAAATCCTTTGGGGGCTACCAAAATATACAACAGAGCTATTGCTAGTTCAGAGATAGGTAAGATTACCGCACGTTCATTCTACGGTGGTTCAATTGACTTTGATGAACTTGCTTATTACTCAGAGGTCTTAGATAAAAACGCTGGTGAAAACTGGATGGGGTCTCTAGGTGAAACTGCCGTAGGCGGTTTTTTTGCTGATGTGATGAGGACTCTTCCGGAGTCGTTTATATCATTAATAGACTCTTCATTGTCTCCAGAAGCTGGTGGTGCTGCGTTGGCAGGTGGTGCGGCAGGTGCAGCGGCAGGTACTATATTTGCCCCCGTAACAGGTGCAGCTGGTGCTATCTCTGGCGCTGCTTTTGCAGGCTCCAGTATGCTTACATTTGGTTCAACACTGCTTCAAAAAATTAGTGAAACTGGCGTAGACGTTTCAGACCCTAAAGCCTTAGAGGAAGCTTGGAACGACAAGGAAACATTACTTCCTTTAGCAAAAGAAGCTTGGGCTAAAGCAGGTATGGTTGGTGCATTTGACGCGGTGTCTGCTGGACTGGGAGGGGCTATATCTAAGACAGCAATTAAGTCGGGGATGAAGTCTGTATCTAAGGCTAGAGCACTGGAGTACGCTGTAGAAGGTTCACTTGGTGGAGCTGGTGAAGCCTTTGGTTCACTAGCTGCTGGAGATGAAGTAAGCGGTAGAGACGTTCTGCTAGAGATGGTTGCTGACCCTGCTGCTGGTATTTTAGGTAAGGGAGCTAAAGGACTAGGTAAGTCTTTAAAATCAACATTAGGCGAGAAAGCCGACCCTGACGAAACAGCTATTGCAGACAGACTAGATAAAGACCAAGACAGAACGCTAAACGAATTAAAAATTTCTAAGCTTGATAATGCTGAGGAGATATCTGAAAACAATAGACAGATAAAAGAACTTGAGGGAGCTATATCTGCTGCTCCTCCGGCTCAGAAGAAAATATTAAGAGAAGAGTCTAATCGTCTACAAAAAGAAAATACTAGACTTCATCGCGAAACTTTAGATAGTTACGATGAATACACCAACGAAGAAATCGAAAGCATGTCTAAAGATGCAGATGATATTCTAAAACTGGTAGATGCATTAGAGAATTCAGAGATGTCTGATTCTGAAAAGAAAGTAGTTACTCAGGTAGCAGAGAATAAGGCAAAGGCGCTAAAGGCTAGAAAGAAGCCTAAAGGTGGGAAGAAAATAAATGTATCTAAGACGGACAGAAAAACTGGGGCTCCGTCTAAAGTAGACCCAGAGGTTGCGAAGCTTGACGCTCAAAGGAAAGCTGAGATAGAGATGCTAGAGAACATGGATGCTTCGGAAGAGGCAAACAGCGGAGTGAACTCTGAAGAAGCACGTCAAGATAAAATCAAAGAAGTAAATGAGAAGTACGATTCTAAGATAGCAAAAATATCAGATGAGCAGTTTGCTCAACCAGATGCCGCACAAGGATTTGAAGAGTTTGAAGCTGCTGAACAAGCTGCTCAAAAACTAGACCCTGTGCCCGCTACAGAAGCACCATCACCTGTTGAGGAAGAGGTAGATAATTCACTGTCTCAAGAAGGAAAAGAAACTGTATCTCAGTTAGCCGATGGTCTAGAAACGGTCTTAGATAAATTAAAGTCCAAGAGTCCAGAGGATGTCACTGATGAAGAAATATCAGAAGCTCAAGAGGCTTTATCAGCGGCTCTGTCACAGCCTGCTAAAACCAAATCAAAGCCTGCTATGGATGCGCCTCCAATGTCAGCATACGAGGATGCATTTGAAGCGCAAGAGATGGACGCAGAAGATGCTGAGTTTATCGATA
>Ga0206677_10002303_pt1 | contig 16940 bp, 18 predicted proteins | sample M130m12015metaG_FD_155475 | JGI IMG/M metagenome (GOLD analysis project Ga0206677, IMG submission 155475) | Ammonia-oxidizing marine archaeal communities from Monterey Bay, California, United States - M1 30m 12015 | ecosystem: Environmental > Aquatic > Marine > Intertidal zone | place: USA...
GTGGTGGTTGATAAATCAACCACAAGTGGTGCTGACGCAAGTTCCGGTGGAAAAACCACCCGAGTGACATTGAGTCAGATAAAAGAAGCAGTTTCTGCTTCTGGTGCAAAAGGAGAACGAGGAGCACAAGGTGCTCAAGGTGCTCAAGGTGCTCAAGGTGCTCAAGGACCAAGAGGTGCTCAAGGTGCTCAAGGTGCTCAAGGTGCATCGGGATCAAACGGAAGTGTTGGTTTGAAAGGTCAAAAAGGACAAGCAGGTTCAAATGGATCAAATGGATCAAACGGATCAAATGGATCAAAAGGTCAAAAAGGACAAGCAGGTTCAAATGGATCAAACGGATCAAACGGATCAAATGGAGCAAAAGGAGCAACTGGAGCAAGAGGAGACAATGGAAATTCAAACGCACATCTTTTGTGGAGTGCAAGTAATGTTGTAACTAACTCAACTGGTCAAGAATTAAAGAAAAGTATTAGTTCAAATTCATGGGCAAATGGATATGCACATTCTAATATGGTACTTACAAACGGATGTTCGTTGTCATTTAGTCCTAAAACTACAACTAATGCATTCATGCTTGGTTTAAGCACCGCAACAAACCGCAATAATAATTCTCGATATGTTAATATTGATCATGGATTTTATTGTACACACAACAGTGGAGCTCCTCTTCATGTATACGAAAGTGGATCAAACAAAGGTCAAGCAGGTACTTACAGTTCATCTGACTTGATGACTATAACATATGATAATGAACATATAAAATATTATTTGAATGGTGGAGAGCTCACCAAATTTACTAAAAAAGTTGGTGCTGGAAAACGTTTCTTTGTTTATTTAAGCATTCATGATTCACAAGAAGTAGCAACTAGTATGATTAGTTTTGTTCCCGCGGGATCAAAAGGAGCAACTGGAGCAACTGGAGCAAAAGGACAGAAAGGTGCAGTTGGAGTTGGACAAAAAGGTGCAGCTGGTGCAAGTGGTACGTTCGCAGGAGGAACCGTTACGGCTCCGATTGTAGTTAACTCAGCCGCAGATGAAAAACTTATTTTGCAAGGTTCAAGCAATCCATATATTAGATGGAAAGAAGGAACAACCAACAAAGCATTTGTTCAATGGAATGCCAGTGGTTATTTGCATATTCATAATAATGAAACTGACACGAGGTTTTTAATACAAAACGCCTCCACTAAAATTCAAACAAAGCATGGTTATGCTGATATTGGAGCAATGAACACAGGTCATTTCCATTTCCAAACAGATAGAAGTAATTTCTATTTTAATAAACAATTGCAAGTAGATGGTTCTATTATTGACTATAGATCAAAAGCAACTTATTATCATAGTGGAAATCTAAGTCCAGTTCGTAAAAGTTTTCCAGGTGCAGGTAGTGCATCTCATTATGGATTGGATAATTGGTTAGACTTTTCATCTTCAGCTGCCCACGGTATTTATTGGAGCAAAGGAACAGGTAAAGGATGGCACATTTATCCAAAAAGCACAAGCGATATGTATATTCGTAGTGGTCATACCACAAATACTGCATTAGCATTTACTAATAACAATCAGACTCCACGTGGTTATGTGTATGCAGATAATAGTAACACCATTGGATTTCTTAATAAAGATAGATCATGGAGATTTAGAGTTGCACTTGATCACAACTATATTTATGGTTCAACTAAATCACCTAATTTGTGGTTTCAAGAAAGTGGTACAAAAACTTGGACAGGAGATGCAGGAAGCAATCAAGGAAAAATTGAATATCATAGCAATCGTTTTTATATAAATGCGGGAAGCAATTCAACAGAACTTGTTCGTTTTAGACGTGGTGGTACGAATGTATCATACATTGATAATGCAGGTAAGTATCATGGAACTGCAACTAACGCAGATGTTGCTAGTAGTTTGAAACATTTAGCAACTGCGGGTCAAATCGAGTTTAGAGCAAGCAACGGAAAAAGTGGATACATCAATGTAGATGAAAATGCTTTCGTGAGAATTGCAGGTCGTGGTCAAGGTGTTGGATTTTTACAAGAAGATGCGTATGGAGCACATGAAATTATGCGTTTCCAAAATCATGGTATTGCGTCCGACAAAGTACGTCCAGTTGCTATTTTCGGAATGAGTAATTCTGCTAGATATAGAACTACGATGACACGTGGTTGTATTCGTATCGGATGTCAAAATACTCAATATGAAGGTGGTGAATTACAACTTCAAGGACCAAAAACAGACGGAAATGCGGTCTCGATTGATATGTTTGATGATTCAACATTGAATTACATGAATAACAATAAATCTACTCATAATGTTCGTTTCTTTAATACAGAAAACGGACAATTGTTCGGAGCAATTGGTAATAGTGGAGCACAATTCCGTAGAGGTTTTGTAAAAATCATTCAAGATGATAGAGGAAAAAATTCTCATTTGTATTTACAAACTACATCATCAATTAACAAAACCATTGGAAATCAAAAAGTCTCCGTTGGTACAATTATGAATAATTTTGCACTTCTTGCAATTAATGGTCAAAACGACTTGAATCCGTCTACGATAATGGATTCAACATCATTATGGTTTCGTAACAATGAATTACACGCTGGACCAAATGGTGTATTCAATAGAAGTGGTGACATCAAACGAGGAATGAAATGTGCAATTGATCCTTATGGTAATATCATTTCTGTAAGAGGAATTATCGCAAATCATAAATTCTCTGATGCACGTCTTAAAAAAGATGTAGTATCATTAGACTCGAAAACTTCACTTGAAAAAGTAAAAAGTCTTCGTGGTGTTACATTCCGTTGGAAAGATGATGAATCTGATAAGTTTGATGGAATTAATGTTGGTTTAATCGCACAAGAAGTTCAGAAAGTAATTCCTGAAATCGTAAGTGAAAAACCAAGAATTGAAAACAATGACGGAAGCAAAGAAACTCCTGACTTAAAGGATAGATTATACGTTGAGTATTCACGTGTAGTTCCTTTATTGATTGAGTCTGTGAAAGAATTATCTTCTACAATTGATTCACTTAAATCTGAAATTGAAGATTTGAAAAAATCTTAATAAGAAAACCAAATCACAAATTGAAGAGGGAGGGTCCTTCGACCCTCCCTCTTTTTTTTTAAAAAAAAAATTTAGAAAAACGGAGATAGTAGAATGGCAGGAGATAGATTTACATTTACAACATATTCAGATGATAACCGAGGAGTCGTGTTTAAATCTGACGATCAAAAAAACAAAAAATCAGACGGAACAGGTGTAACCACAGGAAACATTCAGTTTGATTCGGATGTTACATTCAATAAAAATGTAAATTTTAAAATACCGGTTAGTGGCGGTATTAACTGGTTTACAGATATATCCACAACCGGATTGAATAACAATAAATTTAGTCCTCTTAGTGGATTTACAAAAAACTTAGGAAAAAATGATATACCATCAAAGGCAACATCGGTGCTAATCAGGGTAGAGAGTAAAAATAGCGGTTTGTGGAGTAGTTCATACGTAAATGCACGACACATCTTTGGTTCATCTGGATATTCTTTCTTTTGGCAACAGGGAAGAAGTGCTGATAATCGCCCACGACACGCTGTGGTTGACCAAATTTGGGTTCCGGTTATAAAAAATTCGAGTGGAACACCTGGTATTTGGTTACACTGGAGCAACATCCAATCTTTTCTGATTATGGGATATCAATAATTTAAAATTTAACAATAAAACGGAGATAATAAAATGGCAGGAGATAGATTTACATTCACAACATATTCAGATGATAATCGTGGTACGATAGTCAAATCTGATGATCAAAAAAATAAACAAGCAAACGGGACTGGGGTAATTCCTGGTAAATTAATAATTGATTGTCCCGTAGAATTTTCAAAAGAAGTTACTGGTGTCGGTGGTACACCATCTGGTTCTGTGATTGCATTTGCTGGAAAATCCGCACCATCTGGATGGTTAATGTGCGATGGAAAAGTTTATGAACGAGCAGATTATGCTGAATTAGCAAGTGTACTAGGAACAACATTTAAAGCAAGACCACTCGGAGAAGGTCAATCGGGTACCACTGCGGCTTATCCTACAGAAGTATATTTTTATGTACCTGATCTCAGAGGTCGCACTGTTGCTGGATTCGGAGATGTATCTGGATGGCCAGGAGTTATTGGTGACCTTGACTTCGGAGACGTGGTCGGAGCAGAAACTCATAAACTGTCAGTCGCAGAAATGCCCTCACATAATCATACTGCGAATTCCAGTGGTTATACCAAAAGAGGAGACTCTGCATTTGAAGCAGCCGGTAGATATACCAATAATACATCTATGACGGGTGGTGATCAACCTCATAATAATATACAGCCTACAATGGCATTAAATTATATCATTAAAACTTAATAACAAACGGAGACAATAAAATGGCAGGAGATAGATATAGATTTACAGTACATTCAAATGACGCAATCGGTGCGGAATTAGTCGCACACGATCAAACAAATACTAATAAACCAGGATACATTAATGTAGCAAGTGCAACATCAGGTACCGGAATTGCAAGAGGTGCATTTCATTTGGGAGCAGAAGATTGGACACCTTATATAGAACATTGGTCTGGGGAGTATAAACCTAAATTTAATGGAAGTGCTATGGAGTGTGGAAACAGTACATGGTTTACGATAGCAACTCGTTTTCCAATTGCAGTTGGAATGAAATATAAAGTAAGTATTGCTCTTGCAAAAGTAAGTGGAACTGGTACTGCTTATTGTGGAGTGGATTCATTGGATAGAAACTTTAATGGTGTACGCACAGATAAAGCAACGTCATACAATTATGGAACGCTTGCCGGCAAACCTCTTCCCACGACCGCAACTTCGGTAACATACAGTGGAACATATCAATGGTATAATTCTACATCTGGTTCGGATACTAATAAATTTGATCCTGGTGCAAAATACTTTAATGTAGTGGTTATTACAAACTATGGTGGTAAAGGTACAAGTCGTGTGTATGGATTGAATGTTCAATGCATATCATAATTAAAACTTAAAAATTAAAATTACTTTTAAAGAGTCACTTCGGTGACTCTTTTTTTTTCTTGAAAAAATTCGTATTTTATTTTATATTTGAATCATGGAAAAACATTCGTGGGGAACAATACTAATAATCATTACAATAACGATGATCATTTTGTGGAAATCTTAATATTATGAATCTTTATATGAACTATACCAATCAACCACATACACTAACAATAATCAACAAAAAAACAAAACATATTTTTTTGAAAAAGAAATTTCCGACTGAATCTGATGCAATTGCTTATTTGTATGAAGCAAGAAATTTCAAAAACAACAAAGAAAAATTTCAGTTTACAATAATTGGTCCTAATATGTTTTTTTCAACATAATATGTTTTTTTCTGCGATACGAATTTTGATTTGGATTTCTGCAATATGTTATCTACTGCAATCTATTTATTATCCTTTTTTTGATTTAAGTTTGGGTCTTTCGTATATTGGTAACAATAACTTCCACCCGATGCAGTTTTTTTCTTATGCATTTTTACATGGAGATCCATTCCATCTACTTGTCAATATGTTTATGTTAGTGCTAATTGGATCAAAAATTGAAATGATATTCGGTGCAAAAAAATTCTTGATATTGTTTTTTGTAAGTGTGCTTGGTGGTGGGATATTTCAAACAATTTCTAATATGATAATAATCAGCTCTCATTTTGGAACACCATTTCCACTTGACACCACGACTGATATAGTTGGTCAGACATTATTTGCGTTAGAACACGGAGTTTACATAAAATCAGTTTTTTCAAATATTACCATTGGAGCATCGGGAGGTGTGTTTGGGTGCATGGTGGCATTTACTGTATTATTTCCGAAAGATAGATTTAATTTAATTCTACTTCCATTCAGTGTATCTGCACGATGGTTTGTGGTTGCTTATGTAGCTATAGAAGTATTCCACGCCACATTCTCTCAGAATACAGGAATTGCACATCTTGCTCATCTCGGTGGAGTATCATTTGGATTTTTATATGCTTACATTTTGAGATTGCGATATAACATTTAATTTTTGCATTATTCTATTTTTACAAAAAAATGCTTGACTTTTTATAATAAAGTTGGTAGATTACTTAAATGAGAGTAAAAAATGTGAGTTGGATTTATGTGTTAGGTATTTCTGTAAATGTGGTGTGTGCAAACGACACTAGTTTACAAGATTTCATTAATAAAGATGATTTCGAAAAAATGAATTTGATTTTAGCATCTGAACCAGTCTTTGATGTAAATGAAGAAGAACATACATTGGTTAACCCAAGTCAAAGTGATAGCATACCAAGTGTACATCGTAACCCACTTGACATACAAATTGATAACATAACATCACCAATCTTTACAGAAGAGCACATTATTATTCCTGATATAGATGATGTCGTTATTCAGACTGAAGACTCCGAAGACACAGATAATAGTGATTTTACATCAGACAATCACACAGAATCAGAAATTAATACGATAATATCTAACGAACCTACATTTACCGAAGACGAGAATGTACCATCACGAAAAAACGAAGATATTCCCAGTATGACCAATGATAACGAAAGTGCAGATGACTTTACCGATTCGGATTCGGATGTATCTGATATAATTTCCGTGAACCCAAAATTTACTGAAGACGAGAATGTACCTGACCGTAAAACTGAACAAGTTTCAACACTTGATACACTTGACAATATTTTGGGTGTGGACGATGTAATATCAACCGATTCAGTTGAGTCACGTTTAGATGAGTTGATATTGGAAGTACAACCAAGTACCAACAATACAGAAGAAGTTGTGGTTGTTGATGTACCTCTTGCTTTGGATACACCCAGTGATAATGAATGGGAACAAAATATAACTGATCTTGGGAATTCTTGGTATTATGTAGAATGGTTTGGTCACTTCTTTAGCACAGTATCTCCGTCTGAGTTTGGTGAGGGTAATTGGATATATCATGTTAGTTTAGGTTGGGTTTTTATATCATCTGAATCGTTCACATCGGTGTGGATTTACTCTGACAAAATCCAAGAGTGGATGTGGACAAGCAACGAAACTTATCCTTACACAAGTGTTCATTCAGAATCAGATTTTCCAAAATGGTTGTATTTTGATTTGGATCGTGGTGTAGTTTACGACTTTGAATCTTCAAAATACTTTGACATTAATTAAATCATAAGGTACTATTTAACTACCATATGATCATTGTAATATACGCAGGATATCAACCCACACCTCTAACTCCCAACTTAATTAGCACAACGGGTCTCGGAGGTACTGAGCAATGTATAATTCAACTTGCAAATCAGTTTGCACAAGATGATCATTCGGTGTATGTAACAGGAGAAGTTGAAAACGGAGATTTTAAAAATGTTAAGTATCGTGATCTACAATCACTAAGCAACGAGTTGCTGAATGCAAAAGTTGATTGGGTAATCGGTGTAAGTTATATAAATTATTTACTTGAACTTGATTTTCTTGATTTCAACAAATCATTTTTTTGGATTCACAATACAGATTTTTATCCGTGGTTTCGTGGAGAAGAACTTGAAAATAAAGGTGAAGATTTATTGTACGATAAACGCATGACTTATATAGTTTGTTTAACAAACTGGCATAAACATAATTTTATATCACAGTTTCCGAAAATTTCACAAAAAGTAATTGTTATCGGAAATGGAGTTGATACAAACTCGTTTGTAAAACCTCAAACTAAAGTTGCTGATTCATTTATTTACACTTCTCATGCTGAACGAGGTTTACATAAAATTTTGGAAAACTGGAATACTATTAAAAAAATAAAACCAAATGCTTCTCTTCATATATCCACACCAAACTATGGATTAGAATTTTTTAAAGATAACTATTTGAAGTCTATCGCCAACTCACATGATATTAAGTTTTACGGATCATTGCCGAGAAGTAGATTATATGAACTTATGTCAAAGTGTGAATATTGGTATTATCCAACTGAGTATGAAGAAACATTTTGTATAACTGCACTTGAAATGCTAGGACACAATGTAACTCCAATTGCACATGAAGTTGCAGCCTTAAAAGAAACTTTATCCAACTTTAATTTAAAGTCATTGAAAAACATAACAAAAAAACTTGACTTCACTAAAATTACAGATTATGTTAATAGCAATGACTGGAATCATGTTAAAAAGTTATGGTATAAATATATATTAACAATGGACACTAATAAAAATACATTTCAATTAGATTGCGTTTATGTTATTTCTTTAATCGTAAATGAATCGTTAATTCAAGACTGGACAGATGGTATCCGAACTAAATTGGCTCCTTGGTACACGGGTCCAATTATTTGCAAAAAAGCAACCAATGGGTCTAATGTAACTGATGAGTGGTTGAAACAAAATGATTACGCAACTTATGCAGATTGGAAAATTGAAAATCACGAAAACTCATTTTGGTCAAGTGATGTTAAACCAGGTGAACTTGGATGTGGTATATCTCATCATAAAATTTGGAAACACGCAAAACAAAACAACTATAAAAATATATTAGTTTTAGAAGACGATTTTGAAGTACTTGAAAAATTAAAACGAATTACATTAGAAAAACTTCCAGAGAATTTTCATTTGTTTTATTTAGGCAGAAATCCAATTTACAATTGGCAAGGAAATTCATTTTCAGATGAACCAATTGGAGATGGAGAAATTGTAGTACCTGCTCCTAGTTTTAATAGTCATGCTTATATTTTGTCTGCTGAAGGTATTTCGGCACTTTTAAATTTAAATTTTAACAAAAACATTTTTCCTGTGGATGATTTTTTAATCGCATCATCGGTGGGTCATGTTCGTTCAGATTTAAACTTTATACCCAAAAACATTTCAGCATATGCATCAGCAACTGATATTGTGGCACAAAATCGTCCATCAGAAGAAACTGGTCCTAGGGTAGAATATCCACATCAAGAAAGTAAATATCTTCATCCTGACTTGTATTCCTATTATGATAATCCTGATGAATGGAAGCAGAAATTTATTACATACTCTGCACGAACCCAAGAGTGGGAACTGATCATGGACGAACAATTTGATAATTGCTTTTCTATGCCATTATTTACACAAGAATTTTGTGAAAAAATACGAGAAGAAGCAGAGCATTCTAATAAATGGACAACTGACAGACATGAATTTTATCCAACGACTGATATGCTTCTTAAAGAACTTGAGTATGAAGAAATATATTATGAAGCTTTAAGAGAGTTTGTAATTCCTGCAAGTATTCATGCGTTCCAACTTGATGGTCAAGGTTGGGATAACATGGCATCCGAAGACTTTCTTGCAAAATACGTACCATCTGCACAAGGTCATCTTAGTCTTCATCACGATCACTCAAATATTACTGCTCTTGTAACTTTGTCAAATTTTAATGAATATGCTGGTGGTGGAACATATTTCTCTCATCAAAAGAAACTTGTGAAAGAAAAACAAGGTTATGTATCAATACATCCTGGTAATATTACACACAAGCATGGAGCAAGAGCAACAACTTCTGGAACTAGGTATATAATCGTATCGTTTATGAAAAACTTAGAGTTTATGAAGTGATACTGAGTTTTTATAATTTTGTTGTTGACAAATCTGATTTAATTTGATACTCTTAGGAATAATCAAAATTAAACTATGAATAAAATAAAATCTCTGTTCCTCGTTGCTGTAACATCTTTATTTGCACTTACTGCATCTGCACTTGATTATAGCAAACTTAATTCAAGTAACTCTATTGGTGGTAATCCGTTTCAGGTCAAGTCACCATCTAGAAGTGGAGCATATCAACACACTGCACCAAATTCGAATGTAACTCCACTCAGAAATCGTTATTCAACTAGTTCACATGGCAATCGTCTTGATAATCAAATTAGGAATTACAAACAATCAAAAAAAGACAACTCTATCAAAAATGCATATTCATCTAGTTCTCATGCACAAAGATTAGATGCTCAGATTAGGAATTATCGTGCAAGTGCAAAAGAAAACGAAAGAGTATTTGGTGCTCCGTATCGCAAATCACCATCTACAACCAAGAAACCATCGTTGGATGACTTGTTAAAAACAGGTGAAGTAAAAATTGTAACTGCACCGGATGGTAAAAAATACTTGGTAGACTTCAGAAAACGATAAAATAATGCTTGACTTTTTATAATATTTTTGGTAGTATACTTGTATTGAGAGTGAGTAATAACCAAATTAAAAATTCAAACGAAAGAGAGAAAATGAATATTGAACTAAGCAACCCTGTGATTTCACGATTAGCAAACGATTATGTTATGTCGTTTCTTCATTATACCGGTGAAAATACCGAACACATCAACAATCAACAAGACGGAGATATTAGATTTTATCACGCAGATGGTTTCGGAAATTTGTCGGAAAAATCAAACAATATGTATTCCGAGTCAATGAAGGATATGTTGTTTGATTGGAGTCATGTTCGTGATTCATCTGATGAAGCATTTCTTGCAATGGCATCTGCAATAAGTGCTTGTGTTCCATGTGAAGCAAAGTTTGCCGACTCGTTGCTTGATTTTAAAACCTATGTTGCGAATCATTTTCAAGACCTTCGTAGGGAATTAGATTATTATGTTAGCATGGAACCTGATGCAGTTTCAGAGATTAACAGAATTGAAGAAGAATTGTATCACGAAACATCAGTTTAATAAAATGACAGAAATAGCAAAACAAACAATTTTGAGTCTAAATAAAGCAATGATAGAAAACGATATTGGTCCTGTTTGGGATGTTCGTAGCAATATTGAAACATTACAGGTAACCGAAGACGAACGAGAAGTTATCCGTCAGGTGATGGTAACTGCCGATGCAATGGTAGAATTTCAGCACAATGTGCTATATTAATAATAAGTAAAAGGAGAGATAAATAAAATGGGATTTTTTAGTTGGAATTGTAAGTGTTGTGGAAAGAGTATTGTGTCACCTTATTCACCCAAGGAAATTGACTGGATGAACAAAATAACGATGGTTCTTGAAACAGGAGAAGTAGTTCAAGGTGAGTACGATGGATACGGAAACATTGGTAATCGTACCGATGAACACGCATTTGGAGATAATTGGGACATAGATGAAAATGCTGAAAGTATTTGTTTAGACAACGAACACCAAGCAACCTTTTATCATACTGCTTGTTATCAAGAAAATAATCAACCTGGATTTCAAGGCCAAAATGATTCTGCACGTGACCAAGGATTTTTCTTGGACGAAAAGGATTATGCTGACTGCGTACCAACCAATGCGTCATGACACCACAAGTAAAAGCAACGTTGCAAGCATTTGCAGAACACTTTTCTGACTTTGAAGAAGAAGATGATTTTATCGGAGACGATAACATTGAAATGTGCTATGAAATTGAAGATGATACATCAGCTGGTGGTGTAATAGGTAGAACTCTTGTTTATTCTGGTACAAACAAATATGGTAATCCTATGGTACGTGATAACGGAGAATTTGAAATTAATTCCAATGGAGAGATCATGAAGTGTGATGGACTTTCTATGGATATTTGCAACTCAATTTCTAGTCGTGGTTTAGAGATTTACGAAGAAGATAGTTGACAAACATTTCATCATAATATAAATTAGATAATGTTATGACAAAAAAATGTAAATTTGACGTGGAAGTTACGTATAATTCTGACTATTTTGCAGAAGGAGAAATACGAGATACTATTAAAAAGGCAATTAAAGATTTGAATGATCAAAAAGAAAAAAAGTTTGGCCGTTTGAAAATGTGCGATCCGGGTAAAACAAATCATGGACTAACTTGCAATGTTGAAAGTAAAGTTATTGTTCCAAAAAAACCACAGATTTTCGTAGAAGATATTGCCGAGTTTTCTGAACTAATGGATGACGAAGTCGTTGATTCCAAAATTATTTTACCTGATGCAAAAGTTGAGGAACTCTTAAAAGAGGTGGAAACTGCATTCAATCAATAAAATGACAAAACGAAAACGTAAACCTTCTCCACAACAACTTCAAAAGATACAAGATGAATACATTGACTTTTGGAGTCGTTGTGCAACCGAGTCAATCTTTTGGTTGACTCCTTATATAATAATTTTTATAGTCCTCGGATTTATATTTAATTGACATGAATGAAGTAGCAATATTATTACAGGTGTTTGTCGCACTTGTTATTTTTAACGTATGGACATTCCGTTCAGATAAACCAACAAAATATCGTGGTGGATCAGCAAAAACATTAAGAGAAGAATTCGTTGAGTTTGGTCTTAGTGAAAAAATCTTTGTGTACACAAGTTTGGCCAAACCTGCACTTGCGATTGCTTTGATAGTTGCAATATTTTTTCCAGTTATGACTATACCCACCTCATTAGCAATGGCATTTTTTATGGCATCTGCGTTGTTAATGCATTATCGTGTAAAAGATAAATTCATAAAGTTTATTCCTGCGGGTATTACTTTTGCTTGTTGCATTGCCATTGTCGTTGTTTCTTGATGTCTAAAGCAATTGCTCTACTAGAAGAATTCGCCGAGACCAACAATGATGTCATTTCTATTGATGGTGACATTTTGTATCGTTGTCGCAAAAAATTCTTTCCTATGGTATACCCACGACTTGCAGATATGGGGTGGGTAATATCAGAAATAGAAGCTCTTGATCAAACAGACGATTATATGAGTGTAAGATTTTATCCTGCATTCAAAAAATAAATTTGACTTTTTATAATAATTGAATTATATTATATCTTATGAAACTAGGACTTGTATGTATCTCTGAGCAACTAAAAGACATCAATAAAGAAATTGCGTTTCGTACCATGACACGCAAACGATTTAATGATTTAACAAAACTTCATGGTCGTGATCATGCAATTCAAGAATTGTCGGAACGAATTCTTACAAACATAGAAGTTACAGGTTTAGTTATTGATCATTGTGAATCAAAAGGTATATCGCATTATCGTCTTACTTGTGCAGGTTTTCCTCTTATTACAGACCCTACACTTGATCTTACTTACGAGAAGTTGCATAATCACACACAAATCACATCAGACCTTGAGAAACTTGGTGAACAAATACGTAATTCATCTGTAAGCATTGGAAGTCATCCTGATCAATTCAATGTACTTGCTTCACTCAACGAAGCATCTGTAATTAAAACTATCAATGAACTTAACTTTCAAACAAGTATCATTGACAAAATGAATATGCCCAAGGATTATACCGTACCTGTGAATATCCACATCAATGCTAGTCCAAGCAACAAAACTGCATCTATTGCAGAACAAGTCGCAGATGTAGGTGATCGTTTTTACAAAGCATTTAAACAATGCAATGATAGTGTTCGTAATCGTTTGACATTAGAAAACGAAGACAAAGGTTTTTTTAGTGTGCAACACATATTGATGTTTCATCAGTATCTTATAGACACATACGATGTTGCTATTCCGATATGCTACGACAACCTCCATGACGTCTGCAACAACACTTGTGATAACGATGTAGAAACTAACATGAATCTATGCTTGGAAACATGGCCAAACGATGTAGAACCCGTGTTCCATTGGTCAGAAGGCAAAGAAGATAAAATGCGTAGTCATCGTGACTACTACACCGACAACTTCTTTCCACCAATGGCACATCGTCCGATCAAGTGGGAGTGTGAAGTAAAAGCAAAAGATTATGCAATTTGTCAGTTGTTTGAGCAACACGAAGCAGAAAATCTGCTTGTTGCTTGATATATCATGCAAAAACACCTATTTGAAAGTAAAAAATAGAAAATTGCAGAAAAAATACCAGAATTGCTTGATATATCGTGCCAAATCAGCACTTTGGTGATTATTATAAAAATAATGCTTGACTTTTTATAATGAGTATGGTAGTATACTTGTATTGAGAGTGAGAAAGAACCAAAGCAAAAATATGAAAAATAAAGAGTTAGAAATTACTAAAAATATGAATCCTCATTTATTGCATTCTACGGACAACATTCCAAAAAAGGTTTCTGTTAAGAATAAAAAAATCCGCAAGATAAGAAAACATTTAGAGAAAAACCTTTCGTTTGATATGACACCAAACAATCTTATGAGTGCGGTATCTACCGACACGGATTTAATTTCAGCACTGGAAACCAAAGACTGGCAAAAAGCTGTAGTGATAAAGAAAAGGGCAGGAAAATATTTTCTTGTCGTGCCGACTCAGAGATTAAAGAATGATTCTCTTTATTACGAGTACCTTTCAACTGAGATAGTAGCAAATCTTAGTTCTGAAATAGATTGTAACTCAAAACAAGAAGTATTCAGTGTATTAACAACAATTGCTATCGGTACTTCACTTGAACTCGTTATTTATTATGACGAGGAATTGGGCATCTACGAAATATGGGATGGTGCAAATAAAACTGAAATCATGCTTGCGTGGTATGAAAATAAACCCATACGTTTGTTTGATGAGAAGAAAAAGAAACTTGGTAGGTTTTACGGAGAATCGAGCAAGTTGAGATGCAAAGCATTTGAAGAGAATGCTTGGGATGTAGGTGAGATAGAAAGTTTACTCAGAAGTAAAAAACAAGCCGTGTGGACAAAAACGGAACTTACTGTGTTGGCAAACGATGATAACGAATCAAATAAGGTTGGTCAGACGTCACTAAAAAATTTCCTAGAAGACATCAACAACAACTTTGAAAAGGCAATTGTACAAGTAAAGCAATGGACAACCCAAAAACTTACAAAGAGGCAGAGAATTGTTGAGTATTTGGTGAGAACCCATTCAACACAACCTAAACCTGCAATGAAAGTCAGACCCATCATCGGTGACCTTCTCGGTGAAGGGTTAAGTGAAGATTTAATAAAATTAAGTGCAGGAATTGTAGGACTTGCCCATACAACTGGATTACCATTTAATCGGGTTAGGACTGAACAAGCAGATGGCAAAACCGAAGCAGAAAATGCCGTTCGTGATTTCCTTATCATGGCCTCGTTCTTGCTAATAGTAAATCATATTGATTATATGAACAAAGACTTTTTGTATTGTTTACACGATCCAAACAAACAAGGGGTAGTTGACTCCGACTCTTCACTTGAACGGGTCTTGCGTGAGTTTGAGGTAGCACGTGAGAATTATTTGGAAACACACTCCATCACAGATTTTCGTGAGTTAATTAAGAAGATAATAGGTAGACTTAACTTTCTTCTTTTGCCCGAGAATATAAAAAGTATTGTTGAACGAAACAATTCTAAATACTCACCTGACGCATCTAAGGAAGGTAAACGGGCTCTTGGTTGGTTCAATAATCTTAAGAAGCAGGACTATGGTACAATTATAGATATTATAGAAAATGTAGTTTATGCTCCAAACGGACTAGAACAACAATTCCTTAAAATGCAACACAAACATCTTACGACAAATAACGACTTCTTCACATGGGTTAAAAAGAACTTTGCCCATTTACGAGGTCATTCGACTCTTGGTCACTACTTCAAAAAGTGGTATGACATTACAACTGATGAGAAGTTTGAATCGTGCTGGGGTGCATTGGTACAAAGAGGTACTGGAGGAGATAATTGTAATGTGGGTGGATACACCGCATCGGCAACCAAGCAATTGTATAACGAATACAAACGTCAAGCAATTATCAAGGAAATTAAACGTGGTGCTGGAATGGTTCGTGACAAGTTTGAACGGGTCCGTGGATTTGAATACAAGTATAGATTAGATGCCACTGGTGAAAACTACGTTCCCAACAATGTTGATTCATTTGCAGAGGAGAATGACTCGGGGCACACTGGTGCAGTAAACAAGGGACGTGGGCAACACGCACAAGACAATATCAAAAACCCACAATCAGAAGAACCACTAAGTGAGAACCGCAACCACAAGCATAAAACGAAAGATAAAGATTTTGTACGTAGGTATGTGAAACGTATAAATAAAATTCGTGTTGATTTTAAGGTTGCGCTTGAAACGATGCCAGATAACTCAAACAAGTATAGTGACGCATTGCAGTTTGAAATTGAGTTGTTTAAAGACTTTCTTAAAGAAAGTGGTTTTGGATTTACGTGGGTAGATATTCAAAAGCAAGAAATGTGGGATAAGGTAGTTGGTGATTTGGAAACTGATAAGTCGGAATACCTATCTGGTAAGTTCTTTTATGTTAAGAAGGTATCTTATCCCGTGGAAGACTTTACAAGTGTAGGTGAATATTTTCGTGACAAGTGGGACACCCGAGTAGAAAAAATTATTTCACATTCTGATTGAAGCAACAAACGACATTTGTTGGGTGAAAATAATGCTTGACTTTTTATAATAATTTTGGTAGTATACTTGTATTGAGAGTGAGAAAGAACCAAAACAAAAATATTAAAAATATGAATAACGATCAAAATATAAACGAGAGAATAGAAAACTTCCTACAATTGGTTAACCAAAATATGCATAACCATTATCGTAACAACTTTCCTTCAACTTATGCGGAAACTTCCGAAGATCATCAGTATGTGATTGCTGATACGGGTCGTAAGTTTCTTAGAATTGCAAGTGTTAATCGTGATGGCAATATGCGTAGTGTTTATTGCTTTATTGCTCTTGCAGACGGAAACACCAAGAGCATGGGTTCTTATTCAACTGGTGACATTATGAAGCCTGCAACTTGGAAGGCACCTGCAAAGCATTCAAGAGGTTCGGTTCTTGCCGATGACTTTGGTCTTTCGTGTGTTGGTCCTTACGGAGTTGATTATTTGACTGGTGGTGGGGGATACAAGTTTAGACCTTTAACTGCAACTGCATAACCCATTTAAAACAAACAACAATATATTATGAAAAATAAACAAGTAGCACAAATCACTCTCGGAGTATTAATAATCACATTTATGACCGGATTCT